>Ga0209075_1001544_pt1 | contig 21562 bp, 17 predicted proteins | sample Stecom2011_FD_187523 | JGI IMG/M metagenome (GOLD analysis project Ga0209075, IMG submission 187523) | Agricultural soil microbial communities from Utah to study Nitrogen management - Steer compost 2011 (SPAdes) (version 2) | ecosystem: Environmental > Terrestrial > Soil > Agricultural land...
GCTCCTGGTCTCATTTCTATCCTTACACCTGGTTCGATGGTCACAGCAGCATTGATCGTCCATGTACTACTGATATAATAATCTGCTACGCTTGGACTATTGCTTTGGTTAGCTATTACTTTACTTGAGTTTTCTGTTCCAGAAAGCTGAATAGGTAAATTTACACCACCTGGATCGTTCGGGTTATTTCCTGAACCTGGATTGTTGGGGTTATTAGTTGAACCATCTGCATAAATACAGGTAAAGTTTTCTTTTTTTGCTTTACTGTCATAGTTTATAGCAGTTTGATCAGTACAACCTTCTCTTTTACAAGAGAATAATAATACAAAAGCACTTAAGCTTAATAATAATCGACTAGTATTCATAATTATTCGTTTTTTACGTTTTTTTTACAAAATTAGATTATTTGACTTAATCAAACATTAGGGAAAACCCTAATTCTTACACGATTACAAGTGAAATATTAAAAAAAAACGTAAAAACAGCGAATTTGAATAGAGTTCAACTATTGACGGATAGTTGCTCCGTTATTAAAAAAGATGTAGTTTCCTTTGTGGACCTGAATTTTAACTGTACTTCCATTCACTTCAAATGGAGCGTTTATCATATTGCTTACAATTTCTACTTCATTGTTATGGAAAGCAGAAACTCCTCCATTTAAATTTCTAAAAGCCACAACTCCATCGCGGATGGTATATTCTTCAGGAATATAGTTTGCTAACTCATAAGTATGTCCTTCTGAATAGGCATAAAAAGTTCCATTTTCACCCCAAACAACTATATCTCGGAACACTTCATAGAATGACGCATAGGTGCTCAGCGTAATAATCTTCCCGCCTATGTATCCTTTTAAATTGTTGTTTCTGTCTAAGTACACAAAAATACCATATCCTGCTTTATAGCTCTGTACCATAGTGGGTTCAACATCCAACACTTCATGTTTAAAAGCAACAGCAAAAGATTGGTTAAAGTCATCATTAAAAACAACTAAGTCAGCACCCGCTCCAAACTTCAAGTTAGACTGAAAAACACCCAGTTCAATAATTTCACCTGCAATAAAAGCGTAATTCACATCTCCATTTGCACGAAAAGCAACTGTATTGCTCCCTATTGCTTGGGGAAAAACAGGTCTTGATACGCTATAATACAGGTCATAAATATCTCCACGATAATAAACACGAATGGCATTGTCTCTGGTATCTTCAAAAACAACCAAGCTATCAGACACCATATAATTACCTGCAAAATAGGTTAAGTTTTGTTTTCTTCCTTCTTCCCACACGTGAAGGATTGGACCAGAGTTCCAAGCGACAATATTCATTCCCACATAGTAGTCATTCACTAAGCCAGATAATTTTTCTTTCTTTTCTCCGTCAAAAACAAACAAATCTCTTTTATTGTCGATGTAGGCAACCACTTCTTCAGAATACTTTACATGCACAGGTTTAAGAAAATCAAGTTGTGTTGACGTTCTGCCATTAAAACTCAGTAAATAATCCTGATTGTTTAAATAAGGAAATACCTTTTGTCCTACCGTCATAAACGATAGACTTAAAACTATAAATGCAAGAATATTTTTCATCATGTAAAGGGATAAAAAAGGGTGTCCATCCTGAACACCCTATATTTTTATTATATAACGTGTGATAATTACTTTTTCTTATTTTCCACAACTTTTTTTGCTAATTCAACAGCTTTAAGAGCGTTCACTACCTTTCCAGTTCTTGATAAAGTACTAAATAATACCAATTCATCAGTTCCTGGCTTTCTCTGTAATGTTGCCCCAAAGTCATCTCCAGAAGCAAGTATAATTTCTCTAACTTCTTTCATTGATAATTCAGGGAAGTATCCTTTTAACAATGCTGCTACACCAGAAACCATTGGCGCAGCCATTGAAGTTCCTTGAATAGCTTTATATTCATTTTCTGGCCATGTGTTATAAATTTCAAAACCAGGCGCAAAAATATCTACTTGGTATGCTCCGTAATTAGAGAAAGTAGCTGGCAACTTCTCCTCGTGATTTCTAGTTGACGCCCCCACAGTGATTAAGTGAGTAAAAGGCTCTTCTTGGAAGTCATACTGAACTGCTGGAAAGTTATCTTCTACTGCTAAATCAAAAGAAGAGTTTCCTGCTGCGTGCACAAATAAAACATCATGCTCTTGAGCGTACATAATTGCTTCGTAAACTTCTTCTTGCAAATTAGAAAACGCTTTACCAAAAGAAGCGTTAATTACTTTTGCTCCATTGTCTACTGCATAACGAATCGCTAAGGCAATATCTTTATCAAACTCATCACCGTCAGGAACTGCACGTAAAGACATTAATAACACATTGTCTGCTACACCATCTCCACCTAATTTATTTCCTCTCGTAGCCGCTACGATACCACCCACGTGAGTTCCGTGTGAAGAATCAGGACCTTTTACATCATTATTTCCATAATTTGTATCTGTAATATCCAACCAGTCATCTCCAATTAATGAACGGTCATCATAATCTACGTTGTGATGATGGTCAAGCATACCTTGAAGTTGTTCTATTTGTTCGTTAATTGCCTCTGCAGAAACATCCCCAGAAAGTAATGAAATACCTAATTGCTTCATTTGTTTTTCCTGTTCTGTTTTTGCTTTCCATTTGTTCACCGCTTTTAAGGTCAACTTTTCTTTTTCAATTCCCATCATATTCGCAATCATTGATGGAAGCATCGGTAACATTTGGTCTCTAAACTGAATAGTTTGATCGATATAAGACTGATACTTTTCAATGTTTGCTTGTACGTAGTCTCTTGATTTTACATACATTGCGTAGTCTTCAAGATCTTCTGCTTTCACATCTGCTGAATCTACATCTTCAAATCTATCTTTTAATCCAGCATAAATACGTGTAGCTTCAAGTCGTGCGTGTTCTTGGTTTTCTCCATCGGCATTTCCTAAGAAGTTCCAACCGTGTACATCATCGATATAACCATTGTTATCATCATCAATTCCATTGCCTGGAATTTCTTTCTTATTGGTCCAAATTCTTCCCTGAAGATCCTCATGGTGAATGTCAACACCTGAGTCAATAATCGCAACAATTATTGTATCTGGAGTAATTCCCTTTAATTTTTTGTAGGCAGCATCAGTTGACATTCCTGTCTTTGTTGAGTTATACCAATTCAACACTTTCTTATCTACCTGAGCCGTTGCTACTGAAAAATAACCTCCAATAAAAGCAGGTAAAAGGATTCCTAAAACTATTTTCTTCATTTTATTTTTTGTTTTCTTTTAAAAATATTAGTGACAAATGTCGAATTTATTCCACACTTTTACGATATTTATTCTTTAAAAATATACTTTCTTATAATTAACTGGTGAAATGAATATACAAATGGTATTCCAAAAATTTATATTTCTGTTCTTTCTTGCTTTTTTTCCATACATTTTGTTTTCCCAAAAGTTTGGTTTTAATAAAGCATTAGAAAATTCACCGCAGGCAAATATACCCTTTAGTCTTGAAAACACGCCTGAAAATCTTCGTTTTTTACAAGAAGAGGGAGTTAAAATCAAAAGAATAACAGAGAATTGGTTGTTTTTTACACATACTCCTGGATGGATTAACAAACAAAAAAAGGAAGGGAAAATCAACTCCTTTTATTTCGAATACGCACCTCCTGAACTACTCAGTGATAGCGCTCGTGCAAAGCACTTTACCGATTCAGTACATTTAAGTACAGCTCCTTTGAATGATATGTATACTGGTAAAGGAGTGATTTTAGGCTTTGTCGACAGTGGTTTAGATTATGACCATCCCGATTTAATTGACGAATATGGAAATAAAAGAGTAATCCGTTATTGGGATCAATCGGAAACAGCCCCCACTGTATCTCCTCAACCTTATGATTATGGTCAAATCTACTATCATGCAGACATTCAACAGGGTCCAAATACCACGACTTCTGAAAGCGATTTACTTCACGGAACCACCGTTGTAGGGATGGCCGCAGGCAATGGTCTGGCTAATGGTCGAAATAAAGGAATGGCACCAGAGGCAGAAATTATATTTGTGGAAACAGATTTCTCTAAGCCCAATTGGACTTTAACTGTAGCAGATGCCTGTGATTTTATCTTTGCCGTTGCTGATAGTTTAGGAAAACCTGCTGTAATCAATTTAAGTGTGGGCTCTTCATTAGGCAGTCATGATGGAACTGATCCTGCAGGAGAATTAATGTCTTTATTAGTAAGAGAAAAACGGGGAAGAATAATTATTGGGGCGGCGGGAAATTCTGGTGATAGACCTCCGTTTCATGCGCAAAACATCATCAGTAGTGACACGAGTTTTATCTGGTTTAAAAATAATCCTAACGGTACTTTAGGTGAAAACACAGTGTTTTTTGATCTTTGGTCCGACATTAACGACGCGCAATTCAAATATTCCTTCGGAGCCAATAGAAACAATTCCGCCTATGAAGATGTGGGTTCCACGGCATATCGATTTGCTCAACTCAATGTAGGAACACCTATTTTTGATACTTTATATAATGTACACGGAGACCGAATTGCGACAATAGAAATTTACACTGAATATCAGGCGAATAACTTTCATTTGCAAGGCTTTTTCTCAAAAGTAGATTCTACCGATTATCTTCTTCGCTTTAGCACAACTGGAGTAGGTAAGTACGATCTATGGAGTGGAAAAGAAATGGGTTTAAATGATATTGTACGCGATATACCCACAGCTGCAGAATATCCTCCAATTGTAAATTATGTGATGCCAGATAGTGCGCAAAGTTTAGTTTCTTCGTGGAACTGTTCTCCAGACATAATTTCCGTTGCGAACATCCGAAATAGGTACCGATATTTAGACCCAGATGGAAATTATTATTATCATGCAGACAACACAACCCCTGGTGATGTGGCTAAATCCTCAAGCAGAGGCCCTTCAAGAGCGGGCGTAATTAAACCAGACATCGCAGCAGCTGGAGAAATGTCTTTAAGTAGCGCCCCACTTTTTGTAGTGAACGACCCTGCTTATAATCCCAATCTTGATGAAGGAGGATACCACATGAGAAACAATGGAACTTCTATGGCTTCTCCTGTAGTTGCAGGAATTGCAGCACTCTATTTGGAACGTTGTCCAAACAGTAGCATTGATGAGTTTAAAGCCGATTTATTTGCAACCGCATACAGCGACAACTTTACAGGTACCGTTCCTAACAATAGGGTGGGATATGGAAAAATTAATGCTTTTGATTTAGTAGTGGAAAAAAACGGTAACCTTAAAATTTTGGGAGATACCGCTATTTGTCAGATGCCCGTGAGTTTATTTTCAAACATCCCATTAAACAGTTACAATTGGTCAAATGGTTCAACCCAGTCTAATGCGATTATCTCTCAACCGGATACGGTTTCTCTTTATGGAAATGACTTGCAAGGATGTAAAATTTATTCAGATACTGTGATTGTAATCCAAGGGAGTCCGTTAGAAAACCCAAGTATCACATTTGATGGAACGCAACTTATTTCAAGTGAAGCGCCGAATTATCAATGGTATAGAAATGACAGCCCTATTTCAGGGGCCACGCAACAAACCTATACGCCCACCACTCCAGCTTATTATAGTGTTGCTATACAAGGTCCTGACAACTGTAAATCATTCTCTACTGCATATAATTGGACATTAGGTTTAGATGAAGAACAAGAAATTTCAAAAACGAAAATATATCCAAATCCTGCACAAACTTTTATATACGTAGAAGGAGAAAGCCTTACAGGTGTAGAAATAATTTCAACTACGGGACAAACACTAAAAAAAGAGAAATCAAGTAGTAACTTGCATCAGCTTTCTGTTGAGAATTTAGCCCGTGGTTTATACTATATAAAAGTTCAAAGCAATCAAAATATCACAATCTTTTCATTTTTTAAAGAATAAGAAAGGTGCTTTTTCTTAAATCTTTCTATTTTTGACGTTTTAAAACATAATTTAACTATGGATTTATCAGGAATCATTTCAGTTTCAGGGAAGCCTGGATTATTTAGAGTTGTAGCCCAATCAAAAAACAACATTATTATTGAGTCACTCATAGATAATAAACGTATCCCTGCGCATTCAAAAGATCGCATTTCAGCATTAGATGACATTAGTATCTACACTTATGAAGATGATGTACCTTTAAAAGACGTTTACATTAGTCTTGCGAAAAAACTTGACTGTGGTGTCGCTCCTTCTCACAAAGAAAGTGCTAATAAACTGACTGCTTTTTTAGAGGAAGTTCTACCTGATTACGACAAAGAGCGCGTATATTCTTCAGATGTAAAGAAACTGTTTCAGTGGTATAATATCTTACATAAGTCTGGATTAATCAAACTAGAAGAGGAGAAAGAGGAAGGTGAGGAAGATAAAAAAGAGAGCAAAGATAAAGTAGAAGCTAAAGAAAAAGCGCCAAAAAAAGAGGCTACTAAAAAAGCAACTGCTTCAAAAACCGATTCGAAGAAATCTACAACGAAAACCACAAAAACTTCGGCAGCAAAAACAACTGCTAAAAAAACGTCTGCTAAAAAGACAAGCACAGGAACAAAGAAGTAAATTGTTGGTTTAATCAAAACATAATTTTAAAGTGAAGGTGAGTAAAATCACCTTTACTTTTTAATACATTCCATTAAAATAGGATTATCTTTTCTTTTACAAAAAGACAGAAAAGATAAAAAACATTCCCTATTATCTTCCTTTTGAAGATAATTCTTTGTATTTTCGGTATCTTAACAGTGAAAATTATATTAAATTAAATTTCTTAGCTATGAAAAAAATTATTTTAATTTCGACTATTTTCTTCGGTTCTATGGCTTTTGCACAAGAAGCTTCAAAAGTTCAATCTATTCAAAGTCAAAGCACAGTAAAGACTGAAAGAGCAATGGATGATAACAAAAGAATGATGGAGAAAATCACAAATGAGCTTGAGCTTACTCGTGAGCAACAAGAGCTTTTTCATGAGATTGTTTACCAACGAAAAGAAGCTGACAAAAAAACACTTTCTAGATCTAATGATAGATATACAATAGAAAATGACAAAGAGTTGGAAAAAGAACTTAGAGCAATTTTAACTCCCGAGCAAAATAAAAAATTAGATGCTCTAAAAGAAGAGTTAAAACAAAACAAAGAGAGTCAATAATAATCTATGTTTTTTGATGCAAAACCATTTTATATGGTTTTGTTTTTATAAGATTGTCTCAAAAAAGAATGCTAATTTAAAGTAAGGTGTACTCCACACACTGATTATACCATCTTGTTTTTTTAAGCTAACACTCTTTTTTTGAGACATTTTTTTTACTCACATATGGCTAAATTTACTTTACTTTTACAAGTAATGCTTATTTTTGAAGCATGGGGAAAAATAACAAGTATATATTAGTTACTGGTGGTGCAGGATATATAGGTTCACATACGGTTGTTAGTTTAATATCACGTGGTTTCACCCCAATAATAATAGATGACTTTAGAAATTCTAATAAAGATGTAATTGACCGATTATCTATCATTACACAAAAACACATTTATTATTTTAATGCTGCATGTCAAGACAAAAAACGATTAAAAGGTATTCTTAGTCAATTTCCTGTTGAAGGTGTCATTCATTTTGCTGCGGATAAAGCAGTAGGAGAATCTGTAGTTAATCCACTAAAATACTTCAATAATAACTTGAGTAGTTTAGTTACAATTTTGGAGTTGATTCAGGAATTTAATATACCCCGTTTTGTATTTTCTTCCAGCTGTACTGTGTATGGAGACCCGAAACAGATTCCTGTAAAAGAAAACGACCCAACTTCTTACAACTCGCCTTATGGCTATACAAAATTGGTAAGTGAGGAAATCATTAAGCAATTTATAGAGAGTAAACCTGATATACAAGCCACTATTTTACGCTATTTTAATCCTATTGGAGCACATGAAAGTGGAATGATTGGGGAAGAGCCTCAAGGAATTCCAAACAATTTGTTACCCTATATTACTCAAACTGCTTTTGGTATTCGTGAAAAACTAACAGTATATGGAAATGATTACGACACCGTGGATGGTACTTGTGTACGTGATTATATTCATGTAGAAGATTTAGCTGAAGCTCATGTAGTTGCTTTAGAAAACATAAAAAAATCTGAAAATAATCCAACAATTTACAATATAGGTACGGGAAAAGGTACAAGTGTATTTGAAATGATTCAATATTTCAATGAAATCTCAGGAAAAAAACTTCCTTACGAAATAGGTTCAAGAAGAGCTGGAGACGTTCCAGAAATATTTGCCGACGTAGAAAAAGCCACACGAGAATTGAAGTGGGAGGCAAAAAAATCGATAAAAGAAGCCATCTCTTCAGCATGGAAATTTGAACAATATATTAGGAATAAACGAAAATAATATGAAAACTACAATAGCGATATTAATTGCAGTAATCCTCAATTTCACCTCAATTATAGCTCAATATTCAGAAGAAAACGATGGGTTACATTCCAGATATAGACCAGGAGTGGGATGGTTTTATTCCGGATTAACACCTTTTGAGGAAGGAAAGTTAAGGAAATATGATCGACTAATGATTGATATAGTGTACAATGACTGGCATGGTGAACAAAAACTACTTTCAAGTCCATTAAGCTCCATTGGTTTTAACACCAGCTTTATGTTTGATGTGGTTTTAAGTAAAGCAAATACTGTCTCGCTTGGTGTTGGAATAGCATATAGCCATTACAATAACAAAACAAAAGTTCAATTTTTAAGAAACTTCGATGAAAATCATACCGTTATTGGAGACTTTCCAACAGACAATGAGCCTTTTCGCTCAAAATTTGGAGCGAATTATATAGAAATTCCTTTAGAATTAAGATTTAGAACCAAGGGATATCAACATTTTAAATTCATGATTGGAGGAAAGATAGGCTATAGATTGAATTCATTAACGAAAGAAGTTCACAAAATAAATGGGAAAAGATATACCACCAAAAATTATAATTTTCCAGATGCAAACCCATTGCGCTATGGTGCAACCGTTCGGATTGGAATGAGAAATTGGGCGGTTTTTGCAGCGTATTACTTTTCTCCAATATTTACACATAAAGAAAGTGTAGAATTATATCCTTTTTCAATGGGTATTACACTGTCGTTGTTTTAGAAACTGAATTTAGAAATCTATTGCTTCAAAACTGAAATTCTTCTTTCTCCATTTTTGATATAATACACACCTTGAGGCAAGTTACTCAAATCTATTGTGTTATTAATGAGAGACGGCAAATGCTTTGTTACTTCAACACCTACCGTATTAAAAACACGTACAGAATGCCTTTCATCCATTCCCGACAAAGTAGCAATTTGTGTGACAGGATTAGGATAAACGGTTAAGGCATCTGAATTTAACCTTTTAACAGAAACGATGTTAAACAATTCAGTTTGTCCATCAAAATCCGTTTGTTTTAACCGATAATAAGAAACGTCCGAAAGTGGAGTGTTGTCCGTCCAAGTATAATGTAGTGGACGCGTGCTGTTCCCAGCTCCTGGAATAATTTGAACGTTCTCCCATGTTTCTCCATCTTTGGAACGTAAAACGGTAAAGAAATCATTGTTTCTCTCAGTAGCCGTTTCCCATGATACTTCCACATTGTGGTCGCTTTTTATTGCTTTGAATGATAAAAGTTCAATAGGAAGAGGTGAAATAGGTTCAGCAGCTACACAATGTGTGGAATTATAGTCTGCAAAGTGTATCACTATACATGCTTTCATACCCTTAGCAACAGATTCTAATGTAACACCTTGACAATACGCTGGTTGGACAACAAAGTTTGCAGAAACACCATTATTTGAATTTAGTATTGCGAAAAAGCTTTGCGTATTACCAATGCTTCCATTGTTCTCCCATGAGAAATTACCTTGTAAAGTGTATAATGGAATGTCAATTGGATTGCCCTGCTGATTATAAAATTGGTAGGAATACTCATATTCAATGTTGACTACACAATTCCCGCCATTTGGAGACAAAATAATGTCTTTTGCGATCACTTCAACTTCTAAATAATCCCCATTCGCTCGTTCAGCCTTTGTTTTAAAAGAATATTGTCCATACACACTAATGCTCATGACAAGCATGATGAAAAATGTAACTATTTGTTTCATTATTATATAATAAAAATTAATGAGATTAAAGATTAATACTTGCTGAAAATGAATGAATATTGTTTTGCGTACATCCTGTTTTTTTGATTATCCATCTTTTTTTATAAGACGAAATAAAATTTAATTGCATTGTATTAACTCTATAAATTAGGCGACAAAGATACTTCTTTTTTTTCATAACAACATTGGTAATCAGTTGTTTACAGGGGATAAAAGACTCTTTTATTCTGCAAAAACAAGTCAACTTGTTTAACCTCAACATGCTGGGCGCGCATAGTATTGTTCTGGATAATTGTTTTTAAATATAATTTAACAAAGCGGGGTTAATTTCCTGCAAAGAACAATCAAGAAGTTTCCCCCCGAGCAGCTACATCTTGCCTAATCTCTAAATCCTTTGACCTTCGTGCGCAAAAGAAGTACGATGAACTCACAAGAGATTGTATTTTCAGAAGTTAAAGAGGAGTTGCTTATAATTTTATGGAATCTTCCACAGAGATACACAGAGGGTTTTTACAGAGCAACACAGAGGAAAACAACTCGGTGTAACTCTGTGACTTCTCAGTGGACTCTGTGTAATAAACCGTAAGCTCAATGAAGTCTGGGACACCTTGAATCCAGCGCAAATAAAAAAGGTGTTACGTCAACCGCAACACCTTTTAAAACAATTGTTTTTATTTTTAATTATCGATGATTTCATTGAATGTAGCACTTGGTCGCATTACTTCATAAAGAAGGTCTGTTGGCGAGTTAAAATACCCTTTCAAATCAACAGGACTTCCTTGAACTTCGTTTAGTTCTGCAACGATTTTCTCTTCATTTTGAGTTAATGCATCTGCTATTTCAGTGAATTTTGATTTTAATTCAGCATCTTCATCTTGTTTTGCTAATTCTTGTGCCCAGTACATTGCCAAGTAAAAATGACTTCCACGGTTGTCTAGTTCATTGACTTTTCTTGACGGAGATTTTCCAGACATCAATAGTTTAACTGTCGCTTCATCAAGTGATTTGGATAAGACCTTCGCTTTTTTGTTGCCTGTAACTTCACCTAAATGGTCTAAAGAAACTGCTAAAGCCAAAAACTCTCCCAAGGAATCCCATCTCAAGTGGTTTTCTTCCTGTACTTGTTCAACGTGTTTAGGAGCTGATCCCCCTGCACCTGTTTCAAATAATCCTCCTCCATTCATTAATGGAACAATAGACAACATTTTCGCACTTGTTCCTAGCTCGAGAATCGGGAATAAATCCGTTAAATAGTCACGCAGTACGTTTCCTGTCACAGAAATTGTGTCTTTTCCTTCCTTAATTCTTTTTAAAGAAAACATAGTGGCATCAAAAGGTGACATAATTTGAATGTCTAGACCAGAAGTGTCGTGTTCTTTTAAATAGGTGTTTACTTTCTTAATCAGTTCTCTGTCGTGTGCACGATTTTCATCTAACCAAAACACAGCTGGAGTATTGCTTCTTCTAGCACGAGTAACAGCTAATTTCACCCAATCTTTGATGGGAGCATCTTTCACTTGACACATTCTCCAAATGTCTCCTTCTTCCACATCATGCTCCATTAAAACATTCCCATCAGCATCAATTACTTGAACTTTCCCATTAGATGAAATTTCGAAAGTTTTATCATGAGAACCATATTCTTCTGCCTTTTGAGCCATTAATCCCACATTGGGTACACTTCCCATTGTCGCTGGATCAAAAGCTCCATTTTCTTTACAAAAGTCTATTGTTGCCTGGTAAATGCTCGCATAACTACTGTCAGGAATTACAGCTTTTGCGTCCTGTTGTTCTCCTTTGTGATTCCACATTTGACCTGATGTACGAATCATTGCAGGCATTGAAGCATCAATAATTACATCGCTCGGAACATGGAGATTGGTAATACCACGGTCTGAATTTACCATCGCTAAATCAGGTCCATTTTTGTAAACCTCATCTATATCTTTTAAAATTTCCTCCTTTTCTTGAGCAGGTAAAGTTTCAATACGATTTAATAAATCTCCGAAGCCATTAGTTAAATCAACTCCTAATTTATCAAACGTTTCTCCGTGTTTTTCGAATAAATCTTTAAAATAAGCGCGAACACCATGTCCAAAAATAATTGGGTCAGACACTTTCATCATCGTTGCTTTCATGTGTAAAGAAAACAACACACCTTTATCTCTTGCGTCCTTCACTTGATTTTCTAGGAAGCTCACCAAAGCTTTTTTACTCATTACTGTTCCGTCGATTACCTCTCCGTCAAGTAATGCTAAATTTTTCTTTAAAACCGTTTCTTCCCCATTAGTTTTAAATACAATATCTACTGTAGTTGCCTTGTCAATTGTAAGTGACTTTTCATTCGCTCTAAAATCACCTTCCGACATGGTTGCCACGTGTGTTTTTGAGTCTTTGCTCCAAGCTCCCATTCTATGCGGGTATTTTTTCGCAAATTCTTTCACTGCTTTCGGCGCACGACGATCTGAATTTCCTTGGCGCAACACAGGATTTACGGCACTTCCTAAAGCTACACTGTATTTTGATTTAATTGCTCTTTCCTCGTCATTTTTTGGCTCTTCTGGGTAATCTGGAAGAGGAAAACCTTGAGATTGTAATTCCGCAATAACGCGTTTTAACTGCGTTACCGATGCAGAAATATTTGGAAGCTTAATGATATTCGCTTCAGGCTTGTTTACTAATTCGCCTAATTCAGCTAAGTCATCTGGTCGTTGTTGTTCTTTAGTCAACAACTCAGGAAACTGAGAAATTACACGTCCTGCAAGAGAAATATCTCTCGTTTCAATAGAAACTCCTGCTTGTTTAGCAAAAGCACGAATAATCGGCAATAACGAGTGCGTTGCAAGCATTGGGGCTTCATCCGTTAGCGTGTAAATGATGTTTGATTTTATCGATGTCATTCTATAAATATTTATGAGCAAAAACTCTATTTTTTATTACTTATCTAGGCTTGCAAAGATAATAAAATATTCATACAATGAGAACCACTCATTTCATGATAATCGTCAGGGTTTAAAACGCTAATTATTTCAACTTCACTGCGGTTCCATATACCAGAATTTCGGATGTGCCGTTTACAATCGTGCTCGTTGAATAACGAACATTGACAATCGCATCAGCTCCTATAGATTTAGCTTCATCTATCATTCGTTGGGTGGCTTGCTCTCGAGATTGAAACAATAGTTCGCTATACAATTTAACTTCACCACCAATAAGATTTTTAAGTCCTGCCAATATATCATTACCGAAGTTGCGAGCCCTCACTGTGTTTCCTTTTACAATCCCCAAAATCTCTACTATTTCTTTACCAGAAATTGTTTCTGTAGTTGTTATTATCATCTTTTTTACTTTTTGTTTAATCTCAAAAATACACTTTTTTTTAAACTATTTTTATTCTATTTTATCTTCCTTTTTTTAAAATAACTTATTTTTGCAAACGGATATAAACCATTGATTCAATCTATTGTCTGGATGATTTCTATCAAACAAAACAATTCAAATTTTTAGGTACTAAAACACATTGTTTATCCAAAAGATTGAAAAATATAACAAGCGAAAAACGCAAAGCTTCTTCTACCTTGGAAGAGAGTTAAAATCTTTACTGCCTACTCAATCTAAACTTTTAATAATTAAAAAAGCTTATGAATAAAAAGATTCTAATATTAGACTTTGGCTCACAATACACCCAATTAATCGCTCGTCGAATCAGAGAATTGAACGTATTCTGTGAAATTATCTCTGGACATAAACCTTTTCAGTTCACTGATGATATCCAAGGAATTATCCTCTCGGGTAGTCCAATGTCGGTAAATGATAGTGATGCAATACGTCCCGACCTCTCTTCTTGGGCAAATAAAGTTCCAATATTAGGCATTTGCTACGGCGCACAATTAATTGCTCATCAAAATGGTGGGCTTGTGGCAAAATCAAAAAACAGAGAATATGGCCGTGCAAATATTGAGATAATTAACGACGACATTTTATTTGAAGGACTCTCAGAAAATAGTCAAGTTTGGATGAGCCATGGTGATAGTATTCAACAGTTGCCCGAAAGCTTTGTCGTGATAGCAAAAACAGCTTTTATTCCCGTTGCTGCATACAAATTTAATGGATATAAAAATAAAGTGTACGGACTTCAGTTTCATCCAGAAGTAACACACAGTGTGGAAGGTAGTCTTATATTGTCAAACTTTTTATTTCATATTTGTGGTTGCACACCCAACTTCACTCCACTTTCATTTATTACTGATGCGGTTCAAAAAATCAAAGAACAAGTGAAAGAAGGGAATGTTATTATGGCGTTAAGCGGCGGAGTTGATTCCACTGTGGCAGCATATTTAATCCATAAAGCCATTGGAAAAAGGTTGTTTTGTGTATTTGTAGACCACGGTTTATTGCGTAAAAATGAATTTGAAGAAGTTTTAGAAAGTTATCAAAAAACAGGATTGAATGTCATTGGGGTGAAAGCTGATGAAACTTTTTATAGTGCCTTAAAAAATGTAACTGACCCTGAAACAAAACGAAAAATAATCGGGAAGTTATTCATTGATATTTTTCAAAAAGAAGCGAAGAAAATACCTGATGTGAAGTTTTTGGGACAAGGCACGATTTATCCTGATGTCATAGAGTCAAGACCTGTGCATGGGCAATCAGAAACTGTAAAATCTCATCATAACGTGGGAGGATTACCAGAAAAAATGGAAGTTGATTTGGTAGAACCGCTTTGCTTTCTTTTTAAAGATGAAGTTCGATTAATTGGAAAAGAGTTAGGCATTGACCCCAAAATCTTACAACGTCATCCCTTCCCAGGTCCAGGTTTAGGAATTCGTATAATTGGTAGCGTAACACCTGAAAAGGTAAAAATGCTCCAAGAAGCAGATGCTATTTTTATCAATCACTTAAAAGAAAGTGGTGAATACGATAAAGTTTGGCAATCAGGCACTATTTTACTTCCTGTTCAAAGTGTTGGGATTATGGGAGATGAGCGAACGTATGAGTTTACTGTAGCTTTACGAGCAGTTACTTCAATTGATGGAATGACTGCAGACTGGGCGCACTTGCCGTATGACCTAATTGGAAAAATATCAAATGACATTATCAACAAAGTAAAAGGAATAAATAGAGTGGTTTATGATGTCAGTAGTAAGCCACCTGCCACAATTGAATGGGAGTAGACGAGAAATGGCATTAAGGGATTTATTTTTTGTTGGATAATGATTTTAAAAGTGTAGGGATTTAGGATTCATATTATTTCTTAGGCAAATATATTTTCTGATGAAGTTCATGGTATTCTTCTTCAAATATACTTTGGGTTGTAATTCCGCCTCCACTTCTAAAAAAGATTTTGTCGTTTTCTTTCTCAATAAAACGGATGTTCACTGCACTATCTAGTTTTTCGCCATCCCATATTCCGAAAATCCCTGTATAATATCCTCTTTTAGTAATTTCGTGAGCTCGGATAATTTCTAGCGTTTTTTCCTTTGGTGCTCCACTAATTGAGCCTGCTGGCAATAGGCTTAGAAAATCTTTACACAGCGTTTTTTGATAATTTTTCTTTAGTCGACCGCTTATTTTAGAGCTTGTTTGCAAAATTTCAGAATGATTAGTTTTAATGCGTTCGATATAACGGTATTTTTCCACTTTTATATCTTTAGCAATCATGGCTAAATCGTTGCGCATCAAATCCACAATCGTATTGTGTTCCCAAACTTCCTTTTGATTTGACAACAAGGTTTGAGCTGCATTATTTAATTTCGCATCGATTGTCCCTTTCATGGGATAAGTAAAAATATTTCGTTCTTCTATTTGCACAAATGATTCTGGTGAAAAAAGTACAAATTGATCTTTAAAAAACAGCTTATAAGGTGCGTCAGAAAGATGAAAAACATCCGCTAAGCTCACATTTATCTCAATTTCAATTGGAAAAGTAAGATTTAACAGGTAGGTATCTCCTCTAATTAAGTGTGACTTAACTGCCTCAAAACCTTGCCTGTACATTTCCTGGTCAATAGGAGAAAAAGACAAATTAGGAAGGGTATTAACTTTTTTATCTTCGTAATTTTTAACTCCATTGATATAAAAGAGAACATCTGCAGAATGCGCTTCCTTAAGCTTACAAATAAAAGGCTTTTCTTTCTCAAAATCGATAAGAAAGAAAAAAGGCTCATTCTCCTCTAACCATTGAGTAAATTGAACTTCAAATTCTGCTAAAGTCATTCTATAAAGCTATAAAGTTAGATAAAATACGATCTCCTTTTTGGGTGATAAAAGACTCAGGGTGAAACTGAATCCCAAAAATTTCATGTTGCTTATGTTGTATCGCCATAATTATCCCTGTTGAGGAAACTCCCGTTTGGCGTATTTCTTGAGGAAGTGAATTTACTTTCCAAGAGTGATATAATCCTACTTCAATGCACTTTGGCAAACCTTGAAAAAGTGGAGTTTGTGTATCAATAAAACACTTTTCTCTGCGTCCATGAAAGGGTTCTTCCATTTGCATTATTTCACCTCCAAAAAATTCGCCAATGGCTTGATGACCCAAACAAATTCCTAATAAAGGAGTATCATTATTTTTGCAGAACTCAATAATAGTATGTAAAACTGGAAACTCGCTAGGCAAGCCTGGACCAGGAGAAATAATTATTCTATCTGCTTTTTCCAGATGAGATTTCAGTATGGAATTTGACCTTACAACTTTTAGCTGGACTCCTCTAATTTTCCGAAAAGCATCAACAATATTATAGGTAAAAGAGTCATTGTTGTCTACTAAAAGCACTTGCAACCTTTTCATTATCGCCCTTTTTTATACTCCTTTATTAACTTGATAAAATCGTCAAATAAATATCGTGAATCATGCGGCCCTGGACTTGATTCGGGATGATATTGAACTGAAAAAATGTTTTTCCCTTTAATTCGAATTCCTTCAATTGAATTGTCATTCAAATTGACGTGAGTCACCTCTATATTCTTACATTTTTCCACACTTTTATAATCAATACTAAACCCATGGTTTTGTGAGGTTACCTCTCCTAATCCAGTGAGTCTATTGTACACAGGATGATTTGCCCCTCTATGTCCGTGATGCATTTTATAAGTTTTCGCACCATTTGCCAGCGCCAATAATTGATGTCCTAAACAAATACCAAATATGGGTATTCCAGAACTTTGCATTTGCTCTACAGTTTCAACACCATAATCCATTGAAGCTGGATCTCCAGGACCGTTTGAAATAAAAAAACCATCAGGTTGAAAAGCCATTAAAGTTTCAAACTTTGTACGAGCTGGAAATACTTTTAAATAAGCTCCACGTTCAGCTAAACAGTTTAAAATATTCTTTTTTATACCTAAATCTAGTACTGCGATTCTATGTTCTGCTTTAGGGTCACCAACCGAATATATTTCTTTCGTAGAAACCAAAGATGCCAACTCTCTTCCCACCATAGAAGGCGCCTTAGCCAATAAAGCTTGCAATTCGCTTTTAGATAGATTTTCAGAAGAAATTATACAGTTCATCGCTCCTTTATCCCTAATTTTTCGCACCAACATTCTCGTGTCTATATTGTAAATTGCAATTACACCATTTCTCACTAAATATTCATCTAAATTCTCATTAGCTTGGTATCTTGAATGATTGACAGAAATATTTTTACATATTAGACCATTTATTTTCACGCTGTTTGACTCTTCATCCTCCTCGCAAATTCCATAATTTCCAATATGGCTGCTGGTTAATATGAGTACTTGTCCAAAATAGGAAGGATCTGTAAAAATCTCTTGATAACCTGTCATACTGGTATTAAAACAAACTTCTCCCGTAGTTGTCCCTACTTTTCCTAGTGCTTTCCCTTCAAAACAAGTACCGTCTTCTAATAAAAGTAAAGCTGTTCTTTTTTCTTCTATTTCACTCATCAACGTCTATTTTATTTTATCATTTAGTTTTATTGCAGCCTCTATAAATTTTATAAAAAGAGGATGTGGATTTTCTACTGTGCTTTTATATTCAGGATGAAACTGTGTACCTATAAAAAATGGATGATGCTGAAGTTCCACTATTTCCACTAAATTTTTCTCTGCGTTTCTTCCTGTCATTTTTAATCCTGCTTTTTCTAATTTGTCGATGTAATTGTTGTTCAATTCAAATCGGTGACGATGCCGTTCAGATATTTCCTCTGCTTTGTACGCGTTATATGCCAAAGAATTCTTCTCCAACTGACAACTATATGCGCCAAGCCTCATCGTTCCTCCTATTTTGTGGATTCCTTTTTGCTCTTCCATCAAGTGCACAACTGGGTGCATACAATCTTTTTTTATTTCTGTTGAATTAGCATCTTCCAAATGAAGTACATTTCTTGCAAATTCAATAACACAGCACTGCATTCCTAAACAAATTCCAAAAAATGGGATGTTATTTTCCCGTACATATTTAATGGCAGCTATTTTCCCTTCAATTCCTCGTATTCCAAATCCAGGGGCAACAATTACTCCATCTAATTCTTGTAGTTTTTCTGCTACGTTTTCTGTTGTAATTTCACTTGATTGTATCGATTTTATGTGTACCCTACAAGAATTATTCGCTCCAGCATGAAGCAGAGCTTCCAAAATAGATTTATAAGCATCTTGTAATTCAACATACTTTCCAATTAATCCAACAGTAATTTCTGTAGTGGGAGAATTATATTGCGCCAAAAATTTTCTCCATTTTACCAAATTCACATCTTGATAATCTGTTATTCCCATTTTTTTCAGGCAAATCACATCCAGACCCTCTTGCAGCATCTCTAATGGAACCTTATAAATTGAATCAACGTCTATAGCTTCTATCACTGAGTTTTGATCAACATTACAAAACAAGGCTAGTTTTCTTTTCAATTCTTTGCCCAGTGTATGTTCCGTACGACAAACCAAAATATCTGGACGGATACCGTTTTCATTTAAGCGTTTCACAGAATGTTGTGTCGGTTTTGTTTTTAATTCTTGTGCTGCTTTTAAAAAAGGAATTAAAGTGAGATGAATGACCAAACAATTCTCATCTCCTAAATCCATCTTCATTTGTCTAACTGCTTCAACGAAAGGCAAAGATTCAATATCTCCAATTGTTCCTCCAATTTCAGTGAGAATGATATCGTAATCATTCGTTTTCCCTAAAAGATAAACCCTACGAATAATTTCGTCGGTTATGTGTGGAATTACCTGCACTGTTTTTCCAAGGTATTTTCCTTTTCTTTCTTGTTGAATCACATGCTCATAAATTCTTCCTGTCGTCACGTTATTGGCTTGCGAAGTAGGAATGTTTAAAAACCGTTCATAATGACCTAAATCTAAATCTGTTTCTGCTCCATCTTCAGTGACATAACATTCTCCGTGTTCATAAGGATTCATTGTACCAGGATCAATATTTATGTACGGATCGAACTTCTGTATGGTAACCCTAAAACTCCTCGCTTGAAATAATTTAGCCAACGAAGCTGCGATAATTCCCTTTCCCAATGAGGACGCTACACCTCCTGTGATAAAAATATACTTTGTCATTCTTTATTCAATTTAATACCCTCTACTGTTTTTACCTTCATAATAATTAATAAAAGCTGTATTTGCTACTTGATTCCCTCCTTGTGTGGGGTAGTTTCCTGTAAAATACCAATCTCCTTTATGTTGTGGGCACGCTTGATGGAGCCCTGAAATCGTTTGAAATAAAATAGTGAGTTTTGCACTCAACTCCTGCGGTCGAAGCATTTCACTGATTTTGAAGCTAATTTCTTCTTCTGTAAAATGGGTGTACACTTCCTTTACGAAATTCTGTTCATGAAGCGTTCCTTTTTCACGAGCATCTATACATTTTTGATAAACTTCTTCAATCACAAATTCCTTTTGGTTTTCAGTAAGTAAAGCGATAGCTGCTCGGAAAGCTATAAAATCACTTAATCTACTCATGTCGATGCCATAACAATCAGGATACCTTATCTGAGGAGCAGAGGAAACAATGATGATTTTCTTTACATTTAACCGGTTTAAAATTCGAATAATACTGTTTTTTAAAGTTGTTCCTCTTACAATACTATCGTCCATTAGAACGATGGTTTTGTCTGTATTATCCACTACTCCATGGGTGGTATCATAAACTAAGTTAACCATTTCGTCCCTGCTTAAGTCGTCGGTAATAAATGTTCTTGCTTTAATGTCTTTATGTATGATTTTTTCTGTACAAATACGTTTTTTTAACAAAGTTTCAATCGACGAGGCATCCAAATGCGTTTTGTTAGCCAAAAGTTGTTGATGTATTTGCTGGTTTAGATTTTCTTCTAAACCTTTAATCATCCCATAAAAAGCAATTTCCCCAGTGTTTGGGATGAAGGAAAAAACCACATTTTCAGTATTATAATTGATTTCTTTTAAAACAGAAGCCACTACATTTTTTCCTAACTGAATTCTCTCTTTATAAATGTCTTCATCATTTCCTCGACTAAAATAGATTCGTTCAAAGCTACAAGGAGTTATATTTTCTGCAGGTTCAGCAATTCTTTCAACTGAAAATTCTCCATTAGCTTTTACAATGAGCGCATGACCAGCTTCTAATTCCGTGATTTTATCTTTAACACCAAAACATGTCTGAATGGCAATCCTTTCAGATGCTGCCACAACAAAATCTTCGTGTGCATAAAAATAAGCAGGACGAATTCCATGTTTATCCCTAAAAACAAAGCTGTCTCCATTCCCTACCTGGCCCACACAAGCATATCCACCATCAAATTTATTACACGCTTTGCTTAAAACTTCTTTCAAGCTGATTGACGACGTGTCTTTATTTAACTCTTCTAACAAAAAATGATGAATTATTCGAATCATCGCATTCAAATCACTGCTTCCCATATTATTTTGAGAAGTCATCCCCAAAAAATGAAGTAATTCCCCTGTATTTACAAGATTAAAGTTTCCTGCTAATGCAATATTTTTGGAAGGTTGGATATCAGGAACAATAAAAGGATGGCAAAATTTCACATTATTCAACCCTTGCGTAGCGTAACGTAGATGTCCTAACATAACCTCTCCTGCAAAATCAGAATTTTTTATCCATGCCTCTGAATTTTCCTGAGGATACAACGCAGATTCTTTTTCCACTTGGTGAAAAATCCTGTCAATGGCATGACTTCCTGAATAACGAACCCGCTTTAAAAAGCTTTCACCATAAGGAACGTTCAACTTTAATACACTTATTCCAGCTCCATCTTGGCCTCTGTTTTTTTGCTTTGCCATTAAATAATGAAGCTTTTTTAGTCCATAAAAAACAGTTCCATACTTGTCTTTATAATAGGAAAGAGGTTTTAAAAGGCGTATATAAGCAAACCCACATTCATGCTTTATATTTTCTGACATAGCTTTCTATTTCAATCAAAATCTTCTTTTCAAAAGATGTGATTTTTAATTATTTTG
>Ga0209075_1001545_pt1 | contig 21558 bp, 14 predicted proteins | sample Stecom2011_FD_187523 | JGI IMG/M metagenome (GOLD analysis project Ga0209075, IMG submission 187523) | Agricultural soil microbial communities from Utah to study Nitrogen management - Steer compost 2011 (SPAdes) (version 2) | ecosystem: Environmental > Terrestrial > Soil > Agricultural land...
GCCGTCACAACCGCTCCTGTGGCTGGCGGCCACCGACCCCGCCAACCTCCATGGCTCGGTCATTCCGTGGCCGGAGACAGAGACCCGTCTCGCCCGGGAGGCGGGTGCCTACGTGATCGTGGAGGACGGGAACCTTCTCGCCTATCTGGACAAGGCACGCACCGGTCTCACGCTGTTCGCACCGGGTCGGGAGCGGATGGACGAGGTGGCCGCGGCGGTGGCCTCCATCGGGTCGAGACATCGCAGGCTCACGCTGCGCACGGTGGACGGGTTCCCCGCCGAGGAGTCGCCTCTGGCCCGGGCTCTGGCCGCCGCCGGCTTCGCCACCGCCCCGCGGGGTCTCACCTACCGCGGCTGAGACGCCACAGGATCTCTCCCCGGCTTGCTGGGGATGCCCCGCCGAAGGCGGGGAGGGGTTGGTCTCCAGTCGAAAGGGATCAGAGATCTGGCCAGAGATCCTCTTCCGCCAGGTCGATGATCGTCCAGGCCATCGCCAGCGCCCCGTCGCGGATCGCTTGCTCCCCCGAAGGGGTGATCGTGGCGGCGGCGAACTCCTTCTGGTGGTTGACCGCACCCGCGGCGTCGATCCCGAGCATCGGGTGGATGGCCGGCACCACCTGGGAGACGTTGCCCATGTCGGACGAGCCACCGCCCCGGCCGACCTCCTCCTCGGTGGGCATGGGACGCCCGAGGGCCCCGGAGTTGGCGGCGTACAGCCGCGTCATCACCGGGTTGTTCCGCATGTTCAGATAGGGGTGGTCGACCTCGGTGATCTCGAGCCGGCAGCCCGTGGCGGTGGCCGCCGCCTCGAAGCAAGCCAGCACCCTGGGCACCAATTCGTCGACCCGCTCGATGGTCTCCGAGCGGACGCCCCAGATCGATCGGCTGTATCCCGCGATCACGTTGTAGGCGTCGCCGCCCTTCTCGATCATGCAGTGGATGCGGTCGCCGCCCAGGATGTGCTGTCTGAGGGTGGAGACGTTCAGATAGGCCTGCACGAAGGCGTCCAGGGCGTTGGTCCCCATGTGCGGAGCGAAGGCGGCGTGGCTCTCCTGCCCGTAGTACTCGACCCGGAACGTCTTCCTCGTCTGGAACGAGGGGTCGAGCATGTCGGTGGGGCTGGGGTGGATCATCATCGATGCTGCCGCATCCTCGAAGGCTCCCGCGTTGATCAATTCGACCTTGCCGCCGCCGCCCTCCTCGGCCGGCGTGCCCAGCACGGTGACCCTGATGCCGAGGTCCTCCACCAGGGGCACGAGGGCGAGGCCGGCTCCCATGGCCGCGGTGGCGATGATGTTGTGCCCGCACGCCTGGCCGACCTCGGGCAGGGCGTCGTACTCACAGCAGATCACGACCCGCGGGCCCGAGGTCCCGATGTTCGCCTCGAAAGCGGTGTCCAACCCGTAGGCGGGGTAGGTGACCTCGAACCCCCCGGCGGCGAGACGCTCGGCGATCTTCCGGGAAGTCTCGAACTCCTGGTACCCGGTCTCCGGGTTCTCGTACATCCAGCGGGAGATCTCCCGCAGGTCCCCCTCCACGGCGGCGAACGCCCGCTCGGCCGTCTCCTTCCGGCTCACAGGCGCCCCCACACGTCCTGGGTGGCCATGTCGATGATCGTCCACGCCATCCCCAGGGCACCGTCCCGTATTGCCCGCTCGCCGGACGCCGTGATGGTGGTCGCGGCGAATCCCGGGTGATGGTTGGAGTGCTCCGAGTCGATGTGGATCCCGGGATGGATGGCCGGCACCACCTGGCTCACGTTGCCCATGTCCGTGGAGCCGGTCGACTTGTCGGCCAGGTCGGCGAACCGCTTCAGCGGCCGACCCAGGGCCGCCGAGTTCTCCATGTACAGCGAGGCCATGACCTCGTTGGTCCTCAGGTCGGTGTACGGGTGGCTGTCGGGGTTGATCTCGAGCCGGCACCCGGTGGCGGTGGCGGCCGCCTCGAAGCAGGCGCGCACCTTCTCCACCAACACGTCGAGCCGCTCCTTGGTGGTGGCCCGGATCATCCACTCCGATCGGGTGTAGCCGGGGATGACGTTGGCCGCGCCGCCGCCGTGGGTGATCACGCAATGGACCCGGTCGGTGGGCAGCATCTGCTGACGGAGGGTGGCGACGTTGTTGTACGCCTGGACGAAGGCGTCGAGGGCGTTGATCCCCTGCTGGGGCGCTCCGGCGGCGTGTGCCTCCTGACCGTGGTACTCGACCACGTAGCTCTGGATCGCCAGGAACTGCGGGTCGATGACGTCTTCCTTCCAGGTGGGGTGGACCATCATCGCCGCGGCCACGTCCTCGAACGCTCCGGCGTCGATCAGATCGACCTTTCCGCCACCGGCCTCTTCCGCCGGGGTGCCGAGAACGGTGACACGGATGCCCAGTTCGTCGACCAGGCCGGCGAGGGCAACACCCGCACCCACCGCCGCGGTGGCGATGATGTTGTGGCCGCAGGCGTGCCCGACCTCGGGCAGGGCGTCGTACTCACAGCAGATCACCACCCTCGGCCCGGTGGAGCCCACGGTGGCCTCGAACGCGGTGTCGAGACCATGGGCCGGGTGGGTGACGTCGAACCCGTGATCGGCGAGGAACGAGGAGAGACGCGCTGAGGACTCGTGCTCCTCGTAGGCGATCTCGGGGTTCTCGTACATCCAGCGTGAGATGTCCCGGAGATCGTTCTCGATGGCCTCGAACGCTTCCCGGGCGCGGTCCTTGTGAGCCATCGGGCGAGAGTAACCGTGGCTCAGTCGCCGCGGTCGACCAGGACCGTCCGGATCGTCTTGATCAGGATCCGCGCGTCCAACGAGACCGACTGACTGCGCACGTACTCCTCGTCGAACCGGGTCCGCTCCTGGATCGAGATGGTGTCTCGCCCCTCCACCTGGGCCAGGCCGGTGATCCCGGGCTTGACCCGGAACCGGGGGTTGTCGAGCCCCACCAGTTCCGCCTCGGCCGGGACCAGGGGCCGGGGGCCGACGAGTGACATCGACCCGGTGAGCACGTTCCAGAAGTTGGGGAGCTCGTCTATCGACCACTGCCGCAGGACACGGCCCACCCGGGTGATGCGCGGGTCGTCGACGATTCGGATCGGCGTGCCGTCTTCCGTGTGACGGGACGCTTCCAGACGGGCCAGGTGCTCGGCGAACACCGTCTCGTCGCCGTCGGCCCGCATCGTCCTCAGCTTGAGCATCCCGAAGCGGCGGCCGTTCCGCCCGACGCGGGCCTGTCTGAAGAAGATCGGGCCCGGGCTGTCGAGCCGGACGGCCAGGCCGGCGAGGATCAGGATGGGGCTGCTGAGCAGGAGCACGAACAGGGAGACCGCTATGTCGAGGGTCCGCTTCGATGCGTAGTAGGTGGCGGACGGGCCGCTCGCGGCATCGGGCCTCGTGCCCGCCAGGGCGCCGTAGACCAGTGCGACCAGGGCGACTCCTGCCCCGACGGTGAAGGCCAGGGAGACCCGGCTCATCGGGGTCATCGCGGGCGTCACCAGGACGGTGGCGATGGCCGGGATCAGCCCGCTGAGCCAGGCGACGCCGAGCCGGGCGGTCTGGCCCCGCGCCACGAGGATCTGGCCGACGAAGAGGCCGGCCCCGGCGAACACGACGCCCACCGAGATCACGGCGGCGTCGAAGCGGGTGACCGTGTACTCGGAGCCGAAGGCGAGCTCGACCACCCATGGGCCTGCCAGCCATCCGAGGACTGCACCCACGACACCGATGCCGACTGCGGCCCAGGCCATGCCCCGCGCCCAGGCTCGCAGTTCCTGGCGCTCGCCCCTCGCCGCCATCACGGTGAACGGCGGGAGCACCCGGGCCAGGAGGTTGTACCCGAAGACGAGCGGGGCGCGACCGATGGTGAACGCCGCGTACGCGATGGACTGCTCGGTCGGGGAGCCGCCGAGGAACGCCACGATCAGGGGTCCGCTGAGGAGAAGCGCCTGGGAGGCGGCGGCAGCGAGCACCAGCCCCCACAGCAGGTTGCGCTCGTCGAGGTTCGCCCGCTCCTCCTGGTCCAGTTCGGGCCGATCGACAGGCACCGGCTTGAAGGGCCGCCAGAAGGCGACCGCGAACGTGCCCACGATCAGAGCGATGGCGAAGCCGGACGCCGAGGGGCGGACGATCGTGATGCCCACGGCGATGATCACCCTGATCACCGACGCCATGGCGGAGGAGGTCCCGTAGGCGCGGAAGCGGCGCCACCCGGCCAGATGGCCGCGCGCCGCCGAGAACCAGAGGTGGGCCCCCACGGTCAGGGCCGTGAACAGGATGAACCTGCGGTCGCCGTTGAGGTACTCGTCGACCCCCACCCACGAGAAGACCGTCGCCCCGACGACCGTGATGATCCCCAGCCACAGTGCCTCGTTGGGGAGCCCGACCCGGTTGCGGTCGATGGTCAGACGGCGCACGACCAACTGCTCGATGGGCAGCAGGATCACGATGAACGTCAGGAAATGGATGGTGAGGAGCGTCGAGACCGGGGCGAAGTCGTGAGTTCCGAGGGTCCGCCCGCCGAGGATCTGATACGCGTAACCGGCCAGACCGGCGACGGCACTGCCGGCGACGATGAAGGCGGTTCCGTCGGATCGGAGATAGGCGTAGCGGGCGCCGGACGAGTTGTTCCGAGAGGCGTCGTTGCTCGGCTGGGACATGTGGGTCCGCCGAGATTAGGCGGGGTCCCGTTTCATGCCTGGAACACCGCAAATCCAAAGGGGCCACCGATATTGTTGCCCGGGTGACGTCACGCAGGGTCGGCAGTGTCCTACAGCGTGTGTCGCGCGCACCCGTTGCGGCTCTCCTGTCGGCCATCCTCCCCGGTCTCGGTCACCGCTACATCGGTCGGCGCAAGATCGGGGACGCCCTCTTGCTGGGCAATCTGCTCATCCTCTGGGGCCTCTATCTCGTGGCCACGCAGTTCCAGATGACCGCCCTGCGATGGCTCGTCACCTCCCGCGGCCTGATCCTGTTGATGCTGGCCAACGTGGCGCTGCTCGTGTACCGGGCTTGGGTCACCTCCGACGCCTACTCCAAGGCGACGATGTTCAAGCCAGGTCCCTCGGCGATGATCTCGCTGGGACTCGCCATCGTGATCCTTCTCGTCCCGCATCTGTTCTTCGGTCGTCTCGTCCTCTCCCAGTACGACCTGATCAATTCGGTGTTCGCCGCTCCCACCGAGGAGAGCCCGACGGTGAGCACGCCCGAGCCGGGCCAGACCCCGGGGACGGGGACGACCGTGCCCCAACCGCGCATCTGGGACGGGGTGGAGAGACTGAACATCCTGTTGATGGGGTCCGACATGCGGCCCGATCAGGAGTCCCTCGAGCGGGGCGATCCTGCCTATCGGGGCCATCGCATCGACAGCATCACCGTCGTGAGCATCAACCCCCAACCGCCCTATGACGTGGCCATGTTCTCTGTGCCCCGATTCCTCTCCAACTACCCCCTGCCCGAGGGCATGGGCGACGGTCGGAGGAACAACGACTGGGACTGGCTGGGCCACCTCTTCCGGCGTGCCGAGGACGGCGGGCCGGCGGAGCGGGCCCTCTACCCGGGGCCCGACTCGCCCGGGATCAACGCGATGAAGGGCGCCCTCGGCGAGTTGTTCGGCATCCCGATCCATTACTACGCCATGGTCACGGTGGGCGGGTTCGTCGGACTGGTGGACGCGCTCGGTGGCATCGAGATCGACGTGCCGCGGACGATCATCGACCGCAACTACGACTTCGCCAACCGGCACGCCGACGCCGACCGCGGCGAGGTCCGCATCGAGCAGGGTCGGCAGAAGCTCGACGGCTTCCACGCACTGGCGTACGCCCGCATCCGTTCGCAGTCCGGTGAGTTCGCCCGAATGCACCGTCAGCGCTGCGTGCTCGGCGCGCTCGTCGAGCAGGCCAACCCGGTCAATCTGCTTCGGGGTTTCGGCGATCTGGTGGAGACGTTGAAGCAGTACGTGCGCACCGACATCCCCCAGGACCGTCTCGTCGACTTCGTCGAGCTCCTCCCCAACCTGAGCACCGACAACTTCTCCACCCTGCGCATCACCCTCGACTACGAGATCGACGCACCCCCGGGGAACATCAGATGGTTCGACATCGACCAGATACGAGAGGACGCCCAGTTCTTGATGCGCGACCCGGTCGCGGCTAGAGAAGCATTGGGGCTGGACGATCTCGACGCAACGTGTGATCAGACGTTCGACCCCGTCCAGGAGCCATGAGGAACAACGATCCGAAGTGACCGACGTCTCGACCAGATCACCCCGTCTCGAAGAGAGCTACCGGCAGTACGCCGGCGAGATGATGATGTACGCCACCTTCCTGGTCGGCCCCGGACAGGCGAAGCGGGTGTTCGAGGATGCCTGGTGCCGGTTGCGGGCGTTGGGCTCGGAGTCGGTCGAACTGAACCGCGGGGTCCTCTATCGCCAGGTCTATGCGGCCGCCGGCGAGGGCTGGAGGGAGGACCGGGTGACCCACGGCGGTCCCGACGGGGAACCGGGCGCCCGATCGCTCCGGGGACCGATCGACCAACTCTCCCTCGATCAGCGGGCGATGGTCTACCTGGCCGATGGCCTGGGTTTGCGAACTGCCCTGGTGGCGTCGCAGCTCGGCCTGCCCGTCCCGGTGATCGAGAGATCCCTCGGCGAGGCCAGACAGGTCATCGACACGAACGGTGGTGACGGGCGCGCCCTGATCAAGACGGCAGTGGCCGCCGCGCCGGCGGTCCCCGCCTATCACGAGATCCCGTGCCCCGAGCAGGGCAGGGGCGGTCGTCTCCGCAGTGCCCGGTTGATCTGGGCGGTGACGGGTCTGGCGGCGATCCTCCTCCTGGCCCCGGCGTTGTTCGCGGGCAGGGGGGCTGGTGTGACCGTGACCACCACGCAGATCACCGTCCCGCCGGGCGCCGTCGCATTCGACGGCGCGATCTATCTCGCCCAGGAGGCGCCCGACGAGGCCTTCTCCCTCGTCGCATTCCAGGTGTCGGCAGTCGACCAGGCCGGCATCCTCGAGGAGGACGACGACCCCGTCGAGTTCCTCACCAAGATGACCGACCTGAACGTGGAGTTGCCAGGGGCAGCCGACTCCGAGGGGAATCCCACGATCTCGTTCTTCTCGCTCGTGCCATCCGGGGCCAGGGTGGTGGAGCGCTCCACCGTCACCTTCCAGGGCCGCGAGGTCATCGTGCTCGACATGCACGGAGACTTCCTGGACGGCTCCGGGACGCCCGAGGGTGACCTGGCCATGCTCATGCAGATCGTCTACACGGCCACGGCGGACGACCCGACCCGGCAGGTCTGGTTCACGGTCGGCGGCGAGCCCGTCAACCAGTTCGGCTCGGCCGGGATCGACATCTCGATGCCGATCGGCCGTGAGACCTTCCGCGACGACATGAGCCCGATCGTCATCGAGGAGCCGGTGGTCGTGGAGGTCGAGACACAGTTGATCCGGGTCATCGGCTCGGCGAAGACCACCACGGGCGAGTTGACCTACTCGATCGACGCCGACGGCGAGGCGGTGATCACCGAGACCGTGGACACCGGGTGCGCCGGCTGCTGGGGCACGTTCAGCTTCACGGTCGGAGCATCCGCGATGGTGCCCGACGGATCGATTTCACTGTACGAAGCCGGTGCCGACGGGCAGCGGCTGCACGAGGTCAAGCTCCCGATGACGGCCGGGTTCGACGGCCGCTGGGTGCTCTCGCAGTGAACCGGCGGCGCCGGGCGACGTATGTCGCCTATCTGCGGAACGCCGTCACAATTGCAACCGTTTCATAGACCGGGGACTCCGATGAACAAGCGCAAGCACCAGAAGAGAGAGGCGCCGCGCGCTGCCCTGCTCAGCGCCCTCCTCCCGGGGTGGGGCCACGCCTACATCGGGCAGACGCAGACCGCCTTCGGTCTGTACCTCATCGACGTCCTCCTGGTGGCCAGCGCCCTCGTGGTGGTGGCCCGGTTCAAGCTCGAGGTCGCCAAGCTCTTCGTGAGCACCGATGCCCTCCTCGTGCTCATGGGCATCAACGTCGTGTTGCTCATCTTCCGGGCGATCGTGGTCGCCGGCTCCTACTCGATGGCCCCGAGCGGCGGTCTCGGTCCCAAGTCGCGGACCGCGATCGTCATGGCGGCGGCCATGTTCGTGCTGGTGATCCCGCACGCTGCGTTCGGCTACGTGGCCTGGACCCAGTACGACCTGATCCGCAGCGTCTTCCAGCCGGGTGGCGGGCCGGTGGCGTCGCCTACGACCACCACGTCTCCGACCACGCCCGGATCGACCGTTCCCGGGGCCACCACCACGGTGCCCCCGACCACAACGACTACCGAGCCACCACCGATCTGGGACGGCCTGGAGCGTCTCAACCTGCTCCTGATCGGTGCCGACTCGGGTGTCGACCGGCGCGGCACCCGGACCGACACCCTGATCCTGGCGAGCATCGAACCGTCTACCGGTCACGTGGTGATGGTGTCGATCCCCAGACAGCTCTCCAACCCGCCGCTCCCGGACGGGATGGGGATCTGGGACTGCAACTGCGTCCCCGACCTGATCACCCACGTCTACTACCAGGCCGAGCAGTACCCCGACGCGTTCCCCGGTCCCCAGGAGCCGCCGATCAACGCGCTCAAGGCCACCTTCGAGGAGATGTTCGACATCCCCATCCACTACTACGCGATGGTGAACCTCGAGGGCTTCGTCGGGATCGTCGACGCGCTCGGCGGGGTCACTATGGATATCCCCAAGACCATCGTCGACGAGACCTACCCGCACGAGGACGGCTCGGTCGAGCATGTGGTGATCGAGGCGGGGGAGAACGTCCACCTCGACGGGCACCTGGCGCTGGCCTACGCCCGCATCCGCCGGCACTCCGACGACTTCGCCCGCATGCACCGCCAGCGTTGCGTGATCGGCGCCCTCGTCGACCAGGCCAACCCGCTGAACATCCTGCGGAACTTCGGGAACATCGCCCAGGCGGTCAAGGAGAACGTCACCACCGACATCCCCCAGGACCGTCTCGTCGACTTCGTCGACCTCCTGCCCAATGTGAGCACCGATCGCATCGACAGCCTCCGGGTCACCCGGGCGGAGTACGCCACCGGCACCGCCCCGGGCCGGGTCTTCTACGACATCGACCGGATCCGCGCCGAGACCCACGAGTTGATGAACAACCCCGAGGCGGCACGGGAGCGTCTGGGTCTGAACGACCTGGGCGCCACCTGCGACCAATCGTTCGACTGACTTCTTTGTCCTCCAGGCTCCGCCTGGAGAAAAGTCCCGCCGGGTGCCCGGATCAGTCCCCCACGAAGTGGGGGAAGGTACCGCCGGCCGGAGGCCGGGGGTAGGGGGAAATTCCCTGTCACCCAAAACCGGGGGCTGCTCCGTCCTAAGGGCATGATCACCGCCACAGGCGTGATGGACGACGAACAGGTCTACCGGCTCTACGCACGGGAGCTCACCGAGTACGCGACGACTCTGGTGGGCCCCTTCGACGCCGCTGACGTGGTGACCGAGTCCTGTTTGCGGGCCTTCAGGTCGAAGGGTTGGCCCGAAGTCGCGAACCGGCGGGCGTATCTGTACCGGACCGTGCTGTCGGTGGCGAACGATCACCACCGCAGCACGCTGTCCCGGCGTTTGCGAGAGATGAAGGCGGCCGAGCGGGTCGAGGTGCAGCCGGTGGAGATCGACGTCGATGTGCTGGGTGCCGTGGAGCGGCTCTCGGTGCAGCAGCGCTCCGCCGTCTACCTGACCTACTGGGCCGATCTGCCCCCGGACGAGGTGGCTGCCCGCATGGGCATCTCCACCGGTGCCGTCAAGCGTCACCTGGCCCGGGCGAGAAAACGACTTGGAGAGTGGCTGGCATGAGCAACGAGAAGAGGATCAAGGATCTGCTCGCCCGCATGGTCTCGATGACGCCGCCGCCCCCTCCCTTCCCAGAGGAGACCATCAACGTGAGCCAGAGAAACGACGCACCCCGCCGGAGCCCGGCGCTCATCTTCGGGGTGGCCGCAGTCATGGTGGCCGCCCTGGCGGTGCCCCTGCTGTTGTCGAACTTCGGGGATCAGCCGGTAGGCGGCGATTCCACCACCACGACCACCACGGTCGTGGAGCCGACGACGACCGTCCCGGAGCCGACCACGACCACGACCGATTCCACGACCACGACCCAACCCGCCGAAGTGCTGGTCGCCTCGTGGCCGGTGTACCTCGTCCAGCCCTCCGACGACGGTGGCAACCCGTCGCTGGTCCCGTTCGAGGTTTCCGTCTTCGAGGGACAGGGCATCGCCCTGGACGAGGTCGACTCCCCCGAGGACATGTTGTTCAACCTCGAAGAGCTGTCCTTCGAGATCCCAGCGGGATTCGAGAGCTTCGTCCCGGATGGGGTCGAGATCGTCGGCAAGTCCTTCGAGAGCACCAATGAGGGGTTGACCCGGGTCGTGCTCGACATGAACGAGGCTTTCCTCGCCGGTGCCGGCGGTCATCTCGCCGACGTCACGATGCTGAACCAGATCGTCTGGACGACCCTCCAGTTCGAGGTGGCCGAGGTCCTGTTCACGGTTGGTGGCCGGCCGGTCACCGCCTTCGGCTCGGAAGGCATCTCGCTGGTCGACCCGATCGACACGAGCGAATTCCTGGATGAGATCAACCCGATCATCCTCAGGGCTCCCGTCTCGTTCCGGTCCGGCTCGGAGTTGGTCGTCACCGGTATCGCCAACGTGTTCGAGGCGACCCTCTCCTACCGGGTGACCGGGACCGACATCGAGGGCTTCACGACCGCCAGCTGTGGCACCGGTTGCTGGGGCGAGTTCGAGATCCTCGTCGAGGCGCCCGACGGAGTGCCGGCCGGGGCCATCCTCGAGATCTTCGTCCACTCCGCCCAGGACGGGAGCCCCACCAACGTGGTGCGGATCCCGATGGACGTCATCGCCCGAGGCGGCTGACGGCCATGGAGGCTTCCGGGAGTTGACTCCGCCCCCGGATCGAAGGAGGGTCCGGTCGGTGAGGACCGGGCCCTCTTCATTTCCTAGAACTCGGGGATCACCTGGCTGGCGAACAGCTCCAGGCTCGAGGTGTCGTAGGCGAGGTCGGCGAAGTTGACGATGGCGTAGGTCATCCCCGCGGCGTGCCACGCCTTCAGATTCTCCACCACCTGTTCCGGGGTCCCGGAAGACGTGCGGTAGCCGTCGGCGAAACGCTGTGCCCGACGCTCGGGAATGACCTTGCTCAGGCTGTCGGCGAGCCAGGAGATCTTGTCCTCGACCTCGGCCTCGGTCTCGCCCATCATGATGTTGAAGTTGGCGCTGCGGACGATCCGGTCGTAGCTGGTCCCCAGGTCCTCGCAGTGGCGGCGGAGGATGTCCGATTTGTGACGGAATGTCTCCACGTCGCCACCGAAGTTGGTGTAGTCGGCGTGTCGGGCGGCGATGCGCAGGGTGACCTGCTCCCCGCCACCTGCCACCCACACGGGGATGTGCGGTGACTGCACCGGCTTGGGATCGCACATCCCGCCCCTGAGCTGATAGTGCTCGCCGTCGTAGTCGACGACGTCCTGGGTCCACATCGCCTTCATGATCTCGACGCCTTCGCGGAGCATCCCGAGCCTGCCCTTCGGTGGGAGGAACGGGTAGCCGTAGCCGTCGTGCTCCTCTTCGTACCACCCGGCGCCGATGCCCATCTCGATCCGACCGCCCGTGAACACGTCGATGGTGGCGGCGACCTTTGCCAGGTAGGACGGCGGTCGGTAGGTGTTGCAGGTGCACATCTGGCCCAGCCGGACCGTGCTGGTCACCGCGCCGAGTGCGGCCATCATCGTCCATGCCTCATAGGTGACGTCGGTGACCGGGTCGGGCATGTCTTCGGTCGACTCGCCGGCCTCCACGGCCTTTCTGTGGTCGGCCCACCAGCCCTGTGGCCAGTTGTGGAAGTGGTCGTAGACCCAGAGACTCTCGAAGCCACTCCGTTCGATTAGAGCCGCACGGTCGCTGATGATTGCCCAGTGATCGGTCTTCGGGATCCCGACGAGATCCCACCGCCAACCCTGGGGGACGAAGGCACCGAAACGCATCCCCCGACCTTAGAGGCGAACCCGGTTTCGGTGACGAAGTGGGTTCGGTGTATTCGCCTGGAATCAATATTCTCGCCGGAGCGGTTTTCCCGTTCCCCAGAGGAGGCCTCTCCGTGTTCGCTCGATTGGGTCGTTGGTGTTTCCGCAACCGCGGAAAGGTGGTGCTGCTCTGGCTGGCCGCCCTCGTCGTGGCCGGTGGCGCCAGCAACCTCCTGGGCACCTCCTACTCCACGGAGTTCGGTCTCCCGGCAGGCATCGAGAGCGTCGAGGGCATCGAGATCCTCGAGGAGCACTTCGAGAACGACTCTCTCGCCTCGGTCGGCTCGATCGTCTTCTACGCCGAGCAGGGGATCGACGACCCGGAGGTGAGGGCCGCGATCGCCGAGATGCTCGAGGGCGTTGCGGAAATCGAGGGTCTGAACGTGACGAGTCCGTTCTCGCCGGAAGGCGCGATGCAGATCGCCGTGCAGGGCCCGCAGGCCGGGAAGATCGCCTACGCCGGCCTCGGTCTCGAGCCGGACACCAGCCTCGAAGAGGCCGGTGAGATCTCGGCCCGGATCAGGGAACTGATCCCCGAGTTGGAGGGTCTCCAGGTGGAGATCGGTGGCCAGGCGTTCGCCGAGTTCGACGTCCCGTCGTCGGAGGCGCTCGGTCTCGCCTTCGCCATCGTGGTGCTGATCCTCGCCTTCGGATCGGTTCTCGCCATGGGTTTGCCCATCGGCGTGGCGCTCGCCGGCATCGGTGTGGGCTCGATCCTCACCGGGATCCTGTCCAACGCCATCACGATCCCGGACTTCGCACCCACGGTGGCGATCATGCTGGGCCTGGGCGTCGGCATCGATTACGCCCTTTTCATCGTCACCAGGTTCCGGGAGAACCTTGCCGCCGGTCAGGACTTCGAGGAGTCCACGGTGATCGCCCTGGACACCGCAGGGCGCGCCGTGGCCTTCGCCGGGACCACGGTGGTGATCTCGCTGATGGGCATGCTGCTCATGAACCTCGACCTGCTGTCCGGCATCGCGATCTCGGCAGCCGTCGCGGTGGCAGTGACCGCGATCGCCTCGCTGACCCTCCTCCCCGCGCTCCTCGGATTCGCCAACTCCCGGGTGGAGATCACACGCTGGCGCGGACTGATCGCGGCCGGGTTCGCCGCCGCAGCGCTGGCAGGGTTCGCCCTGGAGTGGAACTGGCTGATGATCGGCGGAGCGGTGGTCGCGGCCGCCGTCATGCTTCTCGGGTTCGCCCTCAAGCCCCTGAAGCGCGAGGTGCCGAGACGGAAGCCGAAGCCGATCCGCGAGACGATCCCGTACCGGTGGAGCCGATACATCCAGCGTCACCCCTGGCTGATGACCATCCTCGGCGCGGCGATCCTGGTGGCACTGGCCCTGCCCATGTTCAGCATCCGAATCGGTTTCTCCGACGAGGGCAACTACCCGGCGGACAGCACCACCCGCCGGGCCTACGACCTCCTGGCCGAAGGGTTCGGGCCCGGTTTCAACGGCCCGCTCCTCCTCGCCGCCGAGATCACCGGCCCGGTCACCTCCGAGGCGCTGCTGGGGATCACGGCGGCACTGTCTGCCGACCCGGGGGTCGCCTTCGCCACACCGCCGATCCCCAACGAGATGCCGATTCCTTCAGCCGTCGTCTGGCAGGTGATCCCGACGTCCGCGCCTCAGGACGAGGAGACGACAGAGCTCGTCGACCGGCTCCGGGCGGAAGTCCTGCCCGCAGCGACCGACGGGATCGATCTCGACGTGCTCGTCTCCGGGCAGGTGGCGCTGGGCGTCGACTTCTCCGACTACCTGACCGAGCGGATACCCATGTTCATGGGGATGGTCCTCGGGCTCTCGTTCCTGCTCCTGATGACGGTGTTCCGGTCGATCCTGGTGCCGGTGAAGGCCGTGGTGATGAACCTCCTGGCCATCGGCGCCGCCTACGGAGTGGTCACCGCGATCTTCCAGTGGGGCTGGTTCGGCGGCATCCTCGGCATCGAGCCCGCTCCCATCGAGCCATTCGTCCCGGTGATGATGTTCGCCGTCGTGTTCGGTCTCTCCATGGACTACGAGGTGTTCCTCCTGTCCCGGATCCGCGAGGAGTGGCTGCGCGGTGGTGACTCACACCGCTCCGTCGCCGACGGTCTGGCGGCCACGGCGAGGGTCATCTCGGCGGCCGCGGCCATCATGGTCGTGGTGTTCGGCTCGTTCGTCCTGGAGCCCGATCGCATCATCAAGCTCTTCGGTGTGGGCCTCGCCACCGCGGTCGCCCTGGACGCCACCGTCGTTCGCCTCCTGCTGGTGCCGGCCACCATGGAGTTGCTCGGAGACAAGAACTGGTGGCTGCCACGCTGGCTCGACCGGATCCTCCCCAGGATCGACGTCGAGGGGCACAGCCTCCGGGCCGTCGACAGCGGCGAGCAGATCAGCGTCTGACGCGCGCCGGGTGCACGGGCGCGCAACCGGGGCGCACCTAGCCTGACGGGATCATGAGCGTCGTCTTCGATCTCGCCGTCATCTTCATCCTCCGGGCCATCGACGTGGGGATGGCCACGATCCGGATCGTCCTCCTGTCCCGTGGCCGGAAGGGCGCCGCGGCCGGCATCGGCTTCTTCGAGTGCCTGATCTGGGTGGTGGCAGTCTCCCGGGTGCTCACGGGGCTGGACGACCCGCTTCGCATGATCGCCTTTGCCGCCGGTTTCGCCGCCGGCACCTACGTAGGCTCGATGGTCGAGGAGTGGCTCGCCATCGGCCAGACCCTGATCCGTGTCGTAACCAGCAGCGAGGATCCGTCGGTAGCTCCCGCCATCCGGGCGAAGGGGTTCGGTGCGACGGTTCTCAACGGCGACGGGCGCGACGGCGACGTCCGGGTGTGTTTCACCGTCATCCCCCGAAAGAAGGTCGATGAACTGCTGGCGGTGATCAACGAGGTGGCCCCCAACGCCTACCTCACCATCGAGGACACGGCCGCACCCGACTGGCGTCAGCGAATCGAGAGGACGGTCCGACGATGAGCACACCCTTCGACATCTCCGACCGGCTCATCGACGAGCTGGCCCGGGCCAACCCATTGATGGCCAGCTTCTGGGGGCTGGAGGGAGACCACGGCTCCTGGGGCAACTGGTTCTCGCCGGAGGGGGCGGAGGAACGGCTCGAGCTGGCCCGTCGCTATCTCGCCGAGCTGGGGCCCCATCTCGATCATCCCGATCGCGAGCAGCGAATCGCAGCCCGGGCGGTGGCTTCCGAGCTGGAGTCATGGGTGACCAACCACGAGCTCGGTGCCCACTACATGGAGCTGAGACATCTGGGTGGGCCGATGACCACGATCCCCAATGTCTTCAACCTGATGCGCTCGGGCACACCCGAGGCCGACGATGACATCCTGCGCCGGCTCGAGACTGTCGGGGAGGCCTTCGCCGGCGTCCGTGCGACTGCCGATGCCGGGATCGAGGCCGGCAAGGTCGTGGCTCGCCGCCAGGTCGAGTCGGTGATGCGCCAGGCCCGGCATCTCGCGGGTGACGGCTCCGCATTCGACGACGTCGCCGCCCGGATCGAGGAGACCGTCGACGGCTCGCGCCTGGACGCTGCCCTCGCGTCCGCCAAGCAGGCAGCCGCCGAGTTCGCCGACTGGCTGGAGTCGTCCTACCTGCCGCACGCCGCCGGGTCCGACGGTGTCGGCGCCGACCTCTACCGCCACGCCCTCGCCGACATGGTCGGGAAGGACATCGACCCGACGGATGCCTATGAGTGGGGCTGGGAGGAGCTCGCCCGCCTGATCTCCGAGATGAACCGGATCGGGAACGAGATCGTCCCGGGTGCGAGCTGGCAGGAGGTCCGGGAGCGTCTCGAGTCGGACCCCGAGGGCCTGGCCCACACCACGGACGAGTTACTCGACTTCGTGCGCCGGGTCCTCGATCAGGCCGTCTCCGATCTCGCCGGGACCCACTTCGATGTGCCCGACGAGATCCGCCCGCTCGAGGTGAAGCTGGCCCCGCCGGGAGGGGCACTCGGGGTCTACTACACCGGCCCGTCCGAGGACCTGAGCCGACCCGGTTCGGTCTGGTACGCGCTGGGGGACCGCACCACCTTCCCGCTCTATCAGCACCGGTCGACCGCCTATCACGAGGGCTTCCCGGGGCATCACCTCCAGATCGCCACTGTGCGGTATCTCAAAGACCGTCTCAGCAGGGCGCAGCGGCTTCTCGTCGGCACCAGCGGTTACGCCGAGGGATGGGGCATGTACGCCGAGGTGCTGATGGGCGAGCTCGGGTATCTCGCCGAGCCCTCGCAGTACTTCGGGATGCTGGCCAAGCAGATGTACCGGGCGTCGCGGGTGGTGGTCGACATCGGCCTCCACCTCGGGCTCGACATCGACCCGTCTTCGGCGATCGCACCCGGCGAGAAGTGGACGTTCGAGAACGCCGTCGAGTTCATGGCGCACTACGGGATGCAGGATCGGATCGGGGCCGAGGCCGAGGTGCTCCGGTACCTCGGATGGCCGGGACAGGCTCCCACCTACAAGCTGGGGGAGCGCGAGTTCCTCGCCCTGCGGGAGGACGCCCGGTCCCGTCTCGGAGATGCGTTCGACCTCAAGGAGTTCCACACCCGGGTGCTGACCACGGGCCCGATGCGGTTCGACGACCTCCGCGAGTTCCTCACCTGAACCCTTGGAGAGCCTTCTGCTTCGTGGAGTGGTAGCGGAGCGGGGGAGTACGGCCGCCCTGTTCACCTGGCGTCCACCGGTGTTAGGCTGATTCGCAGAAACGCTCATCTAGAGCGGCCGAGGGACAGGCCCTACGACGCCGCGGCAACCGGCCGAACAGCACGGTGCCAATGCCTGGACGATGAGTGACCCACGGGCCTCGTGCCCATGGTCCTCCGTCAGCGTTTCGCAGAGACAACAAGGAGAACCATGCGTACAGGCTCACAGAGTTCGTTCGATTATCTGGAAGCGGTCACCGCCGGCCCCGTCATCTTCGACGGCGCCACCGGGACCAACCTGCAGCGGCTCGAGCTGAGCATCGACGACTACGGCGGCCCGCAGTTCGAGGGCTGTACCGACATCCTCAGCGTCACCAGACCGGACGTGATCGCCGGTCTCCACCGCTCCTTCCTCGACGTCGGTGTCGATGTGGTCGAGACCAACTCGTTCGGCGCCTTCGCCATCCCGCTCGGCGAGTACGGGATCCCCGAGCGCGCCTACGAGATCTCTGCCGCGGCCGCCTCCGTCGCCCGGCAGACCGTCGACGAGTACGTCGCCAGGGACGGCCGCGCCCGCTTCGTCGCCGGGTCGATGGGCCCCGGGACCAAGTTCGCCACACTCGGCCAGGTCTCCTATCCCGATCTCGTCGCCGCCTATCGGGACCAGGCGTCCGGTCTGATCGACGGGGGCGCCGATCTGCTGATCATCGAGACGCAGTTCGACCTGCTGGGCGCCAAGGCCGCCATCGAGGGTGCCCGACAGGCGATGCGATCGTCGGGGCGCCAGGTGCCGTTGCAGGTCCAGGTCACCATCGAGCTGACGGGCCGCATGCTCCCCGGCACGGAGATCGGCGCCGCTCTGGCATCCCTCGCCGCAGTCGGTCCCGACGTGATCGGCCTGAACTGCGCGACCGGCCCCACCGAGATGTGGGAGCCGCTCCGTTACCTGGCCGAGCATTCCCCCGTCCCCGTCTCCGCGATCCCCAACGCGGGCCTGCCGCAGGTGGTTGATGGGAAGATGACGTACGACCTCGGGCCTGCCGATCTGGCCGATCACCTGAGCCGCTTCGTCTCCGAGCTCGGGATCGGCGTCGTCGGGGGGTGTTGCGGGACGACACCGGAGCACCTCGCCGCCGTGGTCGAGGCGGTTCGCCCGCTCGCCATTCGAGAACGGGAGCCGGAGCCCGTCGAAGCCGCCACCTCCATCTACTCGCCTGTCACCTTCGATCAGGACACCTCGTTCCTCATCATCGGCGAACGGGCCAACACCAACGGTTCCAGGGCGTTCCGCGAGGCCCTGCTCGACGGGGACATCGAGCGCTGTGTCGCCATCGGCCGCAGCCAGATCGAGGAGGGAGCCCACATGGTCGATCTCTGTGTCGACTACGTGGGCCGCGACGGCGTGGAGGACATGAAGGTGCTGGCGTCCGCATTCGCCACCGACGTCGCCGCACCCGTGGTCATCGACTCCACCGAGCCCGAGGTCATGGAGGCCGCCCTTCATCGTCTGGGCGGGCGGTGTGTGCTCAACAGCGCCAACCTCGAGGACGGCGAGGCCGAGGGGTCGAGGCTCGACCGGGTCTTCCGTCTCGCCCGCACCCATGGCGCCGCGGTGATCTGTCTCCTCATCGACGAGACCGGTCAGGCCCGCACCGCCGACCACAAGCTCGAGATCGCACATCGCATCCACCGGCTCGCCACCGAGAAGTACGGTCTGTCCAGTGGCGACCTGCTGTTCGACGCACTCACCTTCCCGCTGAGCACCGGTGACGACGACCTCCGCCGCGACGCCATGGAGACACTGGAGGCGATCCGCCGGATCAAGTCGGAGATCCCCGGGGCTCGCACGGTCCTCGGTGTCTCCAACGTCTCCTTCGGCCTCAACCCACCGGCCCGCAAGGCGCTCAACTCGGTGTTCTTGCACGAGGCGGTCGAGGCCGGACTGGACGCCGCCATCGTTCACGCCGCCAAGATCCAGCCTCTCTCCAAGATCGACCCTGAGGAGAGGGACGCCTGTCTCGACCTGATCTACGACCGGAGGCGCGAGGGCTACGACCCGCTGGAACGCATCATCGAGTTGTTCAGCGACCGCAAGGACATCGACGACTCGGTCGACCGCTACGAAGGGCTCGACCTGAGCGAGCGCTTGGCGCGTCGGATCGTCGACGGTGACCAGGGCGGGATCATCCCCGACCTCGACGAGGCCCTCGGTCTTGGCTGGCGGCCGCTCGACATCATCAACGACCACTTGCTCGCCGGGATGAAGGTGGTGGGCGACCTGTTCGCCTCCGGCGAGATGCAGTTGCCCTTCGTCCTCAAGTCGGCCGAGACCATGAAGAGGGCGGTGGCCCATCTCGAGCCGAAGATGGAGCGCACCGAGTCGGTTGAGCGGGGGTCGATCGTGCTCGCCACGGTGGCGGGTGACGTCCACGACATCGGGAAGAACCTCGTGGACATCATCCTCCGCAACAACGGATACCGGGTGCACAACCTCGGCATCAAGGTCGGGATCACCGAGTTGATCAAGGCCTACGAGGAGACGAAGGCCGACGCCATCGGCATGAGCGGCCTGCTGGTCAAGAGCACCTTGATCATGAAGGACAACCTCGACGAGTTGACCCGCCGGGGTCTCGGGCACGTGCCCGTGCTCCTCGGCGGCGCCGCCCTGACCCGGAACTACGTGGAAGCCGAGCTGCGCAGCCGTTACGGAGGGCCGCTGTATTACGGGAAGGACGCCTTCGCAGGTCTCGAGGCCATGGCCCGGGTCGTGGCGGGAGAGCCGGCGCCGCCACCGGAGAAGCCGCGGGCGTCGCGGCTCGATCGGGTGCCCGTGGCGGAGGAGGCTCCGCGCCGCTCGCCGGACGTCGCGATCGACAACCCTGTCTTCGAGCCGCCGTTCATCGGCAGCCGGGTGGTCAAGGGGATCGCCGTCGACGACATCGTCCCCTTCCTCAACCTCACCGCTCTCTTCCGCAACCAGTGGCAGTTCCGGCCGGAGCTCGACGAGAACGATCAGCAGTTCAAGGAGCGGATCGGCAAGGTGCTCCGGGCGGAGCTGGCCAAGGCCCGGACTGACGACCTGCTGGTGCCCCAGGTGGTCTACGGGTACTTCCCCGCCAACGGCGACGGCAACGACCTGGTGATCTGGAAGGACACCGACCGGCGGGAGGAGCTGGCCCGCTTCTCCTTCCCCCGTCAGCTCGAGGAGCCGTACCTCTGCATCGCCGACTTCTTCCGACCCGTGGAGAGCGGCGAGGTCGACTACGCCGCCTTCCACATCGTTTCCATGGGGCCGCGGGTGTCGGAGCGGACCAGGCAACTCTTTGCGGAGGACCGCTATCAGGAGTACCTGTTGCTCCACGGGCTCGGGGTGGAGATGGCCGAGGCACTGGCGGAGTACTGGCACCACCGGGTCCGCACCGAGTGGGGCTTCGTCGATGAGGACGGCCCGACCCTGACGGGGCTCTTCCGCCAGCAATACCGCGGCGGCCGCTACTCCTGGGGCTATCCGGCCTGTCCGGATCTCGAGGACAACGAGACCGTGGCGAAGCTGCTCGGCGCCGACCGCATCGGTGTCGACGTCGGGGCGGAGACCGGGTACCAGTACCAGCCCGAGCAGACCACCTCGGCGATCATCTGCCACCACCCCCAGGCCAAGTACTTCATCGCCCGCAAGCCAAGGGAGGAGCGTCTTGCTGACAGCCAATCCTGAATGGCGGCGCATCGCCGAGATCAACCCGCCGGAGCTCCCCGATCTGAGACACCGGCGGCTCTCCCCGTACTGGAGTCACGTCCTGGTCACCGACAACGTGTTCGGGCGGATCCGGGTCTCGCCCTATGCGTTCAGCGCCCGCATCACCCACGACACCCCCGAGGTGCACCCGACAGTCGTGGTGTCGACGCGGGACCGGAACATCCTGGCTATCGAGTCGGAGGTGAGAGGCGCGCTCGGAAACGGGGTGGACAGCTTCCTCGTGGTGATCGGCGACACGGTCCCCCACATCGACCACATGGCCCATCACTACGAGATCGTCGAGCATCTGACCCGGCTCCAGGGTGCCTTGCCCGACTTCGAGGTGGGGATGCCGACGCGGTTCCGCGAGTGGCAGTTCCGTCGTCGCATCGAGTTGGGGACCGACTTCTTCGTCGCCGGCCCGGTGATCGACCCGGAAACGGTGGGGGAGAACATGGAGCGGCTCAGGCTGAAGGACGACGACCCACCGATCTATCTCATGGCGATCCCGCCATTCAGCCTGGAGTGGATCGACCGCATGGAGTCGATCGGAGCCGTGCCGGCCGGGGACGATCTGAAGTCCCGCATCGCCGACCTGCCCGCGGACGCCCGGCGCAAGACCGCCTGGGAGGTGTTCGCCGAGACGGAGGCCAAGGCCCGTGACGCCGGGGCCGCCGGTGTGATCCTGATGGGTCTCCGCTTCGACTCGGTGGTCGAGGAAGCTCCGCAGTTCCTCCCCGGCGGGGGCAGCGCTTCACCGGCCCCACACCATCACCACCACGACCACGACTGAGCTCTAAGGCTTCCGCTGCGGCGCGGCCGATTGGGTTCGCGAGTCTCTTCTCCCGATGATCGGGCTCAGATCGCTCGGGGTGGGGATCGGTCTCGTCTGGTGAGGGTCCATTGTTTGGTGTTGGGGTCTTGGGTGGGGGTGAGTCCGTGTTGGTGGACTGCGATGTGGTGGTGATACCAGCAGAGGGTGACCAGGTTGTCGGGGTCGGTGGTGCCTCCTTGGCTCCAGGGGGTGATGTGGTGGACCTGGAGACGGTGCCTGGACCCGCATCCGGTGATGGCACACCGGTTGCCGTCCCTTC
>Ga0209075_1001546_pt1 | contig 21546 bp, 15 predicted proteins | sample Stecom2011_FD_187523 | JGI IMG/M metagenome (GOLD analysis project Ga0209075, IMG submission 187523) | Agricultural soil microbial communities from Utah to study Nitrogen management - Steer compost 2011 (SPAdes) (version 2) | ecosystem: Environmental > Terrestrial > Soil > Agricultural land...
ATATACGGTTTTCAATGATGTCAGTGCCCGGGATCTCCAGTTTCGCGGCGGCCAGTGGACCAAGGGTAAGGCGCTGGACACTTTCGCCCCCATAGGACCGTATCTTGTTACTGCGGACGAGGTGGGCGATCCCCACGGGTTGGCTGTTAAGCTTTGGCTTAATGACCGGTTGATGCAGGATTCTTCTACGGAAAAATTGATTTTTAAAATTCCCGTGCTGGTCAGTTTTTTATCGCAACTGTTTACTTTGGAACCGGGAGACATCATCGCCACCGGAACCCCGTCGGGAGTAGGTTTTACCCGGAAACCCCCTGTTTATCTTCAAGCCGGCGATAAGGTACGAATTTTCATTGAAAAAATCGGTGCGCTGTCCAATCCGGTTATAAACCCGCGTAGTTAGGGATGAGAGAAGTTATTTCCGGAGAATTTTTAGCCGGTATATCAACGATACGCAGAGCAAAAGATTTCGGATGGGCATTCTGAATTAAAGTGGTACCAGTTTTCGAATTATAAAAGATAAAAGTGAACCCTGCTGTCATAACAGCTTAACGGGCGTCCCTATACCGCCCGTTTTTATTTTATTGCAGCAAAAATTGATATTTTTAAGCTAAATATTAATTTTATTAAGTTTGGTATTGACTATTTTAAGCAAAGATGATAAACTAAAATTAATTCTGGAAGATAAAGGAGTGAGCGGCCATTAAGTACCAGGCGCCGGGAACCTGCCAGGTTTGCGGTTATCCTCTGGCGGTGACCAGGCTTTCCTGCAGCCACTGCCGGAGCGTGCTGGAGGGGGAGTTTGTCACCTGCAAGTTTTGCCGGCTGCCGGACGAGCAGCGGCGGTTTGTCGAGGTTTTTATTAAGTGCCGGGGCAGTATCAAGGATGTCGAAAAGGAACTGGGCATTTCTTACCCTACGGTGCGCAACCGGCTGGACGAGGTGATCGCCGCCCTGGGTTACCGGGTAGAAAAGACCGGCCGGCAGGAGGAAGAAGAACGGCGGCGGGAGATCCTGACGGCCCTGGAGAAGGGGGAACTCACCCCTCAGGAAGCGGCCCGCCGGTTGAAAAAAACCGGTGACTAAGGAGATTTCTCGTGAGAATAAATATCCGGCTGTGCCGGAACAGGAGGTTGGAAAGATGAATAATGAAGAACGGCTGAGGATCTTACAGATGGTTCAGGAAGGGAAAGTAAGCTCTGAAGAAGGAGTCGAGCTCTTAAAAGCCCTGGATGAGGTGGAACCGGCGGCGGAAAAACCGGTTTCCCCGGGAAAAAATCGCTTTTTACGCATGCGGGTGGAAGTGGAAGACGAAGTGAAGGTCAATATGAACGTTCCGATGAATCTGGTGAAAGTACTTTCCAAGTTTGCGGGCGTGGGGATGAAATATATTCCCGAGGACGCCCGCAGGGAAATAGAGGCCAGGGGAGTCGATCTTTCCCAAATCGACTTTGACGAATTATTGGAACAAGTGGAGCAGGGTCTCGTGGACGGGAAAATTGTTGATATTCACGTGGATGAGCCCGGCGAAAAAGTGAAGGTTGAGATTTATGTGGAGTAGGCTGTTCTTTCAGGTCAGAATACGGGACCCGGCCGGCCGGGTGTGACTTAAGGGAGCCGATAAGACAGTGGAAGAAGAGCAGGAGGAGCGACAGCGGGTGGTGAAAGAGAAAACCAAGGTTTTCCGGTCCCGCGAGGTTTGATGAAATTTTTTCGCGAGAGGTATTTAGGGTATAAAGGGAGTGGGTTTATGATTTTTTCACCTAATTTATCACCAACAATTTATACATCCATACTGGGAGTATTATTACTTGTAATTTATATGATTTTAAGAAAAAAAGTTAAACATAATAAAGTATTTATAATATTTTTTCTATGTTATTTAATTGGGATTTTAGTTCTTTACTCACAAGGTATATATGGTAGCTTTATTAAAGCAGATGAAATTCATGCCAAAAAATATTCAGTAAATGAACTTAAAGCTGATTTAAATGAATTAAAAAAATATATTCTAGAAGAAAATCCGTTATACTTTACTGACGAAGAACATTTAAAAAGTATGTTTACCCATGCATACCATAGTATACAAGAAGATATGACAGAATTGGAATTCTATCGTCTTGTTAATCCAATTATATGTCAAGTAAACTGTGGACATACTAATCTATCTATTTCAAAAGCTTTACATACCAATAGGATTAATAATGCAAAGTTTTTCCCACTAGATGTAACCATTATTGAAAAAGAAATATATGTTCTGGAAGGAAATGAAAAGCTTAAAATCTGTGAAGGAGACCAGATATTATCAATAAACGGGAAAAAGAGTGAGGAGATTATTAAAATATTAATTGATAATATTAGTGGCGATGGTGAAAGTGAGACGAAACAACAATATATTATTAGTAAACATTTTAATAATAAATACTATGATTTTGTAGATAATTCAGAGCATTTTGAGGTAGAACTCGTTAATGAAAAAAGAGGTGTTTATACCATAAATTTAGATGCAAAGTATAAAAAAGAATATAATACTACTGCTTGGGAACTTCATTTCACAGAATATAAAAATGGCAATTATTATGAAAGTAATATCTATAACGACTATGGATTATTAACTATAAATATTTTTATGAAGGAGAAAGGTAATAATTTTTTTAAACTTATCAATAATTTTTTTAGTGAATTGCAGGATAAAAATATTGATAAGTTAATAATTGATTTGAGAGGCAACTTTGGGGGAAACCCTAATATGGCGCGTGCATTGTTATCATATCTGATTAGTGAGGGTATAGAGTATTTTGCCGGTAAACTGCCGTTTTATTACAGAATCATGGGATATCAAAAGCCTGTTCAACCTTCTGATGTTAGTTTTTCGGGGAAAACTGTTTTATTAGCGGATGGTGCTTGTTTTTCAACAAGCGGCCACTTTTGTTCATTGTTTAAACATCATAATTTAGGTATCATAGTAGGGACTACTACAGCTGGAACATATGTATGTTCGGACAGTTCAAAAAATAAGATGTTAGGTAACACCAGGATGAGACTACACTATTCAACATTGGTCTATGAAGTTAATGTTCATGGGTTGCCTGATAATTTAGGTGTGACCCCAGATATAGTTATAGAAAGCACTATAGATGATTTATTAAATAAAGAAGATATTGCTATGAAAACAGCATACAATGTTCTCTTTGACGATAAAGTCCAATAATAGTTATTTACGACCCTGCGAATTTCGAGTAATTCGGTGATGGCATTGAATCCACATTGTGTTTGGGTAAAAAACAGAGGATGACTCTTCTGCCTTTTTTTACATTGCGGAGGTTCATCCTCTTTTTTTGCTCCAGAGAGACGGATGACTACGGTGTCATCAATCCGGGGGGGCCTTCGGGAACAATCCTCGTGCCGTTCCAGGTGAATTACCCGACAATACTTGACTCAGTCCTCAAATCAAACGCGGTTGTTTCCAGGAGGGGCAAGTGATATAATAGCATAGGTAAGAAGAAACATTCAGTTTGTTTATACGTTATGTAAAAGTAGAGAGCTTTAGGAAGAGGGGATGCCAATGCTGAGCTTTCTCCGTAATATATGGGACACCAACCAACGGGAACTAAACCGTCTCGGTCCGCTGGTGGCGACGATTAACGAATTGGAAGCGGAATTTGTTGAATATTCCGATGACCGCCTGCGCGCCAAGACAGAGGAGTTCCGCGCCCGCCGTCAAGCCGGGGAAACCCTGGAAGACCTTTTGCCCGAAGCCTTTGCCGTTGTTCGGGAGGCAGCCAAGAGGACTTTGGGGCAGAGGCATTTTGACGTGCAGTTGATGGGCGGGATTGTCCTGCATGAGGGAAAGATTGCCGAAATGAAAACCGGTGAGGGGAAAACGCTCGTTGCCACTCTGCCGGTTTACCTCAACGCCCTGGACGGAAAAGGAGCACACGTGATTACGGTCAATGATTACCTGGCCAAGAGAGACAGCGAGTGGATGGGACAGATCTACCGGTTTCTCGGTCTTTCGGTCGGCGTAATTCTTCATGATATGAAACCCGCCGAGCGCCGGGAGGCTTACCAGGCGGATATTACCTACGGGACGAATAATGAATTCGGCTTTGATTACCTGCGGGACAATATGGCCATTGCCCGGGAAGAGATGGTGCAAAGAGAATTGCACTACGCGATTGTGGACGAAGTGGACAGTATCTTGATTGATGAAGCCCGGACTCCGTTAATCATTTCCGGGCAGGCGGACAAACCAACCAATCTCTATTACCAATTTACCAAGATCGCGGGTCGTCTAAAAAAAGAAGCAGATTACACTGTGGACGAAAAGGCTCATTCCGTAGCCGTTACTGAGGACGGAGTGGCCAAAGCCGAAAAAATACTGGGCGTGGAGAATCTTTATGCTCCCGAGCACACGGACTTGATTCACCATCTGACCCAGGCTTTGAAAGCCAAAGAGCTGATGAAAAGAGACAGCGACTATGTGATCAAAAACGGGCAGGTGATTATTGTCGATCAATTCACCGGCCGTATGATGTTCGGCCGGCGGTACAGTGAAGGCCTGCACCAGGCCATTGAGGCAAAAGAAGGAGTGAAAATCGAGCGGGAAAGCCAGACTCTGGCCACCGTCACCTTTCAAAATTATTTCCGTATGTACGAAAAACTGGCCGGCATGACCGGAACCGCGGAAACCGAAGAGGCGGAGTTTCGCAAGATCTACGGCCTGGAAGTGGTGGTTGTTCCCACCAATCTGCCGATGATCAGGGACGACCATCCCGATGTGGTTTACAAAACCGTCCGCAGTAAAGTGCAGGCCGTAGCAGATGAGATTGAAGAGGTGCATAAAACCGGTCAACCGGTTTTGGTGGGAACTATTTCCATTGAGAAATCAGAGTTGCTCTCCGGTATGCTCAAGAAACGAAAAATTCCCCACCAGGTTTTAAACGCCAAGTATCATGAAAAGGAAGCGGAAATTATCGCCCAAGCCGGCCGGCTGGGCGCGGTCACCATCGCCACCAATATGGCGGGGCGGGGAACGGATATTATTTTAGGCGGCAATCCGGATTTTCTTGCTGTTTCCCTCCTGAAAGAGGAAGGGATTAATCCTGAAGAAGCCTCGGAAGAGCAGAGGCAAAAAGCGCGGGAAAAAGCCGGGCGGATTACTGCTGCGGAACATGAAAAAGTGATTGCTCAGGGCGGGCTGCATATCATCGGTACCGAACGACATGAGAGCCGGAGAATAGACAACCAGTTACGGGGGAGGTCTGGGCGCCAGGGTGATCCCGGGTCTTCGCGTTTTTATGTTTCCATGGAAGATGATTTAATGCGCCTTTTCGGCGGAGAGATGATTGTTCGCTGGATGGAGAGACTGGGTTGGGCGGAAGATGTTCCGATTGAACATCCCCGGATCGCCCGGTCAATTGAAAACGCCCAGCGTAAAGTGGAAGCCCGGAATTTTGAGATCCGTAAACATGTCTTGGAATATGACGATGTGTTGAACAGGCAGAGAGAGACGATATATAACTTACGCCGTAAACTCTTAATGGGTGAGGACCTCCGCGATCAGGTATTGGAAATGCTCACCCAGGTTATCGCCAGGCTGGTGAAGGTTCATACTGATGCCCGGGTCCCTGAGGAATGGGATCTTGAGGGATTAATCACCGGTGCGGAACAGACATTTGTCCTCCCCGGTTCGCTGAAAACGCAATATCTGGAGGAAACAGGGGAAGATCCGGAAGGTATAAAAAGCCTGCTGTACGAGAAAGCTGTAGCCGTTTATGAGGAAAAAGAGAAGGAAATCGGCAGGGAAAAAATGCGGGCCTTCGAACGGTATGTAATGCTGCGTACCATTGATAATCTTTGGATGCAACACCTGCAAAACATGGACGATCTTCGGGAGGGGATTGGCCTGCGGGCTTACGCGCAACAAGATCCCCTGGTGGTTTATAAGATCGAATCGTACCAAATGTTTCAAGGTCTTTTGGAAGCCGTTCACGAGGATGTGGTGGGATTTCTCTTTAAGATGCAGGTTACCGAGGAGAAACCCCGCCCGCGAAGAAGAGTGCAAAACCTGGTCACCAACAGAGGTGAAAACGGAGCGGTGGAAGTAACCCAGAGAAAAGTGGGGAAAAAAGTCGGGCGCAACGACCCTTGTCCCTGCGGGAGCGGGAAAAAATACAAAAAATGTTGCGGAAAGGCTGTATAGCCCGGTCTGGAAGACAGACACCTGCCAAGCCACGAAGGACAAAGGAGATGATTGCCATGGTGGAGCCCGGAGAATTGAAAACAGCTATTATGTCGGCTTTACAACGCCTGGGGAAAATGAGGGAGTATCTTTGACCTGGCCAACAAGGAAACGCAGATCAAAACTTTGGAAGAAAAGACGGCGCAGCCTGATTTCTGGACCGACCAGGCGGCCGCCCAGAAAATTCTCAAGGAACTAAATAGTTTAAAAGATAAAGTAGACAGTGTCACCCGCCTGGAAAAACAGGTCCGGGATTTTCAGGAACTGCTGGAATTGGCTATGGAAAGCGGGGAAGAAGAAGTTTTACAGGAAATAAAGGACGGCCTGGCCGGACTCCTTCCCGATCTTGAACAGTTAGAGCTTTCAGCTCTTTTACAGGGAGAATTTGACCACTGCAATGTTTACCTGGCTATTCATCCCGGCGCCGGAGGGACGGAGTCGCAAGATTGGGCTGAGATGTTGCTGCGGATGTATACCCGGTGGACGGAAAAACGCGGTTTTAAAACAGAAATCGTGGAACTTCTTCCCGGAGACGAGGCGGGGATAAAAAGCGCTACTCTTCGGATTGAAGGAGAGAACGCCTTCGGGTATCTGCGCGGGGAAAAGGGAGTCCATCGCCTGGTTCGGATCTCTCCTTTTGACGCTTCCGGGCGCCGGCATACTTCCTTCACTTCTGTGGATGTTATTCCGGAAATAACCGATGAACTGAAAGTGGAAATCCGGCCGGAAGAAATTAAAACGGACACCTTCCGGGCGGGCGGGGCCGGCGGGCAACATGTCAACAAAACTGATTCTGCGGTACGCTTGACGCACCTGCCTACCGGAATCGTCGTATCCTGCCAGAATGAACGGTCGCAACACCAAAACCGGGAAGTAGCCATGAAACTGCTCAAGGCCAAGTTGGCGCAGGAGCAACGGCGGGAACGGGAGGAGAAGTTGGACCAGATTAAGGGAGAACAAAAGGAAATCGCCTGGGGAAGCCAGATCCGGTCATATGTCTTCTGTCCTTACACCATGGTCAAGGACCACCGTACAGAAGAGGAAACCGGCAACGTGCAGGCAGTGATGGATGGGGAACTCGACTATTTTATTGAGGCGTTTTTACGTTCCAAATATAACCGTGCCGGGTAGGTTGTTTAAAAATAAGTTCTTCATTACCACAGAACAGAATAATTATACCATAAAGGTATTGGTAGGGGATGAAGCATAGGTTGTCACTGATATCCGGTTTGAGCAAAAAAATACTGGCGTTTGGCCTCTTAGGCGTGTGCCTGGGGTTTTTTTCCGGAGGAAGCCTTGTCAACCATTATATAGAGAAAAAGATGGAACAGGCATTGCAAAAAGAGACCAGGGTGGCAGAGGAGGTAAAGTGGGATCTGGCGCCTCTGGGTCTTTTTGATCTTATACGCGGGACGATAAGAGACGTGTATTTTACTGCTTCCCGCCTGGCTTTTCAGGAAGGGCCGGTCATGGAGGAATTGGTCTTTACCGCGGATGAAATAAAGATTGATCCCAAAGTGTTTTGGTTCGGCGGGAAGATGGAAGTACAAGAGCTGGTTGAAACGGTAATGGCTTTCCGTCTTACTGAGGAGGAACTTACCACTCTTTTACGCCGCGAGGCGCCGGAGTGGAACCCTTCTGTCTTTCTTACTCCCGGAGAAGTGAGAATGGAGGGGGTGTTTCAGGAACGCTTGACGTTTGAAGCGTCCGCTCTATTGGAACAGGCAGGAGAAAACAGCCTCCGTCTAACCCCTACCGGTTTTCGTGTTGGGGGTCTGGCGGTGTCTCCGGAGATTTTTCACACTTACCGGCAGGCCCTGGCCTGGGAATTTCCGGTGGAATTACCCTGGCCCCTGCGGATAGTTGAGTTCCGGGTGGAACGAGAATTTTTGCAAATCAAATGGCGGGAGAGGGAAAGATGAAATATTTTATTTCCACGGGTGAGCATTCAGGAGATATGCACGGCGCAACGCTGGTCCGGGAGATAAAAAAGCTGGATCCGGAGGCGGAATTTCGCGGAATGGGAGGACCTTTGATGGCCGGGGAGGGAGTACGGGTGCTTTTTGATCCCACCCGCCACAGTACCATTGGTTTTTGGGAAGCGATAAAGCATTTGTTGCGCTTCCGGAGGCTGCTAAGTGTTTACACGCGGGTTTTAAAGGAATACCGGCCCGATGTTTTTATCTGGCTTGATTTCGGCGGTTTTAATTTATTGCTGGCGGAGAGGGCGAAAAGGCTTTCCATCCCGGTAGCCTGCCTTTTTTCCCCTTCCGCCTGGGCGTACGGAAAAAAGCGGGCCGTACGTATGGCGGAATGTGTCAGTCATTTGGCGGCGGTTTTTCCTTTTGAAGCGGATTTTTATCGCCGTTTCGGGCTCAAAGTAACTTATATCGGACACCCCCTTTTGGATAGGGTTAAAACCGCGGTGTCCCGTGAGAAATGGCGCCGGGCGCAGGGAATTGACGATGGGGAAAAAGTAGTGGTTTTAATGCCCGGCAGCCGGCAGCAGGAGATTAGGAATCTTCTTCCGGTAATGCTGGCGGCGGCAGAAAAACTCCAGGCGGAGCATAAAGAGGTAAAATTTTATCTCCCCCTGGCTTCGACAGTGGAAAAAACACAGCTCAATTCGTTTTTAACGGGTTTTTCCGGGCGGATTAATGTGGTGGACAATAATGTTTATCCCTTGTTGGCCGCCGCCGATCTGGGGGTGCTTTCATCCGGTACGGCCACATTGGAAGCGGCAATATCGGGATTGCCGGTGGTGGTTGTATACCGGATTTCCCGCCCGTCGGCTTTTGTCTACCGGCGGTTGCGTAATAAAGAGAGCAGGGGCCGGGAGGTTTCCATCGCCCTGCCGAACTTGATCGCCGGCCAAAAAATCTTGCCCGAGCTGTTACAGAATGACCTGACACCGGACAATTTAACTGACAAGATGAAGGAGTTATTAAAGGAAAATGCCCGGGCGGCCATAAAAGCAGAGTATGAAAAGATCCGGAAACAATTGGGTCCCCCGGGGGTGATGGAAAGAGCGGCCCGGGTGGTGACCGCGGAAGCGCAGATTGCTCATAAATAAATAAAGTTCTAGGTTTTCACCCTGTGACATATGGTAAATTGTCGATATTTTGATTAAAATGGGGTGTGGGCCTTGCGAATTTTGGTTTTCCCCCGGGGGAAATTTATAGGCCTTGCTCTACTGGTACTGGTGGGAGGAGGTTTTTTTCTTCGGCCTACGGCCGTGGTGAATACAGTCCGGCGGGTTTCAGTCTTATTGAGCGGGCGAATTATTCCCATTTATTCGGTGGAGACTCCGGAAAAAAAAGTGGCCGTCTCCTTTGACGCGGTTTGGGGCGCCGACCAGACACCAAAATTACTGGAGATAATGGCGAAAAATAATGTCCGGACCACTTTTTTCCTCAGCGGATTTTGGTTGGAGAAATACCCGGAGATGGTGAAAGAAATCGCCCGGGCGGGTCATGAAATCGGCAACCATACCTATACCCATCCCCATCTGAACAGTCTTCCCAAAGAAAAGATCGCCGATGAGCTCCTGCGCACCCACCGGCTTATCCAGGAGTTGACCGGCCAAACCGCCACGCTTTTTCGTCCTCCCTTTGGCGAGTATAATAATAAAGTGATTGAAACCGCAGCCGAATGCGGGTACAAGACAATAATCTGGGATATTGATTCTCTGGACTGGCAGGACCTTTCCGCCGCCGCCATGCTGGAACGGATTCAAAAACGTCTTCAGCCCGGAGCCATCATTCTCTTTCATAATGCCGGAAAGCATACTCCGGAGGCGGTGAGCAGACTGTTGCCCATATTAAGCAGCAAGGGATATTCAGTAGTCCCGATCTCGCAATTATTATTGAAAGGAGAAACCTATACGGATCATGCCGGACGACAACGACCGAAAAAGAAAACCCTTCCGGACCATGGGCTGATCAACCTTTACCGGCTGCTGGTTTCCGAAAGGGGGTACAGGTAATGGCCTTAATTGTTTTGGAGCGGGGGAAAATTATCCGTTTTTTTTGCTGGTCTTTTCTACTGTTATTAGCCCTGTTGGCTGTTTCACGCTGGCCGGAAGTCGCGCGGAGCCTGTACGGAGTAAAAGACCGGGTAACCCTGGAAGGCCTTCCGGTGGAACGGCTTTTGCCGGGTGAAGTCCGGGCCGTAGTGGAAGAACTGGCAGAAAAGTACTTTATCCGGCCGCAAAATGCCGGTTTTTTTCCGGAAACGGGGGAAGTAGTTCCCGAACGGGACGGGTTGGGGATCGATATTGAAAGCACAGTGGAAAGCATTTTACAAGCCCGCCCGGGAGAAAACCTCTCCCTTATCACCTATTCCATTCCGGCGGCGGTGACCGGAGACTATTTTTCCCCTGTTTTTCACGGGAATTCGGAACGAAACGAGGTCAGCATTACGGTCAACGTCGCCTGGGGGGAGGAAGAAATCCCCGGCCTGCTTGCTGTTTTGCGCGAAAACGCGGTGAAAGCCACTTTTTTCTTTGTCGGCGATTGGGTAAAGAAATTTCCCGACCTGGTGCGGGATATCAGCAGAGAAGGACATGAAATCGCCAACCACGGGCTTTATCACGGGCACCCAAACACAATGAGCCGTGATGAGTTGAACCGTTTGATTTTGGACAATGCCCGCCTGTTGGATGAGGTGACCGGAGAACCGCCGGCCAAACTATTTGCCCCGCCTTACGGGGAATTTAACGAGCAGGTTGTTTCTGTTGCCGGGAACCTGGGGTACCGGACCATCCTTTGGACTGTCGATACTGTGGACTGGAAGCGGCCGGCCCCGGAGGTTATTACCCGGCGGGTAATAGAAAAGATTGAGCCGGGGGCGATTATGCTCATGCATCCTACCGCGCCTACAGTAGAAGCCCTGGGCGGGATCATAAAAAGCCTCAAAGAGCAGGGGTATACCTTTGTTACAGTGGGAAGACTGCTACGGCAAGAGTAAATATCTTTTTACCATTAACGGGTATAGTTTACCGGGGATTTTATTGGTAACTGTTAACCGTTCTTTTTATTTAAAAAAAAAGGAAGAACGGAAATTATGGCGTATAGAACAAGAGAAAACATCATCAACTATCATGCCTGCGCTGCGTGGTTTTTCAAAGGTGACAGGCAATAGGGGACAAACCGGTATTGATTATTTGGAAATGAATGCGAGAAAAAAAGGAGGAAGAAGAATGAAAAAAATTACCGTTTTGTTGTTGACAGGGGTTATGCTTGTTGTTTTTGCCGTTTCCGCGTGGGGGTTGAACACTCCGGCGGTTTCGCGGAGCCATGGTGTGATAACCGGCAGATTTGTCAGTGACCATGGATTGTTTATTGGGGGCGAATACGGCATTACCCAGGAAATGGCGGTCCATGTTGAACTGGCCCCGAGTAATTTAACCAAAGTTGCGTTAAAATACCAGACCGGTCCTAATTTGGCTGTGACAGGCGGAATTATCGGGTCGTCGGTATTTTTCGGCTTAAACGGGAGTACCGCGTTGACCAGAGAGCTCACCGGCATCGCCGAACTGGATGTTACAATGGCGGACAACCGCGTGAACCTCCTCTATGAACTGGGAGCAAGGTTTAACATTGACCAGAGGCTTGATATCCGCGGCGGGCTGATGGGTTTTGTCAGTGAATCGGCGGGCACACCTCTCTTCCAACTCGGGGTGGGCTATAAATTTTAACGTTTAACCCTGTCAAACCGATTTATTACTTGACAAAACGCGTTTTAGAAAGTATATTATTGGTAAGTTAATAAACAGCAACGATGATCGGAAGGAGTAACCCTGAACCTTTCGCGGTAGAGAACGGGTCCCCGGCTGAAAGACCCGGCGGGAGACGGGGTGAAGGTCGTCCGGGAGTTTTCCGGTTGAAAAAATCAGACCGGAACGGGCAGGCCCGTTAACGCCGCTGAGCGCCCCCGGCTGTATGTACGGGCGGGGGAAAAAAGGTGGTACCGCGAAAAACCCTTTCGTCCTTTTCCGTGACGGAAGGGTTTTTTATGGTAAAATGTCCCGGTTTGCTGATGGAGGAGATAAAAATGAGTCAACAGCTGCCCAAAATCTATAACCCGCAGGAAGTAGAGAAAAAATGGTATCAGATCTGGCTGGAAAAAGGGTTTTTCCATACTGAACTGAAAAAAGAAAGAAAGCCTTTTTGCATCGTTATTCCACCGCCCAATGTTACGGGAAAACTCCACCTTGGTCACGCCTTAAACAACACCCTACAGGATATACTCACCCGTTATCACCGGATGAAAGGAGAGAATACCCTGTGGCTTCCGGGCATGGACCATGCCGGAATCGCCACTCAGGTCCGGGTGGAAGAAGAACTGGCCAAAGAAGGGGTGACCCGCCATGATTTGGGACGGGAAAAGTTTCTTAAGCGCGTGTGGAAATGGAAGGAAGAATACGGGGGCGCCATCATCAAACAGTTGAAAAGACTGGGGGCTTCCTGTGATTGGAGTAAAGAAAGGTTCACTATGGACGAGGGGTGTTCCCGGGCGGTGAATGAAGTTTTTCTCCGGTTATACGAGAAAGGATTGATTTATCGCGGGAGTTATCTGGTAAACTGGTGCCCCAAGTGCGCCACCACCCTTTCCGACATTGAAGTGGAACATGAAGAAAGTGAAGGAAGGCTCTGGCACATCCGGTATCCCCTGGCCGGCGGCGACGGCTATATCCAGGTGGCCACCACCCGGCCGGAAACCATGCTTGGTGACACGGCAGTGGCTGTTCACCCGGAAGACGAACGTTACCGCGGACTCGTGGGTAAAAAGGCCATCTTACCCTTAATGAACAGGGAGATCCCCATTATCGCCGATGCCATGGTGGACCGGGAGTTTGGCACGGGCGCGGTTAAAATCACGCCGGCCCATGACATCAACGACTTCGAACTGGGACTCCGGCACAACCTCCCGCAGGTGACGGTGATCGGTTTTGACGCCCGGATGACCGGGGAAGCGGGAAAATACGCCGGCTTGGACCGGTACGAGGCCAGGAAAAGGGTTCTCCATGACCTGGAGGAAGAAGGGGTCTTGGCGGGAGAAGAGTCCCATGCTTACGCCCTGGGAACTTGTTACCGTTGTGATACAGTGGTGGAACCGCTCGTTTCCAAGCAGTGGTTTGTACACATGAAACCCCTGGCGGAACCGGCGATCCGCGTAGTGCAGGAAGGGAAAGTCCGTTTTGTGCCCGCGCGTTTCACCAAGGTTTACCTTAACTGGCTGGAAAACATCAAAGACTGGTGTATCTCGCGCCAACTTTGGTGGGGACACCGGGTACCGGTTTGGTACTGCCGCGATTGTCAAAAAGAAATCGCCGCCGGAGAAGAACCGGTATCCTGCCCGGACTGCGGGAGCGACCGTCTCGAACGGGATCCCGACGTGTTGGACACCTGGTTTTCCTCGGCGCTTTGGCCCTTTTCCACCCTGGGCTGGCCGGAGCAAACACCACTGCTGGAGCATTTTTATCCCACGTCGGTACTGGTAACGGCCAGAGATATTATCTTTTTCTGGGTGGCCCGCATGATCTTCATGGGTCTGGAGTTCATGAAGGAAATACCTTTCCCGGAAGTGCTCATGCACGGTCTTGTTTTGGACAAGGACGGGAAAAAGATGAGCAAATCCCGGCCGGAGACGATTGTTGATCCCCAGGATGTTATTGACGAATACGGCGCCGATATTCTCCGGTTCACCCTGGCCACCGGGACTACCCTGGGACAGGACCAGAGATTCCAGATGGAACGGGTGGAGGGAGTGCGTAATTTCGCCAACAAGATCTGGAACGCCGCCCGGTTTCTCCTGATGAACCTGGAGGATTACGTAGAAGCCGAAGAAGAACAAGAAGAAAAAGAAGAACAAGGATTTTCCCTTCCCGACCGCTATATCCTTTCACGCCTGCAGGCCGTCACTGCGGAGACAGGAGAGATGATTGACCGGTATGACCTGGGAGGCGGGGCCAACCTGCTTTATGATTTTATTTGGAACGAGTACTGCGACTGGTACATTGAAACAGCCAAGCCGCTGCTCAAAGCGGGCGGAAAGGAGCGGCGCCGCACCCAACAAGTATTGGTGAAGGTTTTCCGGCAAATAATGGTTCTTCTTCATCCCTATATGCCTTTTATCACCGAAGAAATCTGGCAGGCACTCCCGCATGAAGGAGAGACCGTTATGCTGGCCACCCGGCCGGTTCCGGAAACAGAGTATCTTGATCCGGAGGCGGAAAACAAAATGCGGCTCCTGGTGGAGGTCACCCGGGCCGTCCGGAATATCCGCGCGGAAAGCCGGGTGGATCCCGGGCGGAAGGTGGAGGCGGTTCTCCTCGCCGGCTCCGAACAGCAGAAAACTTTGGCAGAAAATCGTCTCTACCTCGAAGTCTTGGCCGGCTTGGGCCGGTTGGAGATCCGGCCGGAAGGGACCGCCAAACCGGACCGGGCTGTGAGCGCCGTGGTGAGCGGGGTCGAGATTTATCTTCCCCTGGCGGGTCTGGTGGATCTGGCGGTCGAAAGGGAACGGCTCCAGAAGGAACTGGCGGAACTGGAAACAGAGAAAAAACGGTTGGGCAAGAAACTGGAAAACGCCCAATTTCTCACCAAGGCTCCGGCGGCGGTGGTGGAAAAGGAGAAGAAAAAACTGGCGGAGGTGGAGACCAAGTACGACAAAGTCTCCGCCCGGCTGGCGGCAATGAGTTGAGGGGAAAGAGACCGTGATTACCCGGAGATTATGATAAGACGGATGAAGGTGGATGTAAAGGAGGGGACGCGCGTTCCCCTTTTTTTTACCAGAATACTAAAATGGTCAACGATGAAATTCTACGGGGGAATAATTTTACCGAGGGGCGGTAACCCGCACCGGGGCAATTATTGAACTAAAAGTTCAACCGGCCGGTGTGGTAAATAATTTCGCATCCCGGATCATATATTGTATAAAAGTATGATTAGGGAGGGATGCGGAGTGAAAAAAAAGAAAAAGTTTTTCTCGGCTCTTCTCCGGTTTATAGTGTTTATGGTCGTTGTATTCTTACTGAGTTTGCTTTTGACTAAAGTATTATGGTCTTGGACGGTTCCGGACTTGTTTTCCGGTGCGGTTGAAGAAGGGCTGATTGCCGGCGAAATATCCTGGTATACAGCGATGAAGCTGGCTTTATTTATTGCTCTGTTGTCAGGTTTTACCTCAGCGTTTCGTTTTAAAAAGAGCTGACAATTGAAAGGAAACATTTCCGAAAATACAGGCTGAGGAAAGAATAGATTTGAGTTAAAAAAAGGGGGTGTGTTCCTCTTTTTTTTTATGTGTACGGTTAAGAAGGATGTGAGACGAATGCGAAGAATATTTATCAGGTACTAACTGGGAAATTATTTGCTAGAAGTAATGGGAGAGGAGGGTTAAAATGAAAAAGTGCCTGCTTGTCTTAACAGCCGTGTTAATGCTCTTTTTTGGCCGGGCCGGCAGTACGGCGGGCGCCTTGGAAGACGGGAGAATAGAAAAAGAAGACCGGCTGAATTTGGGAAAAGAGAAATACTACACGGCAAAAGAATTTTTTTACCTAGAGAGGGATGCGGCCAAAGCAGAAGAATTACTGGCCGAAGCGGAAGAAGTGTTCCGCCGGGTGGAGGAAGATTATGACCGGTATTACTGGTTGGGACGGGTCGCTTTCTTAAAAGCCGGGGTAAAGATAAGCCGGGCGGAAAAAGAAGAGGCGGAAGAAGCTTTTATCGAATGTGAAGAAGCCATAAAAAGGGCGTTGGCCTGTGACAGGGAGGCAAGCGACGCCCATCGCTTGCTGGGCGAGGCGCTTTTCGAGCAAAACAGGGAAGATCCCTTTTTAGCATGGGCTTATTTACCCCAAGCATTTTTGCTGCTGGAAAAAGCGGCTGTTTTGGACCGGGAAAACCAGGCCGCCAAGAGCGCGCTGGCGGAGTATTACATTGAAGCGCCTTTTTTGCTCGGCGGTAATCCCAAAAAGGGTATTGAAGTTCTAGAGAATATCTCTTCTCCTGCCGACAGGCATGAAGAGTTTTCAGCCGCCTACCGGTTGGGCAAAGCTTACGCTTTGGACGGCCGGAAAGAAGAGGCGGCGGCTTTTTTTGCGCAGGCTCTTTCCATTTACGACAAAGACCCGCAGGTTCGGGAAGAATTGGCGAAATTACAGGAAAAAGAGGAGAAAAAAGATTTCCGGGCGGGCATATATCCCATCCTGCCGCCATTGGAAGGATTTGTGCTCGGCGGGGGTTTTTTTGTTGATTATAAAGGGTTTTCCCCTTACCTGTGCGGATCCTATGATTTGCTTGAACAACTCTTTTACTACAGCCTGGCGACGCAGTTAACCTTCAGCCCTACGGTAACAGCTGATGCGGGTTATTCCCGGAAATCAGCTTTTTATCATCCCGGGTACGTATACCAGGAAGGTATGGGGGCCGGGCTTTATTACCATGACGGGTTACAGAGTTTTTTGCAAATTGATGTTTTCAACGGGGAAATCGGCGGTGATGATAAGGCGCCTGTCACAACCGGTTCGGTATCGGCTGCGGCGGCAAAACCCCTTTATTACGATTGGGGGAAATCTGTAGGTTTTTATCTTATGCTCACCGCCGGCCGGGTTGCGGAAGAAAATTATTATATCGCCAATATGGAACTGCCGGTACGGTATAATGATTACCGCGGCTTGATTGCCCTTGGATATATAGACCAGGGGGAACGGACCGGCCTGCATTACAGCAACCTGGTGCGGGGATACGAATCTGACGACAAAGAAGGTAGTTGTGTAGTTCTTTTGCGCCTGGAGCGTTGTTTTCCGTTGTTTCTCTATTCTGAAAAACCGTTTCTCGGCGCCTTGCACGGGGCAATTTTTGTCGATACGGGCAGTCTTTTTAACGACCGGACTGATTTTCTCCTGCAAAAAAGTGCCGGCACGGGGCTTGTTTTAGATATTCCCCCGGCCGAAATGCGGTTGGATTTGGCGGTAAGAGAAGACTGGCGAATACAGCCGGTGTTTGCCTTGGAATTCAAGATGTTTTAAAATTACTAAATTATTATATATATTTATTAGGTTTTTAACATAAATGAGTCTAAAAGGAGGGGTCGAATTTGTTTTGGTTGGTGGTGAAATTCATTGGAAGATTGCTTTTTAGGGTGCTGGAAGGTGTTGGGGCATTGGTTGTTCTTTTGGCCTTGGTTATCGCCGTACGTTACTGGTTTTGGACACCAAAACCCGTGGCTGTTTTTTATGGAGCGAAAGAAGTTTTAAACTGGGGCCATCGCGGCGCGCTGGAAGCCGCTCCGGAAAACACCTTGTCCTCTTTCCGGACAGCCGTTGAAATCGGAGCCTCCGGAGTGGAACTGGATGTTATGCTCAGCGCCGACGGGGAACTGGTGGTAATTCATGATTATTCCCTGGACCGGACTACCGACGGCACGGGGCCGGTCAAGGATTACCCCCTGGCGGAACTTAAAGAACTTGATGCCGGTCACTGGTTTTCCGGGGACTTCTCAGGAGAACGTATTCCCACTTTACAGGAGGTAATCGAGGCTCTTGACCCGTCTGTTTTTCTCAATATTGAGATAAAAAGTGAAAGCATGGCCTCAGACGGCCTCGAGAAAGCGGTAGTGCAGGCAATTGCCGAAAACGATCTTTATGACCGGGTTATTGTATCATCTTTCAATCCCGTTTCCTTAATCAGGGTGAAATCAGCGGACAAGAATATCGACGTAGGCTTAATTTACGCTCCCGACCTGGAAATTTATTTAAGAAAGGGCTGGTTTATTCCCCTTCTCAGACCGGAAGCGTTGCATCCTCGACATGACATGGTGGATGAAGATTATATGACCCGCGCGCGTAAAAAAGGTTTTAAGGTGGTAGTTTGGACGGTAAACGAGGTCGAAGAAATGGAGCGCCTGGTCAATCTGGGCGTTGACGGTATCATTACCAACCGCCCGGGTGTTTTGCGACAACTGTTACAAGAACGTAATCCGGATTAACGGTGATATAGTACTTGACAGTGGACAAGGGGACGGGGAAGGGTCACCTAATCTTGATCTCCACACGTTTGGCGACAAAAGCCGGTTTTAGATCCGGCTCCACCAGGTAGCCCCGCCGGTAACCGCTTTGCAGTTCATCGTAAAAAGCCGGGGTTTCCAGGATTAAAGCCAGGACGTTTTCGGCGCCGTGGTTGAAATAAGTCTCAGGTATATAAAATTCCTCCTGGGGGCCGAGCGTGTCATAACGCGCAACTGGCCGGCCGTTGACATACATGGTCAACCTTTGATCGGCATCAGGAATCCGAAGAAGCAACGGCGCGCTGAAACCTTCTCCCGGATTATACCGGAACTTTCTCCGCAGCCATATGATATGCCCTAGTTCCGGTGCAGCCACCAGCTTTCTTACCGTGCCGGGAACCATAGGCCAGGCGCTGTCGTCATATTCCAACCTGTGAAAGCCCTTATTGATCCCGTGTAACCCTTTTTGGACAGAAAAAGATTCCAGAGTAATCGCCAGCGGTCGGCCCGCTGTATCTTCCCCGTGCAGTTTGAAAGGATTCATCAGCCCGCTGTATTTGATCAATTCCCCCTCGTGCGGATGGGATTTATTGTGAAATTCGTTGGCATACAGAACCGCTATCACGTTTTCTCCTTTTTGAAGCGCGCGGGTGATATCCAGTTGCCGGATTTTTTTGTTGTGGCTTTTGTAGACTAATTCACCGTTAAGATAAATAAACATCCGATCGGTATTGTTATGCCGGTAATCCATCAATACCCGGCCTGGCCGGCCGGCCAGCGCAAATCGGGTCCGGTACCAGTAGTAACCATGTTCGATCAAGCCCAGCTCTTCCAGGGATACAGGCCGGTCTATTTTTAACCACCCGGAATGGTCGTACCCAGGGGTAGCCTCCGCCCAATCAGCGTAATATTTCCATTCGGAAATCCAGTATACTTCCGGCCGGTCGGCAAAAATTTTCTGGTCGAAACTTGCCGTCTGAATACTGTTCTTTTTTCCGTCTCCGGTTGTTATTTCCCGGCCGTTGACAGTAATTGTCCGGGTCCGGGTTTTAGCGGTTAAAGGAAAAAATTTCAGAAAATTGCTGTTGTTCTCCTTAACCTGCGCAACCAGTTCAATTGTGTTCATTGTCTCTTTTATTTTTTCAAGATAATAGAAATTGTGAAAAAGCAGGCCGGCGTCCAGTTCCTCCACTCGGCCGCTCATTTCCTGCTCGATGAAGAACAGATAAACATCGGCAATCTTTACTATGCCAATACCCGCATGCCTGTACTTTAACAGGCTGTCACCGCCGGTCGTCCTCACTTCCGCCGGGCCTTCCAGCACGGTAATAGAGCCGGCGCCGGTCCTTACCGACATTTCTCCCTTCGTGCCTTTTTTCCCATAAACAACAAAAGCCGTACCCATTGCGTACTTCCGGGTCAGCAGCACCTCGGAAGTTGAGTAGTTGACAATCACGCTGGATCCGGGAATTTTCAAATTTACCGGTATGAGACGGGTCTCCTTGGTCTGCAGACGGGTGCGAAAAACATACTCGTGGCCCGTCAAACTTTGGTCAATACTTATCGTAACTGTTTTTTCCTCTTCCAAGTTTCTTACGCAAAAAAATCTTCCGTCCTCGTTTCCCCGTTCAAAAATGCGAAAATTTTCGTGGCGGCGGGAAAGATCGCTGTCTACAGTTGCCTCCTCCGGGGTTAAAAGAGCGATATCTTTCCCGCCGCCAGCCACTTTTACATAAGCCAGGCCGTCGCTTTCCAGGATTAAACCGGCAAATTCTTTGGTAAACCTGATAAAACCCTTTATCCAGTAATACTTGCCCTGGTGGATTTCTCCGGTCTCCCGCACGGGGGAAGAACCAAAGTCATAACTGGTAATGTTGCCGAGCCCGCCAAGGAAGCATATATCGCCCCTGGCGCCTGTGAACGGGAAGGTGGTGCCGCCGACCATCATATAGTAATTCATCACCGAGGCACCTTGCATGAGCACGCTTTTGGAGACTCCTTCGATTACGTTGACCTGTGGTTCATAAATGGGAACACCGATCTGAGCGAACCAACCGGCCTGCAGTTCCAGAATCATAATAGGACAATCCGGCTGTTCTCTGACCGCTTCCGTTATTTTGTCGTCAAACAGGTCAAATTCCCACATCCACAAACCGGGGATATTCGGGTAATAGGTCCGGGTGTCGATGACTCCACGGCCACGTAAAAAAGCTGCTTCATTGGCGAATTTTGGGACATTAATCCCGCATTCCTCCATGATGCATTTTAAGCGGAGAAAATAGGCCACAGCTTCTTCTTTGCCGATCGGTTCTTCACCGTATTCCAGCAAGTGATCGTATTCGTTCTCAATCTGCGCGGCAATAATTTTTCCCCCGTTGCCGGCCAGGTAAACGTGGATGATTTCCGAAACCTTTTGGTACCATTTTCGACAAAGGTTCAAGTAACCCTCGTCCAACCTGCGCAGTTGAATTTCCTTCCGGGCCGCCTTGGCAATTAGCCAGTCTGGATGCCCGCCAAAATCAAGCTCGGCGCAGACATAAGGCCCGGGTTTGATCAGAATGTAAAAACCATATTTTTGACACAGCGCGAGAAACCGTCCCAGATCATAATCCCCTGTCCACCGGTTATGTCCTTCCTCTGGTTCGTGCATGTTCCACGGAATATATACGGAGATAAGGTTGGCTCCGGTGTTTTTCATTTTGCGCAGGCGGTCTTCCCACAAGCCGGCGGGAACCCGAAAATAATGAAATTCACCGCCGATTAAAAACTCCCTGTTCCCGTTGATGATAAAACCTTTGTTGTCATAAGTAACTGTTTGTCTGTCCATGTAGTTCATCCCTCATTCGTCCTTTAAATACCACTTTATGGTAGGTTTAAAACCGTAGCTACCGAAAACATGTTGTTGGAATTTTCTAATATTAACCAATAATTTTATATTATATCATTTACACTTTATGATTTGTAACTCACAACATATTTTCGAGTGTCAAGCTCAAGTTTGACAGCAAAACAGGTTTTTAAGTGCCATCAAAAATAAGTAGTCATTGTATTTAAACGGTTTTCTAAAAGTAGCTGTCAAACTTGAGTCAAGACATTTGACCAGGATTGCAGAAATCGGCCTGGAAAGAGGCAACCACAAACGGTGATAATAAGGATCCAGCGCAGCCGGAAACTTAATCAATAAGGGCTGTTGCCATTGAGTGGGTAGACCACTGCAGTCTTTTTCGGCTTCAATCAGACCACTTTCTATTGCTTGACTAATATAATCCGGAATTGCTCCATAATCAACTTCGGCATGA
>Ga0209075_1001547_pt1 | contig 21543 bp, 14 predicted proteins | sample Stecom2011_FD_187523 | JGI IMG/M metagenome (GOLD analysis project Ga0209075, IMG submission 187523) | Agricultural soil microbial communities from Utah to study Nitrogen management - Steer compost 2011 (SPAdes) (version 2) | ecosystem: Environmental > Terrestrial > Soil > Agricultural land...
TAATCAACTCCTTGCTCTGCTTGTTCGATTAAAGTATCTCTAAAAATCTCCCAAGTTAAGTCTTCGGCAACACCGTTTACTTTCTCCAAAGCTTGGTAAATTGGAACGGTCCCAACAGGAACTGGCGAATTACGAATAATCCATTCGCGTGTTTCGTGGATATTTTCTCCAGTAGATAAATCCATGATGTTATCCGCACCCCATCTACACGCCCAAACAGCTTTTTCAACCTCCTCTTCAATAGAAGAAGTAACCGCTGAATTTCCAATATTCGCATTAATTTTCACTAAGAAATTACGACCTAAAATCATAGGTTCCGCCTCTGGGTGATTGATATTCGATGGAATTACCGCTCTACCTTTTGCCACCTCATCACGAACGAATTCAGGCGTTATTTTAGCAGGAATAGAAGCCCCAAAATCATGACCTTTGTGTTGTTTTCTAATTTCGGTCATCTCATCAATACGCTGATTCTCACGAATAGCAATATATTCCATCTCAGGCGTGATTATACCTTGTTTCGCATAATGCAATTGAGTAACATTCTTCCCTTTTTTAGCTCTTAATGGTTTATTCAATAGAGAAAAACGCATGTGATCTAAGCTCTTGTCGTTTAATCTCTGATTACAATATTCAGAAGAAAAACCGTCTAAACGCTCTACGTCATTTCTGTCTAGAATCCATTGTTCACGAATCTTCTCAATTCCTTTGTGGATGTTGATTTCCTTAGTTGGATCGGTATATGGACCCGAGGTATCATACACAGTTACCGGCTCGTTCGGTGTTAATTTTCCGGTTAAAGAATCCTTGGTATCGCTTAGAGAAATTTCTCGCATCGCCACTTGAATCTGTGGATGCAGCTTCCCCTGAACATAAATTTTCTTTGAATTTGGGAATGGATCTCTTGTAATTGTCTCCTTTTTTGGAGCCGTATCTTTAATTTTCATAAAATGATTTTTCTTTATTGTTTTTAAAGTTTGTTATTATCCTCCTTGGGTTGCTTGAATGATTAAGATTTTATCATTTTCAACCAAAGTCTGACTATTCCACAAATGTTTAAAAACAATGGAATCATTGATGGCCACAGCAATACCGTCTTGCGGAGAGCCAATTTTAGAAAGAAGTTGTTGAATGGTGAAATCCTTTTCGATTTCGAGTGATTTGTCGTTAACCTTAATTTTAATCATTGTACAGCAATATTTTTAAATATTCTGTAAACTCTAAAAAGGCTATTGAGGGAAATACAATTTTTGAAGTGTGCTGGCAACCGCCATACACAAATGAAAAGAATGCGCGAACGCATTTCACTTTTCCCTTCGCTGGTACTAACCAGATCAGGTTCAAAGGGTATTTCTCAGTTCTAATTACATTTAGAACACCCCTAAAGTTTACGTTGTAAAACTATTAAATTATTCGTTGTAAGCAACTATAAAAACGATAATTTAATCATACAGGTAAAATATTAGCTACAAATCTATCATGGCGCTATAGACACTTAAGCATTTCAGAATTGATAGTAAGCTTCTACTCGGAGAAGATAACTCCTTAAATATTCCAGTATTAAAATTAAGGTCGAATTATCCAAACCTATATATGCCATAAAATTAATTAGGTATTCTGGTATTTTCTTATGGTATTCATAAACTCCTTTGTAAATTTACCTGAGTTTAGAAAGTGCTTGTTTTACGACGCAAGTGCGAGCAACTAAAAGGTATGAAGTTTTAAAAAATTTCATCAATATTAATAACAAAATAAGATTAAAAATGAATAGTAACAGATCCTATGGTATTGGTGGCAGTACCGCTGAAGTAGAACTATCTAAGTTAAGCGAACCAAGTGTCAAACCCTCGTCGATAACTGAGAGCGAATTTCAAAACAGACTTGACAGAGCCTGTGTTGCTTTAAAAAACAAAGGTTTGGATGCTTTATACATCAATGCTGGAACAAATTTATACTACTTTACTAATACCAAATGGAATCCGTCTGAACGCTTAGTTGGAGCCCTTCTTTTTGCTAACGGCGACCTTAAATATGTTGTTCCAGAATTTGAAATAGGAACTTTTAATGACTATTTAGGACTTCAAGGAGATTTAATTGCATGGGCTGAACATGAGTCGCCTATACAGAAAATCTCGGAAGTTGTGGCTGAAGGCACGCGATTAGCTGTTGACGATTCCACGGCTTTTACGATCGTTTCTCGTTTTCAGGAGCATAAGATATTTAAAATTAGCAGTGCTGAGGAGTTGATTAGAGATATCCGAATGGTTAAAAGTGAGGCGGAAATTGCTCAAATCCAATATGCCATGGATTTAACTATGCAAGTGCATCAAGCTACCGCAAGAATTTTAAAACCAGGTATTACAACCACTGAGGTAGAACATTTTATTCATAAAGCCCATCAAAAATTAGGAATTTCTAGTGGTTCGTACTTTTGTATTGTTTTATTTGGAAAAGACTCTAGTTTCCCGCATGGTGTGAGGATGCCGAAACCATTGGAAGAAAATGATATGGTTTTAGTCGATACCGGCGCGCGATACAACGGGTATCTTTCAGACATTACAAGAACTTATATTTATGGTGATGCTACAGAGCAGGAAAAGAAGATTTGGGCCAATGAAAAGGCTGCCCAATTAGCTGCTTTTGATGCCGCTCAACTAGGAAAACCATGTGGACATATTGATGACCAAGTTCGTGTACAATTAGAAAAAGATGGATTAGGACCCGATTACGATTTACCAGGGTTACCGCACCGCACCGGACACGGAATAGGTTTAGACATTCACGAACACCCATTTATTTTAAGAGGAAATGACATTCCATTACAAGCAGGTATGGCGTTTAGCATTGAGCCTATGATTGTTGTTCCAGATGCCTTTGGTATTCGTTTGGAAGATCATATTTACATGACCCAAGAAGGACCGAAATGGTTTACAAAACCGGCACACAGCATTGAAAATCCATTTGGTGTGTAGGGAATCCTTTTTCCGGATTTTTTTACTATAAAATGAATTTTGGAAAAAAGCTAAATCAAAAAAGCTAGTAGAATTTATATCCATAAATTCTACTAGCTTTTTAATTTACAGTAGGTCTAAAAAAAAATAAGACTAACTTAATTTACTCGTACCAGAGGTGTAATATTTTATAATTTCATCCTCAATTTTATCATCCCAAATCCTAGCTAACACATCCTTAGCCATATCGCTGTAGTGTTTCGCTTTCTCATGATCCTCGATGGTTCTAAAGATTTCAGAAAGCTTAAACATGGAAGGAATATGCATGCTATTAATTTGCAGACAAATTAGGTATTTGCCAATTGCTTCTTTGTACTGTCCGTTTTTAGCTAACTCATTGGCGCTTTTATAATAAGACTCTATTTCTATTATCTCGTTATCGTATTTAATATGAAAAACAGATTCAGTTTTCGTTGTAATAAACGAACAAGGTACTTCACGGGTCACTTTTTCTGTTACGCTTCCCATCACAAACCGTTTAATTCCAGAGCGGCCATGTGTTCCCATTACCAACAAATCGTGTTCGTTTTTCTTTATAGATTTTAATATTTGTTTATGCGCAAATCCCGCTTTAATATCTATTTTACAGTCTATGCCACTTAAATCAAATTCCGAGATAAACTCATGCATTTCAGTTTCAAACTGTTTTAATCTCTGAGCATTTTCCTCTTTCAAATCTACTTCAAATCTAGGTGAAGAATTTTCATACTGCTCGTAAACACCTAAGATTGTTAATTTAGCATTAAAGAATTTTGATAATAGAATCGCGTTTTTAAGAGCACAATGCGATGGGCCTGCAAAATCTACAGGGCATAAAATGCTTTTTAGTTTATTTTCTTTATCCGACTTAACAATCCATATAGGTTTATCGGATTGCCTCATCAATCTCTCCGCAGTGTTTCCACGTTTAAACTTCTCTTTATTTTTCTTGCTACCCGAGCCTGTAAGAATTAGGTTGACGTCCTCTTTTATTGCCATTTTTAGAATCACATCAACCGGTTTACCGTATTCAATTACTGGTTCCTTAACCTCTATCCCCTCTTTTCTAAATACCTCTTTTACTTCATTTAATGCTTCCTTGGTGTTGTTAAGTACCACTTCTTTGACCGTACTTTTCATTCCATTTTCAGGAAGTACATGTACGATGAAAATTTCAGAATCGCACAACTTAGCAATTTTTATGGCTGTTTTTAGTTGTTGTTTTGAATCGATATTGATATCAATTGGGAGTAAGATTTTCTCGAGTAGTTTCATGTTTGTTATAAAAATAAATGCTTAATACTATAAATATCAAGTCTCAAATTTTAATCTATTGAGACTTGGAATTAATCCTCCATAAAAATATAATAAACTTTGCAAAAGAACTACCAAATAGGGATAAATGTATGGTATATTATACTCTAGCTCTTACTTTGGTCGCATTAATGTACTTCCTTGGCTTAGGACCTCAGCCGTAAGAAAGAGATTCGTTTATTATTTAGATTTTAATGTTGCCTTTAAAATCCAAAACCTAGACCAAAAGCAACTCGCATCCCATCATCAGAATTAAATGCGCCTAAATTAGCAGATAGGACATCTACGGCATTAATAAAGAAACCTCCACCATAGGTGTTATGCCATTTTTCAGACGTTTCCTCTGTCATCCACACACGTCCTATATCGAAGCTTCCATATACGCCTAATTTGACAGGAATCACACTCGTTTTTATGCGGCTAAAGCTATAGCGCAGGTCGGTGTTTTGATATAGCGAGTTTTTCCCTGTAAATCGTTGATTTCTGAATCCGCGAAGTCCATCTTCACCACCAATGGAGGCTGCTTGATAGAATTCGAAACCATCACCAAAGTTTAAGTGACTTTTAAATTTTGTTGCTAAAACCAGGCGTCCAGAAGGATTTAAATTTCGAGCAACGCCTAATTCGGAAATAAAATATCCAAAGTTTCGATTCCTTCTTTCTAAATTATCCTTATAACCTAGCTCCAGAGAGATATTCATTCCATTGGTTGGATATGCTTTATTATCATAATTAACATAATCGTATTTAGCATTTATGCCTGCAAAATGTTCTTCATCGAACACATGGTCGGGAAGCAAGGTATGGTCCGACACAAAACGACTATCCGTCTCATGGATTTCATTTACTTCATAGCTCATACCAAAATAAATGATACTACCACGTTTTGAATTCCAAATCAACTGAGGGCTCAATGTAAACATTCTAGTTTTAACCCTATTGTAATTCATTCCTAGCTCCTCATCAAAATTTTTGGTTTCATTACCATAGCCAAAGAAGTTTACACTATAATTTGGGCTCTGAAAATGAGATACTATTCCCAAATTTAAGCTTCCCAGGACATTGGCAAACTCGCCTTTGTAGTTTAACTCATAACCATTGGTTGAAAAATAATACGCCCCTTTGATTTGGTGTTTCGAGGTGAAGGGGTTTCTTTCAAATCCATATACCGTATAGCTATTTACTAAGCCTACTTTCAATCCATCATCTGGATTTGCGCCTAATAAAGGAAGTATTTGATTGCTGTTGTTTTTTAACTTCCTATAATCGTATACGTTGGTATTGTAGTCGTCTGTTAATTTAATTCTAGCCTTTTTTGCTTGGGTTACATCATTTTTCTTCGATTTATAATCGTAAATCACTATGTTTTTCCCATGCTCCACTTTATAATCGTCGTTGTTTTGTCCTCCTATAAAACGGACTTTAATCTTCGATACTTTTCCTTGGACTTCAAACGTATCCTCATCGTCTAAGCCATAAACCCAAATTTCCTTAGTTGCTTTCGGATAATAGATTCTGTGATGAAAGCGATCTTTTATAGTGTCGTCCTTTTTTCGGTATAAAGACACTTCTACGGCTCCTTTTTCCAGAGCTTTCACGCGGATGTAATCGTCCTTATTTGTAGCCGTTATTACCGCATATTTATTAATTAACTTCAGGTATCTATCCGCTATTAGTGGAAGGTTTTTACGTCGTTCTTTTAATGTGTTTTTAATATGAACAATTGTATTGGCATCCACTTCCTTTGGCATGTTATCAAAAGCCTGATCGATAAGCTCATCTGTTATTTGGGATTGAATAAGTTTTACCTGTTCCTCCCACACGGACTTGTTTGATTCTTTAATAAAGGCCACATCTAGAGCAAATGCCGATCTGTTAAACCCTTTCACATCTTTCAGATCTGGTTCGTATTTTCTAAATTTCCTAGCCATTGGTATCAGTTTCACTATGGTACCAAACAAAAAGCCATCGGACATTATGGAGTAAGCCAAATCTCTATCTCTTGGTAAAGGCTTATATATGGTTTTATCGTCTTCTTCAAAAACCATCCAACGCCATTGGTCTTGATGCCTATCTGAATCTCCAATTAACATGTCGAATAAACGCGCTTTTACATACTCCGTTTCGTCTACAACTTTAGATTCATCACTTAAAACCTCGGCTATCATGTCTACGGTACTAACAATTTCACCTTTAAAATTTCCTGTTGCTAAATCCGTATGACCATCGGAAGGATGTTCTTCAAAGAGATAAAGTTCATTTCCAAAGTCTTCATTATACTGACCTAAAGCCTCCTGTTTAGGCACATAGTATAGCTTAGGATTTAAATGTGCTAAATTTATAGCGTCGGATAAGGTTGCTAAAGTAAAAGGTGCGTACGGGTGTGCTCCTGAAAAGGTATCCTCTAGTAGGGCTTCGGAGACTGTATTTTTAAATTGTCCTTCTACGTATTGATCTGAAAAAATAGCCGCTTGCAGTAACTGTTCTGCCTCTTTTCTCATGGCACGCATAACATAACGTTTTCCATTCTCAGCCTTTAAATGCAATGTTTTAGACTGTGTTCCCCCTCCTTTTCTAAATGGTTTTAAGCCTCCCATTAAGGTGTCTAAATACACAACTTTAGCAGGAACAGGCGTGCTGTAATCATCACGATATCGTTTTCCCCATAGAAACTTATGGAATCCAGATTTATCGGTTTCTTCTTTGGTATATATCGATGCGATTACGGTATCAGAATCCACTTTAGGATAGCTGATTTCAGGTTTGTTTTCTAATTGCGTGATTTGCTTATAAAACTCCACTTCTTCTGAAACTGAATTTACAAACTGCACATCTACCGTTTTGTCTTTTGTGATATTCAATAAGGCATAACCAGGCACTGCATGTCCGTAATTATTAGGATTACGCATTCTAACGGCAGTGACTTTAGATCCGGATCCGCTAACCACTTGAGCCACATTATCCACTTCTAAATACTGCAAACTATGTTCATGGCCTGAAAGGAAAATTACATTTTCATTTTGTTGGGCAGCTGCTACCAAGTTTTTTCTTAATTCGTTGTAGAATTGATTCGATAAATCGGCATTAACAATACCACTTGTTGATCTAATCGCATTTTTAATGGTTCCTAAAACCGGTACAGGTTTCATGTGTTCCTTCACATCATATCTGCCATTATGAGGTCCGTTTGTAAACATGGGATGATGTATGGCCACTAGGGTAATTTTTCCTCGAGCTTTTTTTATTTCACTTCTAAACTCCTCTAAAAAATCCTCTCTTGTTTTTATGTCGCAGTCGTCGTTCATGGTTGGGTGGTTATTCCAGTTGGTTATGTACCAATGAGAATCGACTATCAATAAAACCGTATCATCATTTAGTTTAACTTTCTCGATGGGACAGCCATTTTCTGGTTGAAAAGTATTTTTACCCAATGCAGCTTCAACCATTTTCTCTTGTAGTTTTAGGCCTTTTAAACCACTGTACCAATCGTGATTTCCTGGAATAAAATACACACTCCCTGGAAAGGTTTTAGCTACTTCTAATTGAAAATTAAGTGCTTTTTCTGCTTTTTGAATGTTTTTTTTTCCTTTTAGAGGAATTCCTTTAGGATAGATATTATCTCCTAGAAATAAAAGCAAATCGTTTTTATCCGCTTTATGGAATTGGCTTTGCAATTTGCCTAGCGCTTTTGGAGCTGTGCCATCTTCATGTGGCATCCCTGCATCACCTATTAAAAAAATATTAGTCGTTTCTTTATTTATATTTTTTAGTTCCTTTCCGTTCAGGTTTGCATTATACGGCTTGTAGGTTGCACATCCGGCCATCATCAAACCTAAAGTAAAAACACTTGCTAATATCCTCATTTCAATTTGTTTTTTTAAACAGCGTGTAAATCTTCCATTGTAAAAATATCTGATACTTTTTGGAGTTCTTTATTTAGATCTACCCGAATGGCCTTCATACCACTAGCTCCTTGAAGTTCCTCCACCTCTACTATTTCTATATTTTTCCCTACATAATTTTTTGCCTGAAGAAATTCAAAATATGACAAATATTCTCTCTCCATAGCTTTACTCGAGTAAACCACACAAAGCTTATGCGGTTGCGTTAAGCGTTCGTTGCTGTTTTTTATATGGGCTTTATCGATACGCTTTTTGATCATTTCATAGCGCACGTTGTAAGCCCCATCAACATCAAACTTTTTCTCATCTATTCTATAGCGAATCGTTATAGGCACATCGTATGCTAGAATTAATGAAGCCACTTCTAGTTGTAAAGGAAAGTCTTTTTGTTTTTCATAATACATGGCTTCCATTTCGCATGCTAGCTGTAGTTGCCACAAGCGTAAGTTGTATAATACTGTTGGATGGTAGCTTAAGCTCTTTGTTATAGATTGCCCCACATACATGTTATGTTCTAGTCCATCCGTTTTAAATTTTTCAAAATAATGCGGAAATATTTCTTGCGCTCTAAGTTGCTGTTTTTCCAAAAATGCAGACATTAGATTATTTCCCATTTCAATGGTTACATCGTAGGCCTTTCTAGCATCGTATAAGTTGTCATTATTCTTATCGATGGTTTCTAGGAATTCATCTAACACTGAATTGTTTTTAGAATTACTTTGAAAATGCTCAAATAATGGAAGCAGTTGTTTTACAAAAAACAGATTAATTTCTTGTTCTGAAGACGTTTTGTAATCCTCTTTTAGTTCCATTAAGTGTTTATCAATTTGAAAGATTAATTGCTCGTAAAACGGTAAATTAATTTTGGTTCTTTCTTGAAGTATTTGTTTACTAATTTCCAACTGTTTTGTTAAATCCAACCTGATTGCTTCGTTTCTGGTAATTGAAGAGCCGACCACATCCACCTGTCCAAAAAGTGGCACCACATCATCAAACACTATTTCATTAAAAACTGGATTTTCGCCATTATTTCGTTTATGAATGTACATACCAGCTTCTTCTTCAAATCGCCATTGTACCGACGGATGAATGGCTGTACACTCCTGTTGTATCACTGCACTTATTTGATTTTTATATTCAGAATAGGTACGTTTTGAATAACTTAAAATAAAAGGCATGATGGCCTCCAACTTAACCATGTTAATGGCATTAAGTTGGTTGGGTTTAAAAGCTGCCAATTCAATTATAAAAGCTAACTCACCGTCAACCGGCACAGGAATTAAAGCTATACTTTTCAAGCCTCTTTCCAGCAAGGTGTTGCTTAATCGGTTCCCGTTGGTTTGTTTGTGGTAGGTTTCAGCATTTGTAATAATTATTGGCTTACAATCTTTAAACAACTGATTATTTACTTTACTACAGGCATACTTAGTCACATCAATATTTTCATCAGGTAAAACGCTTAGCATGTTAAAGTTTCTATCGAATGATGGGATGATGGCATTATGTGCCACTCTATAGCTGCCAAACTGTAAATCGGGAATATTAAAAATGCGTCTGATATCCGCTTTTAAGAAATCGAAACTTTCAACATTGGGTTCAATTAAGTGCGTTTTAAAATCGTCGATACGTTCATCTAAAGACGTGTCAATAAGCGTTAAAATTCCAAATCCTTCCAAGATCCAAGAATCTTTAGGAAAGTATTTTTCCCAAATTTCAGTTTTATCTGCATTACTTAATAATTCATCTAAAATTTCAGGTGTAATATCGATGGCATTTTTGTTAGGGTATATATCTAGAAAATCTGCATTAAAAACTACACGATACCGTTTCCTTTGACCATTTTTATCAATTACAGATAAGATTTTTGGTCTGTCAAAATCTACTTGATATTTATAATAAATATTTAATATGATGGCATACGTAAGAAGATCGAAGGAACTTTCATAATCCTTAAACAGGTCATTAAATAGATTCTCGGTTGTATTTGCAGAATCAATAATATTTTTCAGTCTTGAGCTACAATAAAACACCTCGTTAGAATGAGGCAAAACTGCCGCCTTAATTTCGTTATCCGTTAAAGCCGTTGGAAAAATAAAAGCCATTAACTGATCTAGAATAGTTTTTTTACTAAAGAATTCCTCTATAGATTCTGTTCCCTTAGACAAAACAGCATCTTTCTCTAAAAGTTCTAAAGCTAATTTTGATTGCTCTTGAACAGTTGGGTTATTAGATTTTAATAATTCTTCAAGTTTTTCCTTAAATAAGCGTAATGACATTATTATCTTGAAGGGTCCTGTATTTTTATTTTTCATTGCTTTCTAATTTCCTATTATGCTGATAGGTTTACATAATAACTAAAAATAAATGCTGCGGATGAGATTATAATTCCAAACATAAAAACGGTGTAAGTAATTCGCAATAACTTATACTTTCTATTAAGCACGAGTCCCAAATAATATAAATCTTTGGTTAGCGAATTATATAAGGTGTCTTCGTTGTTTAGTAAGTAATCGATCCCCCATTCAAACTCCTCTATACTCATTTTTTGAAAGTTTCCAAAAAACAGTATGTTGGTTTTATTTTGTCTAATCATATCTTTTGTAATGGCCACATTAGATATTTTAGGACGGGTAGACAGAACGGACAACACTACAGAGGCCACACTGAAGAGCGTTAAAATTAAGGTGGGATAAACTAAAAACACGTTCGATGGGTTATCTAGTTTTGGTATTAAGTTAGATAAGGCCACCGAAATAATAATGGCATTTACAGAAAGTAAAATATTGGCTTTGGTATCAGCAATAGCACTTAATTCGATATGGTTTTTTAATTGCACACGAAACAAGGTTTCCACCCCTCTACCATAGCTTGTACCTTTTGTTTTTTTCTTTTCTTTAGTTGTTAGTTTATCTATTTTCTTTTGAATCTCTAATTGGTTTACTTCCTTTTTAGGCTGCCAGAATTGTTTAGCAGAATTAGAATAAAAGCTATGGTTTTTAACAAAGTCTAAAGTCTCTTGCAACCATGCTATTTCGGAAATTTCACTCTGATTTTTAGCATTTAATTCTTTCCATAAATTCATTGATATATCGATAAATTCATTTGAAGCTAAATGACCACAATCCGCATCTTTAATAATGCACTCTAAGTTATTTTTAGGTTTAGCTTCTCCTTTTGTAGCTAGAATTAATTGTTCCACCAAACTTTGGAATTCTTTAGACACATCATGCTGTGTAAAAAAAGCCTGAGCAATTTTCACACTTTCTTCTTCGTGACCATTTTCGGCATGAATATACCCCGTATCATGAAACCATGCTGCAACAAGTAAAGCCAGTTTTTCTTGTTCTGTGCATAGTTCCCTTGCTGCTAAGTCTTCAACATTAGCTACAACATGTCTGGTATGGACTGCGTTATGATAGTAATTAGTTGCTGCGAGCTGTTTACTTAACAGTTCTGCAACATGTATTTCAACTTGAAATAAAAGCTCCTCTTTCATATTGCAAATTTACATAGTTTAATAAAAAAAACTGGTTTGAAACTGATCTTTTAATGTGTTTAAAAAAGAATGCCTTTCCTAAAATACTATAAATAAAAATTACTTAAGATAGTAATTGGAATTTGTTAGTTCCTTTTTATAGTTGTTTTAGACGAAATACATGATGAAACCTTATAAAAATGGCGAATTAGTGTGTGGTTTTATAAAGTGTCTTTTGAATTTTGGGAGTTATTTTGAACAACAAGATACTACTTTCCGATACAGAAATTAGCAAATATATTGCCTAAAAGTTCGTCGTTAGTAACGCTTCCAGTTATCAATCCAAATTGATATAGGGCTTCTCTAATATCGATAGCTAATAAATCTCCTGACAAATCAGATTCCAAACCGTATTTTACTTTTTGAATTTCTTCCAAGGCTTTTAAAAGCGCGTCGTAATGTCTTGTGTTGGTAATAATTGTTTCATTATTACGCAAAGCGCCTGTATTGATAAGGTTTAGCAATTTATTTGTGAGCTGCTCCACTCCAAAGCCTGTTTTTGCTGACAGCAATTGGATTTCTGGTATTTCGGCTTGCATTTCAGCAATCTGAATATCGTCTACTTTATCAATTTTATTAGCAATTACAACTAAAGGTTTTAAAGGGTATTTATTTTTTATTTTCTCAAGCTCGACCTTAAATTCCGAACACTGCACTTTGTATTTTTCGGAATCGAACAAATAAATAACTACTTGGGCTTGTTCTATTTTTTCAAAGGTTTTTTTAATTCCAATGCTTTCAACTAGGTCCTTAGTGTCCCTAATTCCTGCTGTATCAATAAACCTGAATCCAATTCCTCCAATAGAAATTTCGTCTTCAATAGTATCTCTAGTTGTTCCAGCCACATCTGAAACTATGGCACGTTCCTCGTTTAGCAAGGCATTTAACAAAGTAGATTTTCCCACATTAGGTTCTCCAACTATAGCTACAGGAATTCCATTTTTCAACACATTTCCTACAGCAAAGGAGTCTATCAAACGTTTTAAAACTAATACAATTCGTTCCACCAATTCTTTAAATTGGGTTCTATCCGCAAATTCAACATCTTCTTCCGCAAAATCCAGTTCCAATTCTATTAATGACGCAAAATTCAATAGTTCTTCACGGAGTTTTGCTATTTCACTTGAAAATCCACCTCGCATTTGTTGCATGGCTATTTGATGCGAAGCCTCGTTGTCGCTTGCAATTAAATCGGCAACAGCTTCTGCTTGGCTTAAATCCAACTTTCCATTTAAAAATGCTCTAAGAGTAAACTCTCCAGCATCGGCCATTCTACAACCATTTCTTAAAAACAATTGTAAAATTTCCTGTTGAATATACATGGACCCGTGGCAACTAATTTCCACTACATCCTCACCCGTATAGGATTTCGGGTTTTTAAACACCGATACTAAAACTTCGTCAATGGTTCGTTTTCCATCCATTATATGTCCTAAATGAATGGTATGCGTTGCTTGAGTGGTTAAATCCTTATTGTGAATGGATTTAAATAATTTAGAGCAGATAGTAATGGCATCCTTTCCAGATAAGCGAATAACCGCTATAGCTCCTGCTCCAGAAGCAGTAGCTAAGGCTACAATAGTATCGTTTTGTGTCATCCTACAAAAATACTAAAATACCGGCACATATTATAACCAATATATTAAGCTATTATTAACAGCCTTAATTTTTAAAAGCTAGTATCTTTGCATAAAATTTTATTAAATAAACTTAATTATGGTACAAAGAATTACTACTTTATTTCTTGCAATAACTCTGCTTTTTTCATGTAAAGCAGAACACCCACAAACTGGATTTCTTATTAAAGCGAACATTGATAAACCACTTAACAATGTAAAAGCTAAATTACTAAGTTTCGATGGTTCTCAAGAAGTTATTTTAGATTCGACCACAGTTAAAGACGGAAAACTCACCCTAAAAGGAGAGATAGAATCTCCAGACCTTTATTATTTAAACATTGAAGGCATAAACGGTTTTTTTCCATTGATGGTTAGAAACGAAAGTATGTCTTTAAAAATTTACAAGGATAGTCTTCAAAATTCTGTAGTAACAGGAAGTAAGGAAAATGACTTATTAAAAATATACCACAAAGATTCTGAAATCTTAAAAATTAAAAATGCTGAGTTAGGGAGGCTTTTTAGATTAGCCAAAAATGAGGGTGACCATGAGCGAATGGATGACATTCAAGATGAATTCAAACAATTGCTAGACGAAACCAATAAGCGACACATCGCTTTAATTAAAAAACATCCCGACTTAGTTACAAGTGCTGCCATTTTAGGAAACATATTAATGGGGCAAGGCATCAGCAAAGCTGAAGCACAAGACGTTTTTAACTCGTTCTCTGAAGAAGTGGCCTCTAGTAAATTTGGAAAAGCCATCCACGGAAATCTTTCAAAAGTAACAGTTGAAGTAGGTACTAAAGCACCGAGCTTCTCTGCTCCTACCCCTGAAGGAAAATTAGTTAGTTTAGATGACATTAAAGGAAAAGTAACTATTATTGATTTTTGGGCTGCTTGGTGTGGACCTTGTAGAAAGGAAAATCCGAATGTGGTAAAAGTTTACGAGAAATATAAAGATCAAGGTCTTGAAATAATTGGCGTTTCTTTAGATGGAGCTCCGAACCAAAAAGACGCTAAAGCTGCATGGTTAGATGCCATAGAAAAAGATAATTTAACTTGGCACCAAGTTTCTAACCTGGCATTCTTTAACGACCCGGTGGCTAAGCAATATGCTATTGAAGCCATTCCTGCTACATACATTATAGATAGCGAAGGAATTATTGTTGCTAAAAATTTGAGAGGTTCTGCGCTTGATGCTAAAATAGCCGAGCTATTAAATTAACAGGAATCGTATTAAAAACAAGAAAGCCTTTCAACATGTTGAAAGGCTTTCTTGTTTTATAACTTCCCTAATTTCTTCAATACAAATAAAAGTACAATAGGGATTGCTAATAAAACAATCATCAACAAATGCTCTTTAAACAACCAAGACGCTAAAATTAAGGTGATTACATATCCACCGATGGCACCTCCAAAATGGGCATCGTGACCAATATTTCCCAATTGGTTTTTCATGCCATAAATTGAGTACAATAAATAACCAATTCCAAACACATAAGCGGGAATTGGAATAGGAATAAAAAACAGGTACAGACTCATATCTGGCTGTAGTAATATCGCCGAATACAAAACACCCGTAACCGCTCCACTTGCCCCAACAGCACTATAATGGTATTCATTTTTATGAAAATAAAACGAAAGTAAACTTCCCAACATTAAACTACCTATATACACTACTAAAAAGTACAAGGTCCCTAAATAAGCTACGACAATATCGGCAAAGAAATAAAGTGTAAACATGTTGAAAAACAAATGCGTTGTATCCACATGCAAAAAGCCAGAACTAAACATTCTGAATTTTTCACCTCTATGAATGCTTCCCACATTAAACTTGTATTTCTCAAAAAAAGCGAAATCACCAAATCCCTTAAAAGAGATTATTACATTTGCTGCTATTATTACCAGTAATACAACACTTAAATTGCCCATAGATTCTTATCGTTAGTTTTTAAATAAAACATATATTTGTTTCTGCAAATCTAAAATTAATTCATGCAATTTCTTGCCTACATTTTAATTTATCCGTTTTTATGGCTTATTTCCATATTACCATTTAGAGTTCTTTACTTTTTCTCGGATGCTGTTTACGTTCTAATTTACCGTATTCTAGGTTATAGGACTAAAACAGTGAGAGAGAATTTACAATTGGTTTTTCCAGATAAGTCTGATAAAGAAATTAAAATCATCACTAAAAAATTCTATCATCACTTATGTGATATGGTTGTGGAATCCATTAAGTCTATGACTATTTCAGAAGCTGAAATGAAGAAACGCTTCACGTTTACTAATATTGAGTTAATGCAACAACTTGAAAAAGAAAATAGACGTATTGCGTTAATGTGTGCTCACTATGGTAGTTGGGAGTGGGTTTTGATTCTTCAAACCTATATGAATATAAAAGGATATGCTATTTATAAACGACTTGCCAACAAGTATTTTGACCGATTAGTTAAACGTATTCGTGCTAAATACAACAGTGAGTTGATTACAACTAAAGAAAGTATTTCTGTTCTATTAGATGCCAAAAAGGAAGGAGAGAACTTTATCTGTGGCTTTGCAGCCGATCAATCGCCAAAACACGACAAAGCATATCATTGGAATAAATTTATGGGTATTACTGTTCCTGTACATACAGGTGCAGAAATGTTATCTAAAAAAATAGATATGTCGGTTGTGTTTTTTGCTGTTAAAAAGTTAAAGCGCGGCTATTATGAAACAACGTTTCAAACCATTGCTTATAATCCCTACGATTACCCAGATTACGAAATTACAGACAAATTCTTAAAGTTAGTAGAAGAACAAATTTACGAAGCTCCTGAGTACTACCTATGGACGCATAAGCGATGGAAACATCGAGATAAAGTACCAGCGAACTTCCACTAAATAGTTTTGTTTTTAAGTTTCATCCTATTTGAAAAATCCTTTTGAATTTTTAATCACACTGTCTTAAAAAGCCTATTAATAGTCTGTGTCTATTACTTCATATTCAAAACAATTTTCCTAGCATCATTTCGTAACACCTAGAAATTTCGTAGAAAACCCGTGATATTTAATACTTGTATTTTAGCTGGCTACAGCATGAATTTCTGCAATAACCTTGTCTGCTAGTTCATCGGCCTCTTGTTGCGTTGGTGCTTCTGTATACACTCGAATAATAGGCTCGGTATTACTTTTTCGTAAGTGTACCCAACTTTTAGCAAAGTCTATTTTAACCCCATCAATTGTTGTTAAGGTTTCATGTGCATATTTCGCTTCCATTTGTTTTAAAATAGCGTCCACATCCAAGTTTGGTGTCAGTTCTATTTTCTTTTTACTCATGAAGTAACTTGGGTAACTAGCACGTAACTCACTTACTTTCATGCGTTTTTCTGCTAACAAACTCAAAAATAAAGCTACGCCTACCAAAGCATCACGTCCGTAATGAGATTCTGGATATATAATTCCACCATTTCCTTCGCCACCAATGATCGCGTTATTTTTTTTCATCAGTTCCACGACATTAACCTCACCTACGGCGCTGGCTTCATAGGTACCACCATGTTTTTCGGTAACATCTTTTAAGGCCCTAGTAGAACTCATATTACTTACCGTATTTCCAGGAGTTTTACTTAGCACATAGTCTGCACAAGCAACCAAAGTATATTCTTCCCCAAACATCTCTCCATTTTCATCCATAAAAGCCAATCTGTCTACATCTGGATCAACCACAATACCTAAATCGGCATTTTCTTTAACTACGGCATTTGACAAATCTGTTAAGTGTTCTTTTAATGGTTCTGGGTTATGCGGAAAATGTCCGGTAGGGTCGCAATACAATTTAACCGTTTGCACTCCCAAACGCTCTAACAACAAAGGAATAGCAATCCCTCCTGTTGAGTTAACGCCATCAACTACCACTTTAAAATCGGCCGCTTCAATGGCTTTTTTATTAACTAGATTTAAGTTTAAAACCGCATCAATGTGCAAATCAATATAAGCTTCATTTTTAGTTATTTTCCCTAAGCTATCCACATCGGAAAATGACATGGAGTCACTTTCAGCAATTTCTAATATTTTAGCTCCCTCTACTCCATTTAAAAACTCACCTTTTGCATTTAAAAGCTTTAAGGCATTCCATTGTTTTGGATTGTGACTGGCAGTTAAAATAATTCCTCCATCGGCATGTTCCATAGGCACAGCTATTTCCACTGTTGGTGTGGTTGACAATCCTACATCTATCACATGGATACCTAAACCAACAAGCGTATTCATAACTAAATTCTGTATCATCTCACCCGAAATTCTGGCATCACGACCAACAACCACTCTGTAATTTTCTTTGTTCCGTTGTTGTTTTAACCATGTACCATAAGCCGAAGCAAACTTAACCGCATCGATAGGCGTTAAATTATTGCCTACCTCTCCTCCAATCGTTCCACGAATTCCTGATATAGATTTTATTAATGTCATAGCTACTTTGTGTTAGTTTTAACAAATATACAATTAGAAATTGTAAATCACATTGTAAAATTTCAAGACTAAGTTGTAAATTCACAAAATGAATTTTCTAGCACATATTTACTTATCAGGTAATAACGAACTTATAACCATTGGGAATTTTATGGCAGATGGTATTCGAGGAAACAAGTACGAAGGCTATCCCCCAGAAGTCCAAGTAGGCATACTACTTCATCGTGAAATTGACACTTTTACCGATGCACATCCCATAGTAAGACAAAGCACCAAAAGACTTCATGAAAATTATAGTCATTACAGTGGTGTGATAGTTGATATTTTATACGATCACTTTTTGGCCAAAAACTGGTCTACCTATTCTGAAGTTCCATTAGATATATACGTTCAAAATTTTTATAAACTTATACATAGTCATTTCGATATTTTACCAGATCGCACCCAAAAAATGATGCCCTATATGATTTCTGGAAATTGGTTATTAAACTATGCCCATATTGAAGGTATACAAGAAGTTCTAGAAGGTATGAACCGACGCACCAAATATGTGTCAGGCATGCATAAAGCCACAGTTGAATTACAAGCATACTACCAAGAATTTGAGGCTGAGTTTAGTGCATTTTTTGAAGAATTAATAGCTTTTGCCACTCTTAAAAGAGACGAGATATCCCACCAAATTTTAAACCAATCATGACACGAATTTTTTTCATCATTTGCTTTCTAACGAGTTTTATTTCCTGTAAAAACCCAATCAAAGCTCCTTCTGAAAACCGCGGGTTGATAACGCAAAAAGCCATGGTTGTATCGGCCAGGCAAGAAGCTTCTAAAATTGGTAGCGACATCCTAGAAAAAGGTGGCAATGTGTTTGATGCCATGATGGCCACTGAAATGGCTTTAGCCGTATGTTATCCCTATGCAGGAAATCTTGGGGGAGGTGGATTTATGGTCTATAGATTAAACACAGGTGAAACCGGAGCCTTGGACTACCGAGAAAAAGCTCCTTTAGCCGCAACTAAAAACATGTATTTAGATTCTTTAGGCCAGGTTGTTGCAAATAAAAGTCTTATTGGTGGGTATTCTGTTGGTGTTCCTGGAACCGTAGCTGGAATTTTTGCTGCACAAGAAAAATTTGGCAAGCTAGCTGTTTCTGAAGTCTTACAACCTGTTATAGATTTAGCTATCAAAGGGTTTGTGGTTACCGAAAAACAGGCAAACAGGTTCCAAACATATGATAGTATTTTCAGAGCTGTAAATGGCAAGGACATTATCTTTTCCAAAAACAAAAAAGCTGGCGACACCATTAAAAACATAGCCTTAGCTAATACTCTAAGCCGCATAGCTAAACATGGCAAAAACGAGTTTTACACAGGTAAAACCGCCCAACTTCTTGTTAATTATATAACAGAAAAGGGAGGTCTTATTCGCTTAGAGGATATGCAGAAATATGAAGCCAAATGGAGAGATCCAATCACCTTCAAATACAAAGACTTAAATATTATTTCGATGTCGCCTCCTTCAAGCGGAGGAATTTGTTTGGCGCAAATTATGAAACAAATTGAACCTTATCCTTTAAGTGAATATGGTCATAATTCCCTAAAAGCTATTCAGGTTATTACCGAAGCAGAACGTCGAAGCTATGCTGATAGAAGCTATTATCTTGGCGATCCTGATTTTGTTAACATTCCAATAGATTCTCTTTTAAACTCCAGTTATTTAGAAAAGAGAATGAGTAATTTTTCCTTTGAGAAAGCCACAGCATCTAGTAGCGTGACATATGGTGAATTTGAAGAATATCACATGGAGATTAAACAAGTTTTATATCCTAAGGAAAGTACCGAAACCACCCACTACTCTATTGTTGACCAATTTGGGAATGCTATTGCTGTTACGACAACCATAAATAGTGGTTACGGTTCTAAATTGTATGTGGATGAACTCGGTTTCTTTTTAAACAACGAAATGGACGATTTTAGCAGCAAACCTGGTACACCCAATGTATATGGTTTGGTTGGAGGCGAGGCCAACAGTATTGCTCCCGAAAAACGCATGTTAAGCGCTATGACGCCTACTCTTGTTGAAAAAAACGGAAAACTTTTTATGTCCGTTGGAACTCCGGGAGGTTCTACCATTATAACCTCTGTGTTACAAACCATTTTAAATGTTGAAGAATTTAAGATGACTATGCAAGAAGCTGTTAATGCACCACGTTTTCATCATCAGTGGTTACCCGATGAAATTAGGATGGAACCTTATTCATTCGACAAGGAGTTAATCCAACAATTATCCGAGAAAGGATATACCATCAATGAAGAACGATCTCCTGTAATTGGCATTGTAGATGGTATTTTAGTCCTAGAGGACGGCACTTTAGAAGGAGGTGCGGATAAACGAGGCGATGACACAGCTGTTGGATTTTAAATGATATTCTCACTTAGCTTTTTAAAAACACCCCCTGTTTATTCAGCATACTAAACATTTTATAATCTTAAAGACTATAAATACTCAATCTGTGCTTATTTTTGTAAATTAAAACTCACTTAAGTCAACGAAACCATGGTAAAAAAAACAAAACGAGTTATTAAAATTGTTCTAGGTATTATAGTGTTCCTCACGCTCCCTACCCTATTACTCTATGGTTTTGTATATTTTAAATACAACGAAGAACTACCTCAAGGAATTCAAGGAGAACAAGCCGATGCTCTAGCATATAAAATGCTTGACGCGCTTGATTACGAAGCCTACAAAAACACAAATTACCTTGAATGGACGTTTAAAAAAAGGCATCATTTTGAATGGCAAAAGGATAAAAATATCTGTCATGTTTATTGGAAAGAATTTAAAGTAGCATTGAACTTAAACGATTCAAGCAAGAGCCAAGCCTACATCAACGATGTACAAGCTCCTGCAGAACAGGTAGGCGAACTTGTTGAAAAGGCACTTAACTATTTCAATAACGATTCCTTCTGGTTGGTGGCTCCTTACAAGGTTTTTGATGAAGGAACTGAAAGACGCTTGGTAATTACTGAAGAAGGCAAAGAAGCCTTATTAATAACTTATACCTCCGGAGGAACAACTCCAGGAGACTCCTATTTATGGGAGTTTAAAAACAACGGCCATCCAAAAAGCTTTAAAATGTGGGTAGACATTTTACCTATTGGCGGATTGGAAGCCTCATGGAGCAATTGGACTACCACTGAAAGTGGCGCAAAACTCCCAACCTTTCATAAAATGCTACTTTTTGGCTTAGAAATAGACCATATTATTGGAAAGAAATAACACTTATTCCTTATTGCCTGAAAAGGCAGGCCATTAGAACATTAAAATTCAAGGTTTAGGGTGTTGATTTAGAAGTTTCTTTTAAACACAACCACTAAACCTTGCATGTAAAACTTATTTCTTTTGTCCGACAAACTGCTGTTCCTTCAATTTAAACAACACATTAAACGTGGTTAAACTACCATAGCTTCTTGTAATGTACTGTTGTAAGTCTATTTTTTCTTGTTCACTTAAGTTACTAGCATTGATTTTTTGCTCCATAACACGCAATCTATCACGTACCATAGTAATTTTATGGAAAAACGTATCGATTGGCACTTCACTTGATTTTAAATTGGTATCTCCTGGTTCTAGAATTAATTTCCCACCTTTCCATTTATCTGCTATGTGTACCACTTCGGTTACATCGCTCCAACGTTTTAAAATCTGTACCAAACTGCTTTCCACTTCTG
>Ga0209075_1001548_pt1 | contig 21540 bp, 18 predicted proteins | sample Stecom2011_FD_187523 | JGI IMG/M metagenome (GOLD analysis project Ga0209075, IMG submission 187523) | Agricultural soil microbial communities from Utah to study Nitrogen management - Steer compost 2011 (SPAdes) (version 2) | ecosystem: Environmental > Terrestrial > Soil > Agricultural land...
ACTACTGTCGTTTGGGCCACAAATGCCAAACGATTAGAAAACAGAAGAGCATGGAAGGAATGGCTATAGGTACCTTTCCGCCATTGACGCTCATAAACTTATATTTTCACCAACTAAATGCCCTTATAATCCTTATCAAGGATTTGAAAATGGTGTTGCGGCCAAAGCCAAGGCTTTAGCCATTCGCCGCTATGATTAAGGGTTTGCAACACTCTGTTACCTAGCCATATCGCTCGATCAACTTTTCCGCACACCTCTCTCCATCCATTGCTGCAGATACAATTCCCCCCGCATAGCCGGCTCCTTCACCACAGGGGAAAAGCCTTCCTGTCGAGGGATGCTCGAATGACTCCTTCTCCCTCGGCACCCTTACAGGTGAGGATGTCCTACTTTCAACACCTATAATCTGGGCTTGGTTCGTATAGTATCCTTTCATCTTTTTGCCAAAGGCCGGGAAAGCATCCCTCAGTCGGGCAGCAATGAACGCCGGTAGGAGCTGCCCCATATCTGCAGATAATAACCCCGGTTGATAAGAAGTATCTTCCAAGGAACTGCTTAACCTGCCTTCCACAAAATCCACCATCCTTTGGGCAGGGGCAACTTGTGTTTTACCCCCAGCGATCCATGCCTTTTTCTCAACTTCCTCCTGAAAAACCATTGCCATCAAGGGTCCGTGCATTTTATACGCCTCCAGGTCTTCCAGCTCTACCGCCACAACCATGCCCGAATTGGCAAACCTGCCATCCCTCCTGCTTGGACTCATCCCATTGACCACTATCTCTCCCGGTGAGGTCGCCGATGGCACCACAAATCCTCCTGGACACATACAAAAGGAAAACACCCCTCTTTGCTTTCCCTGATACATGGTCTGGTGTACCAAAGAGTAAGAAGATGCGGGCAAATGATTGTCCCTTTCCACACTGCAATGGTATTGGATCTTGTCGATGAGGTTTTGGGAATGCTCAATTCTCACGCCTAGCGCAAAGGACTTCGCCTCAATTAAAATCCCTTTGTTATGCAATAAGTGAAAAATATCCCTAGCAGAATGGCCGGTGGCCAAAATTACTCCGAGTCCTACAATTTCTCTTCCGTCTTGGGTCAGGACCCCCTTCATCTCCCCGTTCCTTAGAATAAAATCCACCACTTTTGTGTCGAAATGGACCTCTCCTCCCGCTTGGATAATACTCTCCCTAAGGCGGCTTACAATATGCGGTAATTTATTGGTTCCAATATGCGGATGGGCATCCACCAGAATATTCTCAGTCGCTCCATGGGCAACAAAAATCTCTAATATGCGGCGAATGTCCCCACGTTTCTTGGATCGGGTATATAATTTACCGTCGGAAAAAGTACCCGCACCCCCCTCACCAAAACAATAATTAGAATCAGGATTGACGATATGGTCTTTGTTGATGGCAGCAAGATCTCTCCGTCGGGATTGCACATCCTTCCCTCTCTCCAGTACTATGGGCTTATATCCTAATTCAATGGCCCTAAGGGCAGCAAAAAGTCCAGCAGGCCCTGCCCCTACTATGACAATTTCCTTTGCCTCCCGTACATCGGGATAGGCCAGGCTTGATGAAATCAACTGGGGAGGATCCTCATCGATATACACTTCGACGGCAACATTGACTACCACATTTTTACCTCTGGCATCAATGGACCTCTTCACCGGTCGGACAGTCACCATCGATGATTCTTCGGATAAATCGAAAAATTTCAGGACGGTTTGACGAAACAATTCCTTATCGTAAGCCTGCTCCGGGCTTAACTTTAATTCAGCTACTCTTTTCATGGTGTAAGGTTTTTATCCTTAAAATTTAACGTATGACAGATCGCATGTTCTTGTGAACCGCTAAATGCTATTATCTGTCTTAAACACTTCTTTTTCTACCCAACTCCTTCCCCACTGGGCGACCTCTTCTTCCGTCCATAATTCAGGATAAAAAATAACCTTCTGGAATCGAGGGGGAAGGAATTTTTGCCAGTTGGTTCCTCCGGTGGCGGCTATTTCGATTGTATCTCTCTGTAAATATTTGACAGCGGATTTGTAATGCGCCAAAGGCCAAAATACATTCGCCTTCAAGTCAAGCGTCCTCAATAGCTCCGTCAGCTCATCATCTTTGTCCACACAATTTTGATATTGCTTCCAAATATTTCTGGTCCTAAAGTCGGCAATGAGCTTTTTCAATTCAAGGCCATACTTCTTTTCAAAATTCTTGAGCGTCAGGGTCTTTTCGCCTGTAGCCAATTCTGTAGCACCAAACTGCCAATAGAGCAAGTCAAAAAGGCTGTCAATACTGGTCAGATTAATGTCTTTATAATCTTCCCTTTCATGGATGTTGACCAGGTTTTGGATCTCCGTGCACATGATTTCAATCATCCTGTATTGGGCACTTTGGAATCCGCTAGCCGGCAGTAAGGACATTCTGAACTTCACGAATTGCTCCCTCTCCATCCCCTTCCACATCACTGCAAAGGAATTGATCAATTGGTCGAAATACATAATGACCCGCTCCAGACGATCCTTGAAAAACGTTAGAGCAATCTCCTTTTGCGCCGCGATCTGCTCCAGCTCCCAGATGATGAGCTTGAAATACAGCTCAGTGATCTGATGATAAATAATAAATATCTTTTCGTCTTTGAAAGAGGTCTTTGGATTCTGTAGGGAGAGAAGCGTGTCCAGGTTGATGTAATCCCAGTAGGTCAGATAATCGGCATACAGCAGTCCCTCCAGGTAGGAGGATAGATCTTGGCCTGATGCCCGGAATTTTTCCTCCAGTAAATTAATTTTATCTATTATCTCCTGGCTTGGATGATCTTTATCCATGGTTAAATAATTTCTGATAGGAAATAGTTTTTGCGCCGACTTCTTTTTTAATTAACGGACAAATGACATTGAAATAAAATGTAAAATTCCAACTTTATCGCCAGATAACCAACTATCCCACAGCTATTGTCTTTCAGGCAACGCCAAAATTTTTCAGTAAATTCATACCATCCAATAATTTAACTGCATTAGAAATCCAGTAAACCATGAACGCCGAACATAATGAGCAGGAAATTTTCAGCAGCTCTGATGAGGAATTTAACACGATTTACCCTTTAAAAATACAGAAGCTTTCCTCAAGACATTGGACACCCATCAAGGTTGCGAAACGGGCAGCGGCATTTTTGGCGGAACAGAAAGACGCCAGAATCCTAGATATCGGCTCAGGCGTTGGCAAATTTTGTATGGTGGCGGCAATAACCTCCGAGGGGCATTTTACCGGTGTAGAACAACGAGAGGCACTGGTCAGGCTCTCCAACAAAATCAGCAGGCGGTTTCAAATCCCGCGGGTTGAGTTTATCCTTGCAGACATTCGGTCTATCGATTTTAAGGATTACAACGCTTTTTACTTTTTCAATTCCTTTGAAGAAAACCGGGATCTGACTGACAGCATCGACGAAGATACCCGCTACGATCCCTCACTTTACGAAACCAATAACCAATATCTGTACAAACAGTTCGATTCCCTCCCCATGGGCACCCGAATCGTAACCTACTGCACGCTGCCAGATATCATTCCCGAGGCTTATGTTAAAATCAGGTCTGAAATTAAAGGAAAGCTGAATTTTTGGATCAAAAGGCATTAATGCATCATTCTTGCGGTCAAAAATCCTTTCACCAGACAGTGTGCGCTTTTATGAGGAATATTGACATTCAGCCGGACAATAACCGATCTATTATTCAGGCCTTAAAAGAAGGAAAATCCATCGACAAAAAACTCCCCTCCCAAGGTAAGTTAAAGATTGAAAACAATTTGCCCTTCCTGCTGATCTACAGATATAGAAGCCTTCCGTTACGGCAAACAGTAAGGTTAGTAATGGGAGAATCTTCTTATTTCGTTTCATCGGGAAGTGAAGAGGACATTGAAGAAAGCCGTGAACTTCTTCTGGCTATTTCCAAAACCTTGTCAGCCTCCTTCGGAACGGTAATGTTTCTAGAAATTTGGGAGGGAAAAGCTGACAGTAAAGAATTTGTAATCAAATCCCCCAAAGACCTCGCCCAAGCAACAGTACATACCTTGTCTGGAGAGCTCGCTGGCCTCAGCCATAATTTTCCTGAAATCAGTGTAAGAGTCGAACACACCAATGACAGGCACCCAGAGGGTTTGGCCCCCCTCATGAGCATCAGCCAATGCCAAGAAGCAGGTTGCTTGCTGATGGGATTGGAAATCCCCCCCTTTTACAGAAGTATAGAGGACAACGAGTTTTATTACCAGTATTTCAGGATACTGAAAAAGAGACTTTCAAACATCCTTAGAAAAACCCTTTTCGAGTTTATCAGAACCCAAACTTCCTCTGATATTGACAGCTACCATGCCCTGGGAAGCCGAACACTTGAGCCGGTGGTATGGGAGGTAGACAACCAATTGGCTGAAATCGAACAGGCCTACCGTTTTCTCTTACTCATTTCTCCCATCAATACCCTGAAGGCAAGGGATGAATTCGCTAGGACCAATTTCAAAAAAAATCCGGAATTTCTTTATAGGATTCTCCCCATTGACCCTGATCATTTAAAAGAACAACTTTATCAAATCAAAGTACGCTCCATAGAAGATCCCACCCTAGCCTTTCTTTACCGAGAGAAGAGGGAGGAACTTGACAAGCAGATTACCATGCTTGGAGAAAGGGGAACGAAACACTTTATGTATAGCAGCATTCGGCTCTATGAATCCGTGGATCCTGAACTTCTTGAAAAGGCCAAAGGAATATTAACCAGATTCCCTTCCTTACATACCAAGACTACGGAATGGGCGGATTGCCATGAGCTAGCAAGGGCTGCAAAGGAAGAGATAGACTGGTACAAACAATTCTACGTACTCTTGGATGCTACGGTCACCATCAAACCGGACATCATCGGAATTATGGTTTCCAAAGGTCAGGTATTGATCGGTGAAAGCTTCAAAGTACCAAAAACTCGGGTGGAATCCCTGATCCACCATGAAGTGGGTACCCATGTGCTGACTTATTACAACGGCAAATCCCAGCCTTTAAAACTTTTGTATTCTGGCTTTGCAGATTATGATGAGCTCCAGGAGGGACTGGCAGTACTGGCGGAATACCTCACCGGCGGTCTTACACGGGGCAGACTGCGGCTCTTGGCGGCAAGGGTCATTGCAGGGCATTCCTTAACGGAAGGAGCGGATTTCTGTGGCACTTTTCACGAACTGCACCATGATTATGGTTTTGAGTTGGGAACAGCCTTCGACGTGACGGCGAGGATCCATCAAGGCGGTGGCTGCACCAAAGACATTATCTATCTCCGCGGGCTGATCCAGCTGATGGATTATCTGAAAAACGGAGAAAAGCTAGAACCGTTGTACGTAGGGAAAATTGCACTAAAACATGTCCCTTTTATGGAGGAATTACATCATCGAAATATCCTCAGGCCCATTCCCCTTCAACCCCGGTTTCTTCAGCACCAAGATGCTATGAAACGATTGCAATTGGTCAAAGATGGAATCACCGTCGAAAACCTCATATCGACTTAAACCATCACCACAAGTCTGATCGGGATTTTTGGCGGATAGATCAGTTTGCATCTCGGGATACATCTGCCCTTACAATTTCAAAATGGAGCTCCTGTACCTTTAGCATTAACCGGTCCGTTTGTATTACAGGTCATCTGTGCGAACTACAGACCCACCTTCCATCCAATTCGGAAAAACTTCGCCCAATCCTTCGACCATAAACTGAACGGCAATAGCCGCTACAATCAATCCAAAAATCCTCGTAAAGCCTATAAACAATAATTGGTCAACTTTTTTTTCAACCCTGTAAGAATTGGCGAGTATCAGATACAAAAGCAGGTAACTTAACAATAAGACCAGAGAAAAACCCAGATACATTACAAAGCTATCTGCCCTAGCACTATATAACAATACGGTGGTCAAGGCACCGGGCCCTGCAAGCATCGGGATGGTCAAGGGGACAAGTACTTTTTCAAAACGTTGTTTAGCCAGTTCAAGGTTAGTCTCTCCTTTTTCGGATTTTTCGTCCAGTTTCGTCGCCTTTCCCTGAACCATCGCAACGGCAGTTAGCAGCAACAAAAAGCCTCCGGCGATTTTAAATACCTCAATATCAATTCGAAAAAAATCCAATATCCAGTTGCCTACGTTCAAAAACAACAACAATATCACAAAGGCGGAACCTGTCACCATGAAGGCGATTTTTTTCCTGACCTGCGACTGGGCGTCCCCCGTCATTTCATACCATATAGGAATCAAACCGATCGGATTTACAATCGCCAAAATAGCTGCCAGAAAATTGAGCATTGAATTCCAATCCATAATTATCTCAGTTTGCACGGGTCACCAAACTACCTGCTCTCCTTTTTGGCCTCTTCCCCTATCGCCAAAAGATTGGTAGGGATGGGATTTTCCTTGAGCACTCTTGCCAAATAGGCGGTATTGGCTACCAAACTTCTAATGTTCTTGTTGGTGAATAAATGGCGATCGCCGTTAGCTTCAATATAACTAGGACCAGGCCCGGCTGTCCCTACCCAGTAGGCCATGGAGTTGGGAGGAATACTGCAACCGGAATGGTCCAAGCTAAACAGTACATCGGCACAAACTTTCTTGGCACCGTCTTCATTTCCGGTCACTAGCACGCCACCCACTTTGTTGTACAAGGGCGGCTGTCCATTTATGGGATCTTCTTCGCTGGTACTGCCATCTATCCGTTCTATCACCATCTTGCATACCGCGGATTTATCCCCTAACCAGATGGGAGTGGCGATGATGAAAATTTCGGCAGCTTTAATTTCTTCCAAGATAAGAGGCCAATCGTCCCCTTCGCCTTCATCTGATGTATTTCCAAAAGCCACTTTAAAATCTATCACACGGATCACCTTGGTCGTTACTCCAGATTCGGCATACAATTCCGTCGCCTTGTCAATCAAAGCCTCTGTATTGGAAACATCTGGTGACTTTTTAAGCGTACAATTGAGTATAACTGCTTTTAAGGACATCATGGTATGGTTAAGTTTTAAAGTTTATCGGATTCTAAAAGCACGGATTCCCCGGTTTCCGCAGCTTGGTAGATGGCCATCAGTATAGCCAAATCCCTACATCCCATTTCACCAGGCACCTTCGTTTCTTTTCCCTCCAAAAGTGATTGGGCAAATTCGTCCATTTGTAAGGCTTGCTGATTTACTTCTTGGAAATCCATCGGTCCTTCACTGGTGCTCCCTTCAATTCCGTTATAAGCATAGGCAGGTTCCAATTCCAATGATCCGCCGATGGCTTCTCCTTTTAACCAATCGCTATCCTCGGCATAGCTACAAGTGCCATGGGCGAGAATGCCATCCGGAAATGCAAGCGTCCAACTGATGGATTCTTCGACAGTGTCATAAATATCCGGGCGCGACACTTTACCAAATTGAGCCTCCTTAACCGCGATAGGGGCTTTTCCCACCGTGTAACAGGCAGCTTGGACCACATAAATACCCACATCCATTAAGGGCCCTCCGCCAGCAAATTTCTTCTGTAGCCTCCACGCGGAGGGATCTTCCAAAAGCATGGAATGATTGCCTTTCACTTCTCTGAGATTCCCCAATTTTCCTTGGCCCAACTGCATTGTATATTGGTGGTAAGGATCAAAATGCAACCGATAGCCAATCCCCAACTTTACCTTATTCCTGTTACACGCTTCAATCATTCCCTTACATTCATGGACAGATATCGCCATGGGCTTTTCACATATCACGTGCTTTCCAGCATTTGCAGCCCGAACAGTATAATTGGCGTGTAGGGAGTTAGGAAGCACGATATAAACAATGTCAATTTCCTTGTTGGAGGCAATTTCCTCAAAATTTTCGTAACTGTAAACGTTGCGGTCGGGGATCCCGTACTGCCTTTGCCAGTGCGGAATTTTTTCAGGACTTCCTGTCACAATACCTTTTAATTCACAGTATTGGGTTTGTTTTAGGGCAGGAGCCAATTGTTCTTCAGCATACCGCCCCAAGCCCACAAGGGCAATTCCTAATTTTTTGTTTTTGCTTTTAAGCTGCTGCGTAGAAAGGTCGTCCATTTTTCTTCTGTTTAGGATGAAATATTGATCACATACCACAGGCTGAAATAAATACATGTGACGCCAAAGGCAAAAACCAAGTGGGCAATAACTATAATAGGAAAAAAGATCTTCTTATTCACCTGTTCAGGTTCATACGTTAATTGAAGAAAGGCAAACCATCCTATCATCCCCACTAAGCCATTCACCAGACCGAAAATTAAGGTATCCAAAGCAGTAGGCCCTCCAATCCCTCGGCTCCAAAGCCAGGTATAACAGTAGGCGAACAATATGCCTACGGACATATGGATGATCTGTCCATATTTATTTTTGTGTCTCAGGTGGTAAAAGGGCTGCCCATTGAAATAATGATGGACGACCTGCCCGAGAATCAATGAAACCCTCACCCCATGACTGAAATAGTCATTGATTAACCTCAGAAACAGGCTCATAAATGCCGCGCCGCCTATACCCGAGATGAACACAATGACTATTTCCAAAATTGATTCTTCCGCCATGTTGTGACAGCTTTATCCTTCTAGGAATTGAAACCGCCTGTGATCTCGTTCTTTTTTTCAAGTTCTGAAGGGGGCATTTTAACATCCGAAGAAACCATGCTGGTGTCTTCTATATCCCCGCCCTCGATCAACACTTTGAAGTCGTGCAGTTCTTCATGCAAAAGTTTTTCAAACGCGGGATTTAAAAATCTTGCGATGCCTGTTCCGAGGCCACCCATCACGGGGTGATAACTAAACACCACTCTGATGAGGGTTCCCGAACTGTTGACATCATCATAAAATTCCACTTTGCCCGCATTTTCAACGATCGCTCCCTCTTTAGATCTCCAACCGATGAGCTTTCCGGGGATATCCTTTACCACTTCCGCCTCCCATGAAACTGTGCCATGGTTACCGGGCAACATCGCATTCCAACGTGATTCCGTCTGGCTCGTCTGCTCTACACTAAGCAGGTGCTTCATAAACAAAGGAAGATTCTCCAACTTTCTCCAAAAGTCATATACTTCCTGCCGGGGTACCGCCACCACATACTCCGCCCTCAGGTTGATGGCAGGTGTTTTTGTGCTATCCTTTCCAAGCTTGGTATATACCGGGCAATTTCCCGAAATACCGCGATATAGCAGGTAAATAGACGAAAGGTATTTTAATGGATTTCTAAAGGGCTTTCTGAAGCTAACCCCCCATAAAATCAATCCGGTAGTCACCGAAAGGGCCCGTTCGACAGTGTTAACATTTTGATAATTATCCTGATCTTTCATAAAATTATTATTTTAGAACCTGTTTTGATTTCTTCCATATAGACACAAAATCAATTCCCTAAATAATTACTTTCATGTATGGCAGCGGGAAAACAGACGCCAATACCATTACAAGCCCTGCAATGCGAAAATCCTGAAAGGCTTGTACAGTTGGAACGGTTTAAGTTTTTAAGGATCATTAGTGACAAAGTGTAGCAAATTCACCACAGGTCCTAGCTTTCACGTCATGCATACTCCTCCCATACCAAGAGCGCGGAAACCGTAATACCCTCTACAGTTACTATACAACAGGGTGCCTCCGCGCTTAGGTAGGGGTGGACCTCTCTTCCATAAACTCAAAGGATCATCAGGAGGCCTGTTTTCTGTTTTCCAAACTGGCTTTTAGCTGCGCCATTAGATCTTTGGCCGGAGTAGCCTTGCTGTCGAATTTCTTGATTCTGGATTTTTTACCCTTGGCCTTGGCTTGGATAATCTTCAACAGCTGGTCATTGTAAACATCCTTGTATTTTTTAAAATCGAATTTCTCCGTGTATTGGTCGATAAGCGTCAGCGCCATATCGACTTCCTTCTTGGAGACTTTGGTCGTGGGCAGCTTTAAATCCACACCATCCCTAATTTCATCGGAAAACCGGATGATATGGGCTACCATGATATCATTATATACTCCAATCAAGCAGAGATTCTCCTTTTGGCGCATGACAAAAGTCGCAAGCCCCAATTTTTTGGTCTTTTTTAAGGCATCTCTCAGCAGGTTATAGGATTTACCACCTTCCTTTTGAGGCTCCAAAAAATACGGTTTTTTATAAAGAACTTCGGCCACTTCCTCTTCTTTGATAAAAGCCTCTATTTCCAAGGTTCTGCTCTTTTTCATATTGGCCTTATCAAAATCCTCGTCATCGAGAATGACGTAATTGTCCTCAATTTTATACCCTTTGACAATGTCTTTCCATTCCACTTCCTTCCCCGTTCTCTCATTGACGCGTTTGTACCTGATCCTGGCATGATCATGACGGTCGAGCATATCCAAATCCAGTTTTCTATCCTCCGATGCCGAGTACATTTTGATGGGTATGGTCACTAGACCAAAACTAATCGAACCATTCCAAATTGATCTCATTGTTTTATCTTGTTAGTGGATACTGACTATGAAAAAGAAAACATCTATTATCTAAATTTATACCACATTAGAACGGGAGTGAATGGATCTGCCGCAAGGGGAGTCAAACAGTGAACCAAATGACAAAAAAAACCTCCCCTTGATCTCTGCCAAGGGGAGGTTTGCAATTAATAGAAAGTGACCTGGACTGTTATCTTGTCCAATAATCAATCACCAAAACATCCTCCATATGGGGAACTAACACCTCTACAAACGCTTTGTGATCGGGGTGAGGCAAATATACATCCCTACCTTCCTCACTATCGAAAGTAACGAAGAAACAATGGGTAAATCCTTTGTCCGCTCCTTCAGGACTGTTGTTGGTCCCCCACTCATATCCTTTGATTTCTGGAATCTTGTTTTCCAAGGCTCCAAAAGCTTCTTCAACTTTTGCGATGTCCTCTTGGGAAGTTCCTTCCTTAAATTTGATCAGCACCACATGGCGCAACAATTCTTGGTTCATGTTCAACTCTGGTTTGGTTTCAATAATTTCTTCATTTTCGCTTTTCACGGTAGTATTTTCCGTATTACAGGCCATGATAAAGGGAAAAAGAAAAACAATAAGAAAAATACGTTTCATAAGGCAGACATTTAGATAGTTGTGAAGCACCAAATTAGCAAAAAGAACGCAAAATGGATTTAGGAAACAAAAAAAAATAAATTTTCTGTTTTTCAACCCAGAAGTTCACTAATATTAGGAATATATTTATAGCAAAAAAAGACCTTCCTCTTTTCGAAAAACAAGAACAAAAAAAACTTTGGATGGAAAATTTTGATCTCGTATATGTTGTGGATGATGACCCGCTCTATATTTTCAGTATGAAAAAAGTGTTGGGCTTAACCGATTTCTGCCAAGAGTCGAAGTTTTTTAAAAATGGACAAGAGGCTCTGGATGACCTTATCCCCCGCCTTACCCAAAATGGGCAATTGCCCGATGTTATATTTTTGGACATCAGTATGCCCTTGATGAACGGCTGGCAATTTTTGGATGAGTTGAAAGGCTATCCCGTACATCATAACATGAAAATTTTTATTGTATCTTCTTCCATTGACCCTTACGATACGGGAAAATCGGCCTCCTATGATATCGTGACCGATTATATCTATAAACCTATCACTATAGAAAAAATGAAGGAACTTAAGGTCAAACTCCTGTCTTAATGCCATGGAATGAACCTAAGGATCGTAGGAGGAGTGTCTAGAGTAATGAAATGTCAAGACTTAGGATATCACTATTTTATGGTTTCTGTCGGTCTTTCTTCTTTTGCGCCAAGTTGCGCTTGTCCTCCAAGCGTCTTTTTACAGCTGCCTTAGTAGGCTTACTGGCTTTTCGGACTTTGTTGAACGTGAAGGCCTTTTCGATCAGTTTGTTAAATTTTGAAATGGCCTCTTCTTTATTTTGAAGCTGGGACCTATGTGTCTGAACGGTTATAATAAGAATTCCTTGACCGGAAATATGGGAGGCCAGCTTCTGGAGAAGGATTTTTTTCTCTTCTTCTTCCAACAATACCGAATTATTCACATCAAACCTCAGGGACACCTGACTGTTTACCTTGTTTACATTTTGGCCTCCGGGACCGCTGCTCCTTGATGCAGAAAACTCGCATTCCCTTGTCAGGCCCTTTTCCTTAATTCGTTCCAGTCGGTTCATAGCCTAAAGCAAGTTAAACGGTTGTTCCCATCCAAAATTAAAGATCATTTCATTATATTCGGCCACTTAAGATTGGTGGAAATCCCTACTAAGAAGCCGCATCTTATCGTTTAAAATTCTCTTAAATCAAGAATATGGATCCTCTTTTAGTTTTTGGTGTGATCGCCGCCTACTTCCTGCTGTTGTTACTTATTGGCTATCTTACCTCCCGTAAATCAGACGGCCTCACTTTTTATACCGGAAATAAACAGTCACCCTGGTACTTGGTGGCATTTGGGATGGTAGGGGCTTCCCTGTCCGGAGTCACGTTTATTTCCGTTCCGGGAGAAGTGGGGAATTCCAATTGGTCTTACCTCCAATTCATCATGGGAAACATGGTGGGCTATTCCGTTATTGCTTTGGTCTTGATTCCCTTGTTCTACAAGATGAACCTCATTTCCATCTACGAATATTTGAAAGCACGGTTTGGTCCAAAATCCTACATGTCAGGCTCGCTGATTTTTTTGGTATCCCAGACCATTGGAGCCTCATTTAGGCTCTTTTTAGCAGCTACAGTGCTACAGATTGCCTTCTTTGATGCCTTTGGCGTCCCCTTTTATGTTTCTGTCTTTACCACCATCGGGTTGATTTGGCTGTATACTTTCAGAGGGGGCATCAAAACCATCGTATGGACGGATACACTCCAGACCACTTTTCTGCTTTTGGCGGTTATCGTCAGTATTTATATCATCTCATCGCATTTGAACATGGGCGGTTTTGAGCTTGTGGCTTTTATCGGGAAGAGCGACATGTCCACTATCTTTGTATGGGATTTTCTATCCAACCAAAATTTTTTCAAAATGTTCGTAGCGGGAATTTTTATCACTATAGCCATGAACGGTCTGGATCAAAACATCATGCAAAAGAACCTCACCTGTAAAAACAAGAAGGAAGCTCAAAAAAACATCTTGTGGTTTTCCATTTCCTTTTTTATTTCAAACCTGTTTTTCCTGGCTTTAGGCGTACTGATCTATTTTTATGCCTCCCAAAACAACATTGCCATCCCCTCCTCTTCTGATGAGCTTTATCCCTTGTTGGCGTTAAACCATTTTGGAATGGTGGCAGGTATCATCTTTATGGTGGGAATCATAGCCGCAGCATTTTCCAGTGCTGACTCTGCATTAACGGCATTAACTACATCTTTTTGTATAGACATCTTAAAATTACCTTCTCGGAAAAACGTCAATCAGAACAAAGTCAGGCTGTGGGTACATGTAGGATTTACCTTGGCCGTCTTTTTTACCATCGTGCTATTTGACCAGATAAACGATAGAAGCGTGGTAACCGCTGTGTTTAAAGTTGCCGGATTTACTTATGGGCCCTTGTTGGGGATGTTTTCATTTGGTCTAACCAATAAATTTTCAGTTAAGGATAAGTGGGTTCCCATTCTTTGTATCCTTAGCCCCTTAGTATCCTACATACTTGACCGAAATTCCGTCGCATGGTTCGGAGGGTATCAATTTGGTTTTGAAATTCTGTTGATCAATGCTGCTGTTACCTATGTCGGGCTGATGCTGTTAGTGAAACGGCAGTGAGAATATAGGAGCCGGTTGATCGAAATTACCGCTGAGGGATTGGATTAAGGGGAGAAAAGTCAATTGGCTTTATGACAGGCGTCATATTTTCGCAATGAGAGGCAGCATACCTTTAGGATTCAATATTCATTCATCGTTTATCCGAATCCATGCATCCATTCGCTCCCCATACTTTCCATATCCCTGTTATGGGATTGGGTTTTACTATTGATACTCCCCTCAAAGTCGCCCGTTTCGGCATATCTTCGGTCCTCTCCATTGTGGAGGACGAGTTGTTGGAAAAGATGTGTGCCTTTTATTGTCAGAACGAGGGCATTCCGTTTAAAGCTTACTCCAGTAAGGATCCAGACTCCCGAGAAAAAAGGATTACTGCCTATCTAAATCTACTGGACATACTTGTGAAAAAACAAATCGGAATAATGAGGCAAGAGCCTTTTGAAACGGGAAGGGATATTGTTAAATATTTTGAAATGCTTCCCGATTACTTCCCAGCAAAAAAACTTTATCTGGCCATGTTGGAGACCGATGGTTTTGAAAAGGAGCAGCTGCAACAGCAACTTAAAGATGGGCTGATAGCCGGAGACATTGATGTCAACATTATGACCAAAGTGGACAAGGTCAACTATCACCAAGACGGAACACCTCTCCCTTCAGAATACTCAGATGCACTGGCGGCGCTAAGGGGATTTGCCAAAAGCAACCTCACATCTTCCGTCGTATTTTCCGCGGGTATGAACCCCAGGCTTTATAGTTATTGCGAACAATTTGAGGATTTCTTTCCAACAGAAGATGGTCTGCTTACAAAGAAAATCATCCTTAAGGTGAGTGATTTCCGCTCTGCCCTGATTCAGGGAAAGTTCCTTGCTAAAAAGGGAATCTGGGTATCAGAATTTCGTATTGAATCCGGCTTAAACTGTGGCGGCCATGCCTTTGCTACAGAAGGGCTTTTGCTGGGACCGATACTGGAAGAATTTAAAGCCAAACGGAATGAGCTGCTGGAAGAATTGTTTTTACTATGCAACCAAGGCTTGCAAGCGAAAGGAAAGCCTACGTTCAATGAAAAACCCCCTATGAAAATTACTGCCCAGGGAGGTTTAGGAACCTATGAGGAAAACCGGTTCTTGCTGTCCTATTATCGTCTGGACAGCGTGGGCTGGGGCAGTCCATTTCTTTTGGTTCCGGAAGCGACCAGCGTAGACGAAGAAACCTTGCAGCAGCTGGCTAGGGCGCGTCAAGAGGATTACTACCTCAGTCATGCCTCTCCACTGGGAGTTCCTTTCAATAATTTCCGAAAAAGCAGTTCGGAAGTTCAAAGGAAGATGAGAATTGACAAAAACCGGCCAGGCAGCCCTTGTTATAAAAAATTTCTGTCCTCCAACACGGAATTTACCGACAAACCCATATGTACTGCCTCCCGCCAATATCAAAACCTTAAAATAAAACAATTGAGGGATAGCGATCTTTCGAATGAAATAAAAGCGGAGGAAATCCGAAAAGTGACAGAGAAGGATTGTTTGTGTGAGGGCCTGGGCGCACCTGCCTTATTAAAAAACAATCTCTCTCCAGCACATAATTTAAAAGCTGTCACCATATGCCCTGGACCTAATTTAGCCTTTTTTTCCGGCACCTTTTCCTTGAAAGAAATGGTTTCTCATATTTATGGCAGGGCGAACGTGCTCAATCAGCTCAACCGGCCCCATGTGTTCATCAACGAGCTGAAGATATATATTGAGTATTTTAAAAATGACATGGAAGACAGCCTCGACTCCATGACCGCAAAAAAAGAGAAATACCTGAAGCTGTTCAAGGAAAACCTGGAAAAAGGTATTGTATATTACCGATCAATGGCCACCATTCTGGGAGAGGAATCCATGGTACTTTTGGAAGCGTTGCAGGCAGAATTAAATGAAACTTCCGTTGCCGTAGAGCAATAACCTAGTATTTGGTAACCGAAAAGTAGGGAAAACTCCTTTGTTCGCAGATATATGGGCGATCGCTGTTTAAACCTGCCGTCGGAATTGTTATGGGCGAAAACCAATGACCTGTCGCTAACTAGCGTGGAATATCTGCGTAACGTCCATGCTTCCTAGGGATTGCGGGAACGGACATAGGCCATAGGGATACACGGGCAATTCATATGGATGGCCCGCCCCATCGGCAAGGGCAACTCTTACATAATGATGAATTATGGTGAGATCGAAAAAAGAATTTAGGTTTATCTTGCAATACTTCTTCTCTTCGGTTTTTTTAATTAGTTTGTATCTAATCTTTTGCGGACAGTAGCAAATCCTTGCGCAAAAAATTAGTCCACATCGATTAGCCCAATTGTTACTAATTATAGTAGTACTATTAGCTATAACCCATTTGACATGAACCCGAAAAAATTCGAATCATCCAGAAGAAATTTTATCAAAGCCGCAAGCGTTGCTTCTGCGGGATTTATGATTGTACCCCGTCACGTATTGGGCGGCCCTGGCTTCCTTGCGCCAAGCGATAAGCTGCTTGTAGCTGGAATCGGAGTGGGGGGAAAAGGCCGATCAGATTTGGCTAAATTTTTCGAAAGCGGCAAAGCCGACATCGCTTATTTATGTGATGTGGATGACCGTCAATCCAAGGAATCAAGAGAAAAATATCCCAAAGCCAAATATTATAAAGACTATAGGGAGATGTTCGATAAGGAATCCAAAAATTTTGACGCGGTTTCCGTATCCACCCCCGACCATAACCATGCCGTACAAGCCATGGCCGCCATGCAGCTGGGAAAGCACGTATATGTACAAAAACCCTTAACCCATGACATATATGAGGCAAGAAAACTCACTGAAGCGGCGGAAAAGTACAAAGTTGTGACCCAGATGGGCAATCAGGGTGCCTCGGGAGACGGTGTCAGGCAACTACAGGAATGGTATGATGCGGATATCATAGGCGATGTCCATACGGTACAGATATGGACCAACCGCCCCATCTGGCCCCAAGGGATTCCTTGGCCGACCAATTCGCCAGCCGTTCCAGAAGGACTCGATTGGGATCTATGGCTGGGTACAGCACCGCAAAAAAATTACGTGGACAACCTGATACCTGGGAGCTGGAGAGGCTGGTGGGATTATGGCACAGGTGCATTGGGAGATCTCGGCTGCCACTTAATGGAGGCTCCATTCCGCGTGCTGGACCTTAAATATGCCAATGATGTGCAGGCAAGTGTAGGAAGCGTCTTTGTAGAATTTGGAAAAAGAGGCTTTTTCCCTGACAGTTGCCCCCCTTCCAGCCATGCTACGCTCACTTTTCCAAAAACTGCCAAAACCAAAGGGCCTGTTACCATGCACTGGATGGATGGTGGTATTAAACCAGAACGCCCAGAAGAATTGGGCCCTGACGAACTTTTCGGCGACGGCAATAGTGGCATTTTATTTATTGGCACCAAAGGCAAAATGATGGCCAGCGAATACGCCGCCAACCCGAGGCTTTTGCCCCTGTCAAGAAACCAGGAAGTCCAGGTAAAACAGACACTCGAAAGGGTTCCGGGGAGCGCTGACGGCCATTACGCGCAGTGGGTTGAGGGCGCTATAGCCGGATACGGCAACAAACAACTGAGTTCTTCGTTTGAACTTGCCGGTCCTTTAACGGAAGCAATTTTAATGGCAAACTTGGGAATCAGAGTGGCAGACATCCCCGTTCCTCGGGCATCAGGCAGAGGTATGGATTACCCAGGGTCCAATACTAAACTGCTTTGGGACAATGCAGCCATGAGGGTCACCAATTTTGACATGGCTAATCAGTTCGTAAAAAGGGAATACCGCGAAGGGTGGACCTTGGGAGTATAACCGTCTCGTGTAAGCAAAGGATTCTTCCGGGGAATATTCTTTGGAAGAATTCTTTCATTACACATAAAGCGGCTATTATAACTTCCGGTATATTATTTGACTTTTAGCTATGTGATATGAAAACCAATGTCAAAGAAGATTTTCCGATAGATTTTTCTTCCTTTGTTTCTAGTTTGCCTATCGCAGTCTTTGTAGTGGATGATCAGGGCAAGATTGTATTCAGTAACCAGCTATGGCTGGATGCAACGGGTCTTTTGGAAGATGAAATCGCTGATCTCCGGCAAATGGATGCCTTAGAAGCCTTTTTCTCCCATAAATTCACCCCCATATCTGAAAAAATTTATGCCTCCCAACACCCCGAAGAAACAGAAATTTGCGTAATCCATAAATCAGCTTTACAAAAAACCCATTTTAAGTTTACCGCTGCTGTTTTCCAAAAACGTTATATCCTATTCTCAGGGATTGACATCACTGAACAAGTAAGGCTTCGACAAGTGCTTCAAGACAAAAAAACCCAGTTTTTTTCCCTAATCAATTCTTTAGGGGATATGGTTTTTAAAGCAAACAAAAATGGCGAAATCCTAAACATCTGGAGCAATAATTTCTCCGAGTTCTTCCCCAATGAAACTCTTGAAGAGCAAACAAATCTCTCTGATTATTTACCTCAGGAAGTAGTTGATTTTTTTACTGATTCCTTACATGACTCCCTTCTAAAGGGACGTCCGACTGAACTGGTGTTTCCCTACCAATGCGAAGGAAAAGAACGTTGGTATTTAGCTAAGGTATCGCCTTTACAACCCCTGAGCAAGGAGAGCATGGAGGAGGTTATAGTCATTGTCAGAGAAATAACGGAAGAACGGAAAACCAGACACCAAATCGAGTATAAAAACAAGTTGATCAACCAGTTTACCTCGATCAACAACGGCCCCGTGTTACATACCGTCGAAGGGAATGCTTGTGAATATATTTTCATTGCTGGCAACCTTTCTTCTCTGACCGGCTATAAGGATAATAATTTCTCCTGGACAGCTATTATCCATAAGAACGATTCTGACAATGTGTTGAATAGTCTGGAAGAGTTAAGGACCAACCCCAAGCTTAGCCACAGAGAGTTGGTCTATAGAATTTATGATAACAATGGAAATACCAAATGGGTGGCCAACTACCTTTCCAAATCAAAAGAAGGGGGAGAAGACGTAGTTCTGGGGGTGATTCTTAATGTGACGGAAGTACAGCTGCTTAACGATCAGTTGAAACAAAGAGACAGGATACTGACCAACACCAGTAAAGTTGCCATGATCGGGGGTTGGGAATATGATGTCGAAAACTGTCGTTTTAGTTTGACGGACGAGATATACCGGATCTATGAGAGGGACAGAATGGATTTCAATGTGGTAGAAAGTACTGATCATTATGTGGAAGAACATCGTCCTTTGATTCGACAATGCCTGGAAAATTTAATATCGACGGGTAAACATTTTGATAACGAACTCCAAATTTTGACAGGAGAAGGGAAAAAAAAGTGGGTGAGGTCAATCGGGTCGGCAGAGTGGAAAAGCGGAAAAATCACCCATATCTATGGGATCCTTCAGGATATTGATGAGAAAAAGAAAAAGGATCTTGTTCTTCAGGAAAACGAGCAGCTGTTCAATGCAGCTTTTGAACGGGCTCCCGTCGGAATTGGACTGTTGTCTCTCCAAGGTCAGTGGCTTAGGGTTAATTCCTCTTTAAGTAGGTTTTTTGGCTTTCCGCCAAAAGAGTTGCTTGAAACCCCTATCAATAAATTGGGACTTACTGACGCTTCAAATAATCCGTTTCTCTGGGAGGAAATCTCCCGTCTGGCGGAAAGTACGTATCAATTGGAGGAAAAATATAAAACAGCCAGAGACAAGGTAATGTGGGGAAGAATCAGTATCAACCCCGTTAATAAAGATGATGGCTCTCCTGCCTACTTCATTATCCAAATAGTGGATATTACTGAAAATAAACAATATGAAGAAAACCTGATTCTCGCCAAGAAAGAAGCAGAAAAAGCCAATAAAATCAAATCTGACTTCCTCTCTACCATGTCGCATGAAATCCGGACGCCCCTCTATGGGGTGATTGGTTTGACCAACCTCCTTTTGGAAGAAATCCAAGGCAGTAAATTACAAGAGCACCTCAAAGCGCTCAAATTTTCGTCCGACAGCTTGTTTCTTCTAGTCAATGACATACTCGACTTTTCAAAGATCAAATCCGGGGTATTATCGCTGGAGGAAAAACCTTTTGATCTAAGACGATTAGCGGAAGCGGTGGAGGAAATCAACCTACCCAAATCCAAGGAAGGAGAGAACACCATGTCCCTTCATTATGATGAAGCGCTATCCGATCAATACATTGGAGATGAGCTGCGGATAGGACAGATACTTAACAATTTGGTAAACAACGCCGCTAAATTCACCAGCAACGGTCACATTGCAATAAGTGTAAAAAAATTAGGCGAGTCAGAAAACAAGCACAACATTCTATTTTCAGTAAAGGACAATGGAATTGGAATTGCAGAAGATGTACAGCCTTTTGTTTTTGACCAATTTATTCAAGCTGAAGCGGGAATAAGTAAAAAATATGGAGGTACGGGCTTGGGACTGGCGGTTGTCAAAGGATTGGTGGAGGCGATGGGGAGTCATATTCAACTTACTAGTGAATTAAAGAAGGGTACTGATGTTTCATTCGAACTTTTGTTGGAGAAACCCATGCCGGACTTACCTCCATCTGTCCCCAAGAAAGGTGATGATAAAAAAGACCTCCATAAAAAAACCATATTGTTGGTAGAGGATAATCCAATAAGCATGATTGTAGCCAACGAGTACATCAAGAAATGGAATGGAAATGTTATAAAAGCAGTAGATGGAGAGGATGCGGTAAAAAAATTCCTGGAAAACAAGGAGCTAATCGACCTGGTCTTAATGGATTTGCAAATCCCTATTTTGAATGGCTTTGAGGCGGCCGAAAGAATCAATAGAGCAAGCCCTGAAACCCCCATCATTGCCTTGACGGCATCTTTGGAGGATGAAAATCATTTTGAAACGGGAGATTCTATCATGAAGACATTCCTGATCAAGCCATTTATTCCTGATCATCTCTACCATACCCTCCAAACTTACCTGCACTGATACCGTTAACTGAAATATATACGGACCTACAGACACCAGCTTAAATTAGACGAGTCAATAATATTTAATATGAAGATATTGGTACCAACAGATTTCTCTGATAATGCAAAGAATGCGTTCGAATTCGCAAAAAAAATAGCGAAGACAAGCCATGGTACCATTACCCTTCTCTATGCTTATTACAACATTTATGATTTTGCTGCCCAATCTTCCTCTATTTTCGTGCAGATTGAAGAGATTGCAAACCAAGCCATGGAGGAATTAAGTGCAGATCAAGACGGGGAATGTATGGTGGATCAGAAAATTGTACAGGGCTCTATTGCCACTGCAGTTACCTCTACCGCGTATCGGGAAAACTATGACCTCATCATTATGGGGACTCAGGGAGCAAGCGGTATAAACAAAGCGTTGATTGGATCTAATACCGCCCATGTCATTAGAGACAGCCGCGTGCCCGTACTTGCTGTGCCTTTTCAAGCTACTTATGACAAAATAAAAGAGATCGTGGTCTCCGTAGAATGGGATACTACTGAAAAAAAATTCTTCGAGAAGTTATTCCAAATCAGCCAGCAATGGGAGTGGCCTTTTCGGACCCTCTACATCAAGACCGAAGAGAACGACAAATCGGAGCACACTATTACTGGTCTGATGCAATTTCTAGAAAAAAACTACCCAAATATACAGCATTCTACAGCAATGGCAGAAGACATTTATGAGGGGATCAACCACCATTTACAGGAAGAAAGTGATTGCCTACTGGTCATGTTTTCCAAGCAAAGACCTTTTTTCGAACATTTATTATCCAAAGGCAATATTGAGAAAATGGCCTACCACACCCATACTCCGCTGTTGGTG
>Ga0209075_1001549_pt1 | contig 21533 bp, 23 predicted proteins | sample Stecom2011_FD_187523 | JGI IMG/M metagenome (GOLD analysis project Ga0209075, IMG submission 187523) | Agricultural soil microbial communities from Utah to study Nitrogen management - Steer compost 2011 (SPAdes) (version 2) | ecosystem: Environmental > Terrestrial > Soil > Agricultural land...
CAGTTGCAGGATATTGACATTCTGGTCAATAATGTGGGAATTTTTGAGCAAAAGGATTTTGCTGAAATATCGGATGCAGACTGGGTGAATATTTTCAATATCAATGTGCTGTCGGGCATACGTTTATCGAGGCATCTTTTACCGGGCATGTTGGAGCGGGATTTTGGACGGATTATTTTTATAGCCAGTGAATCAGGCGTAAACGTGCCTGCCAATATGATCCATTATGGTATGACGAAAGCAGCCATGTTGGCGATCAGTAACGGGTTGTCCAAACTGACGAAAGGTACACATGTCACCGTCAACAGTATCTTGGGAGGACCTACCTATTCCGACGGCGTAGCTTCCACTGTAGAAAAAATTGCTCAGGCGCAGCAGGTACCGGCTGAACAAATGAAAGCCGCAATCATTCAACAGACCAACCCGGATTCGCTGCTGCAACGATTTATTGATCCGAGCGAAATTGCCTTTTTAGTAGCCTATTTGGCAAGCCCTCTTTCTGTTGCTACTAATGGTTCCTCCTTGCGCGTTGATGGCGGGGTGCTTAAACACGGGTGAAGCAATAGAGCCAGATGGGTTAGGGCGTGTAAATTGATCGGAGGCAGGATCAAAGCAGATATAGTATTCATAACGGCCAAAGCCGCTGTGGATTATAGGTTGAAAGTGGGGTCAGTAAATTGGACGTTTCTGATAGTATGAGGGAAGTAGAAGACAGGATGCACTAGGGACGGCAAGCAATTCATTCAGATCGCTAAAGGGATTTGCTAAAGGCTTGGAATTACTGGACGATTACGACTAGGAAAAAACTCAATAGAAGCAAAGCGTCAGATGACAGACATGTTCGTAGAAGGCGTTGCGATTGGCTATGAGCAGGGTTACAGTCTCCGTTACGCCTTCGTTAAAGCAATAGCCGGAACACGAGGGGCAGTGTACCGGAACTTATACAGTCACGGCTGCTGATCCAATTGATTAGGGTGTTACATAACTACCTTACCTGATTTTGAGATAAACACGAGAGGGTATAAGCCAAGCCTACAACTGCCCATAAAGTACGTTATGCGAATTCTGTTTTATTGTCTGTTGATCTTCAACCCCACTGCTTCTATTCCCTCTAGTTCTTCTTTGCGCATATACTGTATAAATTGCACCTTTAGCTTCTGTGGACTTAAGGCTGGAATCTGGGGCAGAGTGTCCTGTTTGGTGAAGACATTGCCAAATCCGTCCCCTAAAGGACGTCCGGTTTTGTTGTCAAACAGGCTGACATTGATCAGCGAATCTGTTAGCAGGTTGTCAAGACTATCTTTTAGCAAATAACGAATATAGATATTGTGAAACTCATAGGATTCATTGTACCGTACATTGAGGAGGGAAACCGAGTTGTTAAGCTCGAGGGGACCTGTCTCAAATGTAACGGTATCTTCTGCAGCCCAGAGGAGCGCCTCCATTCCTTGGTGCTCCTCAAATACCCTGTCGGAATTGCAGGCCCAGACCGATGCCAAAGCAGCGGTCCACAACAACAGCTTATTCCTTCCCTTCATTTGTATTGCCCTTATTTTGTCCTCCTTTACCCCGGTTCCGATTAAAGTTGCGTTTTTTGTTGCTCCTCGGCTCCTTGGAGGCGTTGTCTGGAGAACCAAGTGACGGATTGGCAGGTGTGGCAGCCTGGTCCTGTGGTGTCTTGTTCCGGTTGTCGGTATTCTTCCTTCCGATACGGTTTTTCCGGCTTCTTTCACGGTTAGGGCTCTGCTCAGATTTGCTTGATTTTATCTCTTCCGGCTTGACTTGAACGGCCCCCGCAGGATTGTTTACCGGTTTTTTTGGTTTTCTCTTTTTCTTCTTTTTAAGTTGGCCGCTAAATTTCTTGTCCAGAAGTTCCAGGTCTCTATTGGATTTGCTTAAATCCTCCACGCCTTCGAATGCCTTGTCCTGTAGCAGGCTAAATGGCTTAATACCCTTTGCATTCAGCTCAATAATTTCCCTGGCCCGATCACAATCGATGGAATGCCAGTTGTTGTCATTGTTGTAGCTGAACCACATCAATTTCCGGAAAATGTCTGTTTTCTGTAATTTAGCACTTCCTGCTTCCGTAAGCAGAGGCTTCTCCACATTAGGGATGTCCTTTAATGCGGATAGGTAGGTGTCAAGTTCATAGTTCAAGCAGCATTTAAGTCTTCCGCATTGTCCGGAAAGCTTGCTGGGGTTGAGCGATAAGTTCTGGTATCTGGCTGCTGAAGTAGAGACGCTTTTAAAATCATGGATCCAAGTGGAACAACAGAGTTCCCGACCACAGACTCCGACTCCGCCGATTCGCCCGGCCTCTTGTCTAAGACTTATTTGGCGCATTTCGATGCGTACCCTGAATTCACCGGCCAGCAGCTTGATCAGCTCCCTGAAATCTACCCGGTCATCAGCGGAATAATAGAACGTAGCTTTTGAATTATCTGCCTGGTACTCGACGTCCGACAGTTTCATCTGCATACCCAGTTCGTCAATAATTTGTTTGGCTCTATAAAGAGTGGGAATTTCCCGGTTTTTGGCCTCGCTCCATTTTTCTAGATCTTTCTGGTTGGCCACACGATAGATCTTCAGGATATCGTCATTGTCTTTGACCTTCCTTTTTTGCATTTGAAGCCGCACCAATTCGCCCTGAAGGGATACGTAGCCGATATGGTGTCCATTGGGTACATCTACCACGATGGGGTCACCCGTTGTCAGATGGAGCTGGTTGGTATTTCTATAATATTCTTTTCTTCCTCCTTTAAATTTAACTTCTACAATATCAAACCTATCTATCTCAGGAATCCCCATGTGGGACAACCAATCATAAGAATTCATTTTATTGCAATCACTCGTACCACAAGTACCGTTGTTTTGGCAGCCCCCGGTTCCGGAGGTGGTAGAGCAGCTATTACATCCTGCCATTTATCTATATATTTAAGGGAGGCGAACCTCCACGTTAATGATCTGGTAGGATCATTTGGATTACTTACAAGACATCCTGTCCGATATCCTTTCGGTAATAATGATTCTCCCACCTAATCTGATCTGCCCTTTCATAGGCATGGGCTATTGCCTCTTTTAAATTTTCACCTTTCCCGGTGATGCTAAGGACTCTTCCGCCGTTCGTAAGTATATTTCCATCTTCGTTGGCTTGGGTTCCGGCATGAAAGGTAAAGGATTTATGGTCGTTGGGGTGCATCAAGCCGTGGATTTTGTCTCCTTTTGTATAATCCCCGGGATATCCCCCCGCCACCACTACTACAGTGGCAGTGGCACCCTTTTCTATTTCCAAATCGTAATTTGAAAGATCCTGGGTTCCTATTGAAAACAACAGATCCACAAAGTCACTTTTGATACGTGGCAATACGGCTTGTGTTTCCGGGTCGCCCATCCTCACATTGTATTCGATCACCCAGGGTTCCCCCTCTACATTCATCAATCCGATAAAGATAAAACCTTTATAATCTAGTTGTTCTTTTTTTAAGCCTTCTACAGTAGGCTTAATTATCCTCTCCTCCACCTTTTGCATAAAGGCATGGTCTGCAAAAGGAACAGGGCTAACAGCGCCCATTCCTCCAGTATTGAGACCGGTGTCCTTTTCCCCGATTCTTTTATAATCTTTGGCTTCAGGAAGGATTTTGTAATCCACTCCGTCTGTAGCCACAAAGACAGAAACTTCAATACCTGAAAGGAATTCCTCCACGACCACCTTGTTAGAAGCTGCCCCGAATTTGTTTTCAAGGAGCATCTCCTTCAAGCCCGCTTCGGCTTCTTCATACGATTGGAGAATCAGGACACCCTTGCCCGCAGCCAGACCATCTGCTTTCAAAACAATGGGAAGACGTTGATCACGGATGAATTTCAATCCCTCCTCTATGGTTTCTTTGGTAAATGAATTGTAGGAGGCGGTGGGGATCCCGTTTCTGGCCATAAATTGTTTGGAGAAGTCCTTGCTACCTTCCAAGGCAGCCCCTTTTTGGGAAGGGCCGACTACTGCCACACCGCCTGTTAGGGGATCGCCTGTAAGAAAATCACGGATTCCTTTGACCAAAGGCTCCTCAGGCCCAACCACGACCATGTCGATCTTATGTGCAAGGATAAAACTTTTGATCCCTTCAAAATCAGATATGCTTAAGGCTACATTTTCAGCAATTGATGAAGTGCCGGCATTACCTGGGGCCACGTAGAGTTTTTGACATCGGGGGCTGTTTACCATCTTTGTGGCAAAGGCATGTTCCCTTCCTCCACTTCCAATCAATAATATATTCATTTAGTCTAGCTCTACTTTTAGTTTGCGTGTTCCGAAATAAACTTTATCCGGTACACTCTGATTTCTTCCTCGCCGAAATCCTCGTCAGATAGTTCGTTCAGTGCCTCTTGGATATTGTCCGTGCTGGCGCTCATAAAATAGTCATGTAGGATGTCTTCGCGCTCATCATCCATGATGTTTTCTATGTAATAGTTGATATTTAACTTGGTGCCGCTGTAGATGATTTGCTCTATCTCATGTAGCAATTGTGACATGGGAATGTTGAGATTGGAGGCGATCTCTTCCAGGTCGATCTTTCTATCCACCTGTTGGATAATGGAGATCTTCACTTTGGATCTGGTTCCGGAAGACTTCACAACCACGTCAGCAGCGGTCGTAATATCGTTTTCCTCTACATAATTTTCTATCAACCTTAGAAATGAAGCCCCAAATTTAAGGACCTTGCCCATGCCCACACCATTGATTTGTGCCAACTCGTCTTGGGTCGTGGGATAAACCGTGGCCATTTCTTCCAAGGAAGGATCTTGAAAGATAACATAAGGAGGAAGGTTTTTTGATTTCGCAAGTTTTTTTCTCTCTGCCTGTAATAATTCGAAAAGCTTTTCATCATAAGCTTTTCCCATGCTGTTTAAGTCTTCGGTGATGTCCTTTTCCACAATTTCTTCAAAATTATGATCCTTACTTAATAAAACAGAATAGGGTTCAGCGAGGAAGTTTTCGCTTTTGTCCGAGAGGAGGATGACACCGTAATTCTCAATGTCTTTCTCTAACAAGCCGAAAATCATTGCCTGTCTGATTACTGTTTTCCAGTACTTCTCGTCCTGGTCCTTCCCTTTTCCAAAAACGTCGAGTTGATCGTGTTTGTAACTTTCGACATATTCTGTTTTAATCCCTTGCAGCAGGTCTACGATGTGGTTTAAATTGAACCGCTGCTGGGTTTTTTTTACAGCTTCGATGGCCAGCACAATATCGTCTTTTCCTTCGAAGGTCACTTTGGCTTTTTTACAGTTGTCACAAAAACCGCAATCTTTATCCAAGGATTCGCCAAAATAATGCAACAACACCCTTCTTCTACACACGGTGCTTTCTGCATATGCAGCCATTTCCTGCAGAAGGACTTTGGCGTTTTCCCTTTCGTTGACAGGTTTGTCCTTATTGAACTTCTCCAACTTCACAATGTCCTCATAGCGGTAGAACATTAGGCAATGGCCTTCCAGTCCGTCCCTTCCCGCTCTTCCGGTCTCCTGGTAATAACCTTCCAAGGACTTGGGTACATCATAATGAATGACATAGCGAACATCCGGCTTGTCGATACCCATACCAAAAGCGATGGTAGCTACGATTACGTCCAGATCTTCGTTTAGGAAACTGTCTTGGTTTTTTATCCTTACATGGGAGTCCAAGCCGGCATGATAGGGGGCGGCATTGATGCCATTTACCACCAGCAATTCTGCTATCTCCTCCACTTTCTTCCTGCTAAGGCAATAGATGATCCCGGATTTACCCTTATGGGTTTTGATGAATTTTATAACCTGCTTCTTGGTTTCGTTTTTCACTTTAGGTCTAATCTCATAGTAGAGATTGGGCCTGTTGAAGGAGGACTTGAAGAGGTCGGCTTCCTCCATCTGGAGGTTGCGCTGTATATCCTGCTGTACTTTCGGGGTGGCCGTCGCCGTCAAGGCAATGATGGGTAAATGGGATCCCAACTGGGCAATGATCGATTTGATCTTTCGGTATTCCGGCCTGAAGTCATGCCCCCATTCGGAGATACAATGGGCTTCATCAATCGCCACAAAACTCACATTAGCTTCTTTAAGAAAATTAATGTTTTCTTCCTTTGTAAGTGATTCAGGAGCCACATAAAGAAGTTTGGCCATTCCGCTAAGGACCTCCTTTTTTACCTTATTGGTTTCAGATTTACTGAGGGTTGAATTAAGAAAATAGGCATTTATTCCGAAGGCGTTGAGCTGGTCCACCTGGTTTTTCATTAAAGCGATCAACGGCGATATCACGATGGCGGTTCCTTCCTTTATCACTGCCGGGAGCTGGTAACATAGAGATTTTCCCGCACCTGTAGGCATAATGACAAAAGTATTTTTACCTGCCAGTATACTGTCTACAATTAATTCTTGATTTCCACGGAACTGGTTGAAACCAAATATCTTCTTTAAATTTTCTTTTACAGTTTTATCCACTTCACTTACTTTATTTAATGATGAGCAGCATGCTTTTCATTAAAGTTAAAAGGATTTATTTTTACCTTTGTTGCAAATTTAATAATTAACCACGGTAAAATTGAAGTTAATAAAAAATATTAAGAACAGTGCTATAAAAGTGCTTCAAACGGAAGCAGAAGCCATTCTTAAGATAGTAGATTTTATAGATGGTGATTTTGAAGCCTGCGTGGAGGCTATTTTGGCTTCTAAAGGCAGATTAGTTATTACTGGAGTGGGCAAGAGTGCAATTATTGCCCAGAAGATGGTAGCGACCATGAATTCAACCGGTACACCTGCATTGTTTATGCATGCAGCCGATGCCATCCACGGAGACTTAGGGATGATACAAGAGGAGGATTTTGTTCTTTGCATCTCGAAGAGTGGAAATACACCGGAAATAAAGGTACTGGTTCCTTTGGTAAAGCGGTTGGGATCCAAACTGATCGCAATGGTAAGCAATACCCGCAGTTTTTTGGCCGAACATTCTGATTTTGTACTCAATGCAACCATAGAGGCCGAGGCATGTCCCAACAATTTGGCACCTACTACCAGCACTACCGTGCATCTGGCGCTGGGAGATGCCCTGGCTGTTTGTCTGTTGGAAGCAAGAGGCTTTGGCCCCGAGGATTTTGGGAGATTCCATCCCGGGGGATCTTTAGGCAGGCAACTTTATTTGACCGTAGAGGATGCGGTTCAAAAGGATTTTGTGCCTATAGTATCCAAAGAAGCAAGCCTAAGTGAAGTCATCATGGAAATTAGCAGTAAGAGGTTGGGGGCCACTGCAGTGGTAGATCATCGGCAGCTACTGGTGGGGGTGATCACGGATGGCGATTTGAGAAGGATGCTCCAAAGACAACCTGATCTGCTTACCGTCAGAGCGGAAGATATCATGAGCCTTAATCCAAAGACAATTTCCAAGGATGAATATGCCATTCGGGCCTTAAATAAGATGAAAGATTTTAATATCACACAACTTATTGCGATGGAGGGAGAAAAGATCATAGGATTTGTTCATATTCATGACTTAATGAAGGAAGGCATCGTATAATACCAAAATAATGGAAGAAACCCCTTTTGTGATCATTATGGCCGGCGGGATCGGCTCCAGGTTTTGGCCCTATAGCCGGGACAGCTATCCCAAGCAGTTTCTGGATGTTTTGGGTACGGGCCGTTCCATGTTGCAAATGACCTATGATAGGTTTTCTCCTTTCACCACCCCCGACAGGATCATGGTGGTCTCCAATAGTAAATATGGTCATCTGGTCAAAAAGCAGTTGCCGGAGATACCAGAAAGCAATGTCTTATGTGAACCCGTGAAGAGGGACACTGCTGCCTGTATTGCCTATGCCAGCTACAAAATTAGAAATGCTAATCCAGATGCCTTCGTGATCGTGAGCCCATCGGATCACTTAATCATCAATGAATCCCACTTCCAAGGCAAAATTAAAATCGCCCTTCAGTCTGCCTCAGATAGGAATTTGGTCACTATCGGGATTAAGCCTAACCGCCCAGATACTGGCTATGGCTATATTCAGTACATTAACAATGCGGGCGGCCAAGCCTATAAAGTAAAAACCTTCACCGAAAAGCCCAACCTCGAATTGGCGACTACTTTTTACCAAAGCGGCGAGTTTGTTTGGAACTCGGGTATTTTTGTCTGGAAGAACGAAAGCATTATCCACGCCTTTGAGCAGTTGATGCCAGAATTGGCAGAGGTTTTCGAAGAGGGCAAGGAATACTGGGGCACTGATCAAGAGCCAAGTTTTATCCAAAAGGCTTATACCCAGGTTAAAAATATTTCCATTGATTACGGTGTCATGGAGAAATCTGATTCGGTGTATGTAGTATTGGGTGATTTTGTATGGGCGGATTTAGGATCTTGGCAAGGACTTCACGAATTGCATCCGCGTGACAGCCACAACAACGTTGTGGAGGCTAATGCCCTTCTCTATGACACCAAAAATAGTTTTATTAAGGTAAGTCCTGAAAAGCTGGTGGTGGTGCAGGGCCTGGACAATTATTTGATCAACGAGAGTGATAATGTCCTTCTAATCTGCAAGCTGGATGCAGAAAACCGCTTCCGGGAATTTGTAGCAGATGCAAAGGTGAAGGGGGAAGACTTTGTTTAGGAAGTACAGCAAAAGCCACGAAGAAACAGTTCATCGTGGCTTTTTCTGTTGTAATCTACTCATCAGTTCTCCGGATATCTGAGTCGTTGTTGAATTTCAACAATTCCGGAGCTCCGCAATTATTTTCAATCATTTTCCAAAAAAGGATATCTATAGTCGGTGGCGGAAACGAATGTTTCTTTGATGGTCCTCGGAGACACCCATCGTAGGAGGTTGATCATGGAGCCGGCCTTGTCATTGGTGCCGGAGGCTCTGGCTCCCCCAAAGGGTTGCTGTCCCACTACCGCTCCTGTGGGTTTGTCGTTGATATAGAAGTTCCCTGCCGCATTTTTAAGTTTTTGCGAAGCCAGTTCTATTGCATAGCGATCCTGCGAGAATATGGCTCCCGTCAAGGCGTAAGGAGATGTCTGATCCACCAATTCAAGGGCAGTTTCAAAATGTTCTTCATGATAAACATACACCGTGAGCACGGGGCCGAATATTTCCTCCTGCATAGAAGGATAAAGCGGATCCTGCACCAAGATAACAGTAGGCTCTATAAAGTAGCCTACGGACTTGTCATAATTCCCTCCAGCAATGATTTCCACGTGGGCGGCTTCTTTTGCGCGGTCGATGTAGCCAGTGATTTTGTCGAATGACTTTTCATCAATAACCGCGTTGATAAAGTTGGAGAAGTCTTCTACGGGCCCCATTTTCATGGAGGCGAGGTCTTCGATCAGATACTTCTTGACATCTTCCCAAAGATTTGAAGGAATATAAGCGCGAGATGCGGCGGAACATTTTTGTCCTTGATATTCAAAAGCCCCTCGGGAAAGTGCAGTAGCAACCTGTTTCGGATGGGCTGATTTGTGGGCAATTAAAAAATCTTTACCCCCCGTTTCCCCCACTATTCTGGGATAGGATTTGTATTTGGCTATGTTCTCACCGATTGTCTTCCAGATGGTCTGAAAAACCCCTGTAGATCCTGTAAAATGGATCCCCGCAAAATCACGATGGCTGAAAATCACTTCTCCTGCTTCAGGACCATCCACAAAAATCAGGTTGATCACTCCATCAGGTAAGCCTGCTTCCCTGAAAACTTCCATAATTACATGGGCAGCGTAAATCTGCGTAAATGCCGGTTTCCATACCACAGTGTTTCCCATGAGAGCGGGAGCTGCCGGGAGATTTCCTGCGATAGCGGTAAAGTTAAATGGGGTGAGTGCAAACACGAATCCTTCTAAGGGACGTTGTTCGGTTCGGTTCCAGATACCGTTTCCTGCTATCGGTGGTTGCTGGGCATATATCTCTGTCATGTACTGGACATTGAACCTTAAGAAATCGATAAGTTCACAAGCCGAGTCAATTTCAGCTTGATAAACATTCTTGGATTGCCCCAGCATGGTGGCGGCATTGATCTTTGCACGGTATGGGCCAGCCAGCAGATCCGCTGCTTTCAGAAATATGGCTGCCCGATGCTCCCATTGCAGGTTTTCCCAGGCCTCTTTTGCTCCAAGTGCGGCGTTAATTGCCTGTTCAACATGAGAAGCACTGCCTTCGTGGAAGTATCCCAATACATGCTGATGGTCATGGGGAGGGTGGAGGGGTTTTTTGTTGTCGGTGAATACTTTTTCACTACCAATGTACATGGGAATTCCCGTCTCGGTGTCGCGCGCCTCAGCTAGAGCCAATTGTAACGCTTTCCTTTCTGCAGAGCCTGGGGAATAGTCTTTTACTGGTTCGTTTTTTTGTTCAGGTACTTTGAAAAAACCTTTAAGCATAATTTTTTTATTTATCTCTAAATGACAATAGGCTGTTTGGGGTACTGTTCATAATTATATTTGCATTGCACGAGGATTCAGGATTCATCTATATCGTATCTACGAGGCAGGGGAGCCATTGACTTGGAACTTGAGTTCAATTGGTTGCAAACAACCTATTATAAAAACTCTCGAAGTTCCTGCAACGAGGCTATCGTATAAGTGGGGACAAGGGCACAGGAGATATTTAGAGGGTTAAACAACACCTGATCAATTCCTGCATTTCTAGCCCCTAGAATATCCGAATCCGGATTGTCTCCTATCATGAGGCAGGCTGACGGCTCTGTCTGTAACTTATCCACTGCATATTCAAAGATCCTTTTGTCCGGCTTCCGATGTCCCATAGTTTCCGACGTTACGATCATCTTGAAAAACGATGTTAGTCCGGAAGCGCTCATCTTCATAGCCTGACTTTCATTAAAACCATTGGTGATGATATGGAGTTCATATTTGTGCTGGAGATAGGTAAGAATTTCTTTGGAATGGGGAAACAAATGTGGTTTGGACGATGTCCTATGCATAAAATCTTCCTCCATGTCCTTTGGTACTGAAATCCCGTCCACACCGAGATGCTCAAAAATCTGCTTGAACCTTTGTTGTCTTAGATGGTCCTTGTCAATTTCTCCGACGTTAAATAAGCTCCAAAGCTGGTAATTTATTTTGTTGAAGGCGCCGTAGAAATCCTCGCAAGTGGGTATTCCCAGATCTTGCAGTTTGTAGAGTTCGAACAATTCACACAAAGACTCCTGCACGTTCCGATCGTAGTCCCATAGGGTATGGTCAAGATCAAAAAAAAGGTGATGGTATTTACTCAAGGCAATATTATTTTCGGTAGGGATTGTTTTGTATTTTGTTGATAGCCAATTCTCTGTTGGAATAGAGGATGGTGTACACCTCCTGGTCCCGAATAAGGCTCACGTCCTTTTGGATGAACTTAAATACTTGGTTAATAATTTCAATGGCTTCATCCAAAATGTAATAAAACATCCATTGATCCACTCTCTTGCTACCTACTAAGCCGGCATTTTTTAGATAGCCCAAGTGTCGGCTGGTTTTAGTCTGGGTGAATTCAAGAATATGTTCAATATCCGATATGCTCAGCTCCTTGTTATTGATCAATAGGTGGATAATCCTTACCCTTGGCTCCTCGGATAGAGCTTTAAAAATCTTCATGCCGTAAGCTAAGCTGATGTTTTTGAGGCGCATTTAATTAAATTTAACTTTATATTTGACCTGAAATTAAGTAAATCAAGTGAAAATAGTTTATTATCGCATAGGATTATTCCTTAGAGGGAGACAAACCCTGAACCTCTTGATGACGTTAATTAAACAAAAACCGTTTTGAAGATTTTATCTATTCATATTGTTCGTGGCCTCCTCTTCGTGATGGCGTTGCTGGCCCTGAACGTGGCGAACGCACAGGATGATCCAGAAAAGAAGGTGATACAGCTTTCGGGAATTATTCTAAATGCGGACAGCACGGATGCCATACCTGGGGTGAACATTTATGTTCCTACTAAAGGTAGAGGCACTAGCAGTAACCATTTCGGTTACTTCTCCATGCCTGTGGCGGAGGGGGATAGTGTTATTTTTAGTTTTATCGGCTTAAAAAGACAAAGCTTTAAAGTTCCTGAAAAAGTCGATTCGGACAAACTCAGCCTGATCCTCACCATGATGGAGGATGCCTTTACTCTGGGAGAGGTAGAGGTAATGCCATATCCTACAGAAGAGGAATTTAAAAATGCTGTTTTAGCCATGAATGTAGCGGATGAAATTCCGCTGGATCGGGGCAATCTGAGTCCGCAGCTTTTGCTACGATGGGCGGAGGAGATGCCGGCTTCGGGCAACGAAAATTTCAGAGGCTTCCAAAACCAACAGATGATGCAGATCCAAGACCGCTATGGGCCAAGATCCTTTCCTCTACTTAATCCATTTGCGTGGGCGAATTTTATCAAATCAATTAAGAACGGCGACCTGAAGAGCAGGGACTAATCTATAGGCACTGCGCGTTTGCCAAGTCGTTTAATATCAAGTTGCCGAATTGGCAACTACGGTTTGACGGTTCACCAGTTACACAATTCAAAACCAACACGACATCATGTGCAATGTTATTTGCGTATGAAGTTTTTGCCATATCCACAAAAATTACTAATAAGACGCCAAAGCAATGACTGAACTCGCGATGTATGCTTTAATATTTTTGGCATTAATAGGACATACCGTAATGGCCTTCCGCATGTACATGGCGGTGCATTCCAACAAAAGCCTTCCCCTTCAGAAGAGAAACGAATGGAAACTAAAAGCCTTGATTTTCCCTGCCTTTTATTGGCCGCTGTACAAGAGGTCTATCTGATCCTGTCCACTGATCTGACCAGCATTTCGTCCTTTCGGATAAACCGGTTGGAGACTACGTTAAGAATGATTCCAGCCACGATGGCATAAAATCCGATGACGAATGCACCTTGGACATTCGGATTGAACGCTGCGTTGGCCTGATAAGTCTGAAACACCACTACCCCAATGGTGGTCCCCATCAACAACGAGTTGATCATGTTAAGGAACATTTGCTTTGTCCTGTTTTTAAACTGCAATAAACTATACAAGGCGAGGCCTGCTGCTGCTATGGCGAGTAGACCAATATAAAAAACACTTTTCTGAGAAAGGATCGCACCTTCCGAGCCATCTTCAATCGCATAGGTCGTAAGGTTCCATGCTGTCAGTTTCATTTTTTCCGTCTGATCTGGATTGACTTGTTCCCAAAGGGTTAGAAAGGTAACGGATAACATGGCGACAGCCACCAAAAAAAGGAAAATGCTTTGGACTCTTTGTATCATCTTTTAATCTTTTGACAAAGAAAAGGGGTTATTTGATTATTCGCAAGGATTACCGGTAAAGCACCCCTTAATTTTGGTGTGTAATTGTATCTTTGTAAAAGTTTTATGGAGAATAAAAGATACTTTCTTGAACTTGCCTATAATGGCTCCAATTACCACGGGTGGCAGATCCAGGCCAATGCACATACTGTCCAGGAGGAGGTGAACAACGCTCTTGCAAAGCTTTTAAGACATCCAGCCGAAACTATGGGGAGTGGGAGAACCGATACAGGCGTTCATGCAAGACAACAGATACTGCACTTTGACTACGGGGATATCCGGGACAAACAAGATTTATTAAAGCGTTTGAATTCCGTTTTGCCAAAGGACATAGCCGTATATAACCTTAAAGAGGTGAAGCCGACCGCTCACGCCCGCTTCAGTGCTACTTCAAGAAGTTATAAATATTATATCTCATTACGGAAAAATCCGTTTGAAGAAGGGCTGTCGTGGCACCGCTTTCAGTCCCATCTGGATGTCGATAAAATGAACGAGGCTTCAGGGATACTGAAAGGCTATCGGGATTTCCAATGTTTCAGTAAAGTGAAGACAGAGGTGGACAATTTTGAATGTGAAATAAAAGAAGCTTTCTGGGAACAAAAAGCGCAGCATTTAATCTTTCATATAACGGCCAATCGGTTTTTGAGGGGAATGGTTAGGGCAATCGTAGGCACTATGATGCTTGTGGGGGAGGGGAAGCTTGACATGGACGGTTTCAGGGCAGTAATTGAAAGTAAGAACAGAAGCAGGGCGGGTTCTTCGGCACCAGCCCATGGACTGTATCTCTGTGCTGTAGCCTATCCGGAAGACATATATCAATAAACCAGCGAATTTTGAGTATACAGAAAGAAAATGTGAAAAGCGGTGAGATCCTTGACTTAAAGGTGCTCCAACAGCTTTATCAGTTTGTGAAGCCTTTTGTAAGCTGGTTTTATGTGCTGGTTTTTTTGACAGTAGCATTGGCCGTTTTGGCCCCGGCAAGACCTTATTTTATCCAAATAGCCATTGATGACCATGTTGCTATAGGCGATCGTGACGGTCTGTTGCGGATGATATACATCCTTTTGGGTTTAATGGTGCTCCAGGCTTTGGTGCAGTTCGCCCATACTTATCTATCTGGTTGGGTTGGTCAGGTGATCATCCGTGACATCAGGATAAAGCTCTACAATCATCTGTTGAAGATGAAATTAAAATTTTTCGACAACACGCCAATTGGTCGGCTGGTGACACGGAATATTTCAGATGTTGAAACTCTTGCGGATGTGTTCAGTGAGGGCCTTGCCGCGATTATTGGGGACTTATTGCAGTTGGTGACAATACTGGCTGTGATGTTTTACATCGACTGGAAATTAACCTTGGTAAGTCTTGCGACGCTTCCTTTTTTGGTCATTTCTACCTATGTTTTTAAGGAGAAAATGAAGGAGGCATTCAATGAGGTGAGAAACGCTGTTTCCAACTTGAATACTTTTCTGCAAGAACACATCACAGGGATGAGTATTGTTCAGATTTTTAATCGCGAGGAAAGGGAATTCGAAAAGTTTAAGGACATCAATAGAGAACATAGAAAGGCCCACCTGAAATCTGTATTATACAATGCCGTCTATTACCCCGTCGCGGAAATTATACAAGCTGTAGGGATAGGGTTGGTCGTATGGTACGGCGCATCCGGGGTTTTGGATATGGAGATAAAGGTGGGTATTTTGATATCTTTTATCATGTACCTCCAGCTGTTTTTTCGCCCTATCCGGATGATCGCAGACCGATTCAATACGCTTCAAATGGGAGTGGTGAGCTCCTCACGGATATTCAAATTACTGGATAACCAAGAACATATAGCGAACGAAGGGAGTTATGCACCAGAAAAGATTAACGGCAAGATCAATTTTGATCATGTGTGGTTTGCCTACAATGAGGAGGAATGGGTACTCAGGGATATCAATTTCGAAGTGAAGCACGGAGAGACGGTGGCCATGGTAGGAGCAACCGGTGCAGGAAAATCTTCCGTGATCAACCTCATTAGCAGGTTTTATGAAATCAACAAAGGAAATATTTCTATCGATGACCGGGATATTAGGGATTTTGAGCTGGGAACTCTCCGGAAGCACATAGGAGTCGTGCTCCAGGATGTTTTTCTATTCTCAGAGACAATTTATTATAATATCACCTTGGGAAACCCCACCATTAGCAGAGAACAGGTGATGTATGCCGCAGAACTGGTAGGAGCCAAGAGGTTTATAGAGCGGCTTCCAGGTGGATTGGATTATAACGTCAGGGAACGGGGGGCGACGCTATCAGTGGGACAGAGGCAGCTGATTTCCTTTGTGCGTGCGATGGTCTACGATCCGGAGATTATCATTCTCGACGAGGCCACTTCGTCTGTAGATACCGAAACCGAGGAAATGATTCAAAATGCAATAGATAAGATGATGAGAGGACGGACTTCTATTATTATTGCTCATAGACTCTCAACCATTCAAAAGGCCCATAAAATAATTGTTCTCCATCAAGGGGAGATCAAAGAAGTAGGTACCCACGAATCCCTGCTGATGCAGGAGGGCTTGTATTCCCAGCTCCATCAGATGCAGCTAAAGTCCATGGTAAGCTAACCGCTTATTTCTTTGCTCTTATAGAATTTAAGATTTTTCCGTAATAAGTACATTGACAAACCAACTATTAGCTTCTATGAAAAAAGTAATTTTAATCTTCCTTATGAGCTTTCCCATGCTAGCCATAGCACAAGAACATCATCTGGGAATACGGATTGGTGAGCCCTTAAGCATCACCTACAAAACCTATATTGACGAACAGTTTTCTCTAGAGGCCATGATCGGCCGTGGAGGCGCCAATAGTGGCCAATACTATAGGAGGACTTTCGACAACAATCGGCCTACCCCGGGGGCTATCTATAGCTCCCATAGTGCTGCTGGTGGACTGTCGCTGAACCTAAGAGGAGCTTATAACGAGGATGTTTCTTCGGAATTTAACGTTTCGGAGGGCGCATTGTTTGCCTATGGGGGTGCCGGGTTGCAGTTTAGAAGTGTCGGGGTTGATTATTTCTACATGGGGGAATATCCTACCACTGCAATGGTTCCTTTACATGAAAAGCGCACCAATGTGGATTTTGGGGCAGAGGGTTTTATTGGCTCCGAATATTTCTTTGAGGATCTTCCAATGAGTGTGTTTGCAGAAGTGGGCTTATTCCTAGAGATCATCGACAGACCGGGACATATCCGTCTTCAGGGAGGAATTGGGGCAAGGTATCTTTTTTAATACAACATGAAAAAAAGCAATATTGCCGTTGTTGTAGGGGTTTTGGTTGTTTTCGGGGTAGGGATATACTGGTGGTTGGGAGGATTCAATTCAGTAGAAATTTCCGTTCAGGAGCGAGACAACGTGCGGCTTCTTGGCATGAACTATAGGGGTACCCCACAAGATGAAGGAATGGTAGGTACATTTCAGAAAGTTGAGCAATTATTAAAAAACTCCCCCCACAGCAGTTTGCACACTATTTATTACACAGAACCTGCTGGGAAGTTGGATACCCTACAGGTCTTTGTAGGAATCGAGTGGGTAGACACTTATGAAGACAAGGGAGATTTTGAAGTAAAGGAGATTTCCTGCTCTAGGGTGATAGTGGCAGAAATGGACGCACATAGACTGGTGATGCCTACCCCCAATAGTGTGAAAGCTCAAATCGAAAGTTTTGCAAGAGAGAATGGGTTGGCTCTCCAGGGAGTCTATGTAGATCAAATAATAGACCGTACGCGGGTTAACGTTATTGCACCCATTGCAGAAAGGAAGAACGTGATGGGTCACCTCCAATAGATATTGTAGGTAAAGCTCATTTGGGTAATTATCTGGTATGGTTTTAGTTTCAATGATTTTTATCACAGAATGACTACGGTTTCTGATACGACAATATTAATTACAAATTAAATTATCCATTATGAAAAAGATATTTTTGCTCGCTTTTGCCGTTGGCGCCTTGGTCTTTCAGGGATGTGAGGGTCCTATGGGTCCACAGGGGCCTCAGGGACCGGACGGTGGCATTATCGTCTCTAGTTCATTTGAACTGGAGTTGGATTTCACCGCTGCCAATCAGTATGAGGTCAGGGAGGACTACGGTTTTGAAGTGTTGCCCTCCGATGTGGTTTTGGTATATATCCTTTGGGAAAATGATGGGAAAGAAATTTGGAGGCTGCTGCCCCAAAGCGTTTTCTTCCAAGAAGGGGTGTTACAATACAACTTTGATTTTACGGATGTAGATGTTAAGCTCTTTCTGGACGGAACTATTAATTTCGGTACTTTGGAGCCCGAGTGGACACAAGATCAAGTTTTCCGGGTAGTCATCGTCCCCGCCGATAATGTCGGACGTTTGGATTACTCTAATTATGATGCCGTTACTAAAATGCTAGGTTTAGAAGATGAGGACTTCCAAAAGCGATAAGCTTTTTTATCTTCCCATAAAAAGCTGTCAAGCCTCCACTTGACAGCTTTTTTGTTTTTTAACCCTATATTTATCCCTTATTTTTGATGACAAACTGGTTTTTATTTAGGTTCTACAGTGTATCGAAAATTATTTGGAAATAAATATTTATCCAAGTATATTCCCCCATAATTCTATCGTTTCTGGCTAAAACATTTTAATATCGGATATTTATGAGAAAGATCTACGGGTTATTGTTGATTATTGCTGTTTTTGGATTTCAGTCATGTGAAGGACCAGAAGGCCCTCCGGGAATTGACGGTCGAGATGGCGTCAATGGGGAAGACGGTGAAGATGGAGGGTTGTTTTTAAGTGACGTTTATGAGGCGCAAGTAGATTTTACTGAAGAAGGAGGTTATCAAGCGGCATTTAACTTGGAAATGTATGACGCAGATAACATTTTGATATATATCGCTGTAGGCTTAGATGATCAGGAAAGCCCCATTTGGATGCCTCTTCCACAGATGTTTTTTTTAGAAGATGGAGTGCTAATCTTTAATTATGTTTTCTCTAAACAAATACTATCGATATTTTTGGACGGGACAGTTTCTCCGGAAGATTTGGATGAGGAAATTACTACTAACCAATATTTTAGAATCGTCATCCTTCCAGGGCAATTCCCACCCCAAAACGCAAGGGTCGATTTTAACGATTACCATGCCGTGATGAAGTGGTTAGGCAAGGAGGAAAAAGACATCGAGGTTCTTATTCCCAACTAGAACCCGATTAAAAACACAATACAGAAGGCTGTTCCAATTCGGGACCGCCTTTTGCTTTTTAGCCATATTCGGTCGGAGGTATGCATAATTTGATTTCTAAGCCTATCTTTGCCTTATGCAATTACAGAACGATCTATTATTGAGAGCCGCAAAGGGAGAGAGTGTGGAGAGAACTCCGGTATGGTTGATGAGGCAAGCCGGCAGGATCCTGCCTGAGTACAGAGCAGTGAGAAACAGTGTAAGCGGGTTTATCGAATTGGCACAAACACCCGAATTGGCAGCTGAAGTCACGATTCAACCGGTGGATATATTGAAGGTCGATGCCGCTATTATTTTTTCGGACATCTTGGTGATTCCTGAAGCCATGGGCTTGCCTTATGAAATGGTGGAGAAAAGAGGACCCTGGTTTCCCAATACTGTCAACACTGCGGCGGATGTAAAGAAGCTTCGAGTTGCGGATGGAGTGGATGATTTAAGTTATGTAATAGAGGCGATAAAGATTGTCAAACGGGAACTTAACGGGCGGGTGCCTTTGATTGGTTTTGCTGGCGCTCCCTGGACGATTTTTTCATATATGGTCGAAGGATCTGGCAGCAAAACATTTTCCAAGGCGCGGGCAATGCTGTATACCCAGCCGGAACTGTCTGTTCAGCTTTTGGAAATTATCACTACAAGTACGATCAATTATTTAAAGGCACAGATTGCAGCGGGTGCCGACCTAATCCAGCTTTTCGACAGCTGGGCGGGAATTTTACCCCCAGACCATTACCGTGAATTTTCATTGAAATATATCTCGAAGATTTGTGATGCCATTACGGAAGTTCCTGTCACGGTATTTGCTAAAGGTGCTTTTTTTGCCCGTGAGGAAATGGGCCAACTGAACTGTGAGACCATAGGCTTGGACTGGAACATGGATGTGGCCGAATCAAGAAGGTTGTTGGGAGACCATAAAACCCTCCAGGGAAATCTTGATCCCGCGGCACTATACGGCTCCCATGAGCAGGTGAAGCAGGCTACCGTGAGAATGATGGAGAAGTTTAAGGGAGGTAGGCATATTGCGAACTTGGGGCATGGGGTTTATCCGGATGTTGACCCGGACAAGGTCAAGGTTTTTGTGGAGACAGTCAAGGGCTTTGGAGTGTAGCAAAATAATTCTAGTAGTCGAGAATCCCAAGTTGGAAGACCGAAGCGGGGAAAGTTTCTAGTGCTTTGTTAATATTAATATGACGTTTTTGTTTCCCGCAGATATCGCAGACCTGCGCAGAATCATCTGCGTTAATCGGCGGAATCTGCGGGAGATATTTGGTCATCTATTGCTTAATTTAACATTAGTAATATTTAATCAGCCAGAAAATGGAGGGATCAAAGAATTATCGTGTTGAGGTAAAATGGACAGGTAATCAAGGCTTGGGTACCAGTGACTATAAAAGCTATGAGAGAAGCCATTCCATTATGGCCGAGCAAAAGCCTATGATCTATGGTTCCTCCGATCCTTCTTATCGGGGGGATTCTTTCAAATATAACCCTGAAGAGCTGTTGGTCGCTTCACTCTCTTCCTGTCATATGCTTTGGTACCTGCATCTTTGCGCAGAGGCAGGGGTGGTGGTGGTAGATTATGTGGATCATGCCGTGGGCATATTGGCGGAGACTCCGGAAGGCAGCGGCTATTTTAAACAGGTTTTCTTGAACCCCGAAGTGACCGTGAGCGAAGCCAGGATGGCAAGACAAGCGATGGATCTTCACAAGACAGCCAATAAGTTTTGCTTTATCGCCAATTCGGTGAATTTCGAGGTGCTTCATCTGCCGACCTGCAAAGTCCACACGGCATAATCATAGAAGCTAAAGTTAAAGCACATTTATCTCATCACCCACTTTAATCCTACCAGGAGATAAGGCAATCATGTTCTGACCGAAGAGCACTTTCTTGTTTACGGTTCTGTAGGAGGCTAGGGTTTTTAAAGGTTCTTTCCCTTTTAAGCCGGTAGCTTGGTCTACCGTAGTTAACACACACCTTGCGCAGGGTTTGGTGACCTTAAAGATGGATGTGCCGATTTTCACCTGACCCCAATGGTCCTCTACGAAGGCTTCTCCTCCCGAAAATACAAAATTGGGCCTAAACCGATCCATCGGCAATGGTTCTGCCAGTCTGCCGTTAAGTTCATCCAAGGATTTTTGGCCGATGACCATATAGGGCATTGCATCTGCAAAGCTGACGGTCTCTTGATTCACGGCATATTTACGGTCAATAGGTCTTTCAGATGAATTAGGCATGTATACCAGCTGGCAAGGAAAACCCAGGATGTCGGAAAACCACTGATTGCAGCTTTCACTCACGACCTGGCCCGACACCATATCATCCCAAATCATTACTTGGGTAATATTTGTAGTTTCGGGCTCGAAAGGGATAGCATGTTCACGTTCCCGCTGCTGTTTGTGAAAAACCCGCAAGCCATCAGGCATCATTTGTACTTGTAACAAGGCCATCTGATGATGCTTTCTCTGCGTCAGAAATAGGCCATTTTCATCCACCAGCATCCATCTCCGATCATTAGATAAGCCACGGGTTTCTACTTGGGCTTCCGTCAGTCTGATGCCACCGAGTGATTTGATGGGGTAGATGTAAATGTCCTGAAGTCGCATGATTTAATTGTTTGCCAAATGTAAAAAGTTATGGCTAAAAATCCTTCTTCCTAAAAACCATAGGAAATCCAAAAAATTGAGGGACAGGGAGCTTCACGTCTTACTGTGCTGGAAGTCAGGTTTTTCCCTTCCTCGGCTTTGTCGGGAACCGCTCTTTTTTCCCCTAAATTATCCTTGGTGGTATACAAGGAAAAGAGTAAGCCCATAGCTACCACCGATCCCCATTTTATACGATCTCTCATTAGTCTGTTGTACATGCTAAACTCCTTTATTTGTAGATGCTTTGGAGGCGGATAAGGTTGCTTTAGGGTATCAGATATTGTCAATTTTTCTTTGCTGTAAGATGAGGTCTACTTCAAAGTGGCAAAGGTAGACCGCTTAGGGGAGGGGAATCTGACAAT
>Ga0209075_1001550_pt1 | contig 21533 bp, 7 predicted proteins | sample Stecom2011_FD_187523 | JGI IMG/M metagenome (GOLD analysis project Ga0209075, IMG submission 187523) | Agricultural soil microbial communities from Utah to study Nitrogen management - Steer compost 2011 (SPAdes) (version 2) | ecosystem: Environmental > Terrestrial > Soil > Agricultural land...
TTCATCGCGCCGGCGTCGCAGGCATCTCCCACCCAAGTGAAGCATGAAAGTATTCGATTACGAAGCAAAGCTCGCGCTCATCCCGCATGAGCCCGGCTGCTATATCATGCGCGATAAGCGCGCCAAAATCGTCTATATTGGCAAGGCCAAAGACCTCAAGAATCGGGTGCGAAGCTACTTTCGCGCCTCCGGCGACAGTCGCCATTTCGTCGCCCGACTCCCCTATATTCTGGGGGATATCGAAGTCATCATCACGGGCAACGAGAAAGAAGCGATCCTGCTGGAAAATACGCTGATCAAGGAGCATCGGCCGAAGTTTAATATTCGGCTCAAAGACGACAAAACCTACCTCTCCTTGCGCATCGATCTAAAGCACCCCTGGCCGCGCGTAGAGGTTGTGCGCAAGCGAAAGGACGACGGCGCACGCTATTTTGGGCCCTATCATTCCGCGCGCTCGGTGCGGCGAACCCTGCATATCCTGAACCGCTATTTTAAGCTGCGCACCTGCCCGGATTCGGTGCTCAACAACCGCAGCCGCCCGTGTCTGCAATACCAGATCAAGCGCTGCCCCGCGCCGTGCGTCTTCGACCTGGACCGCCAGGAATATATGCAGAATGTCCAGGAGGTGATCCTGTTTTTGGAGGGGCGCGGCACCGAATTGGTCGACGGGCTCACCGCCAAAATGCTCGCGGCGAGCGAGGCGCTCGATTTCGAGCTCGCCGCGCATTTTCGCGACCAGATTCAGGCGATCAATACCGTGCTCGAGCAGCAGGTCGCCGTCACCAGCGCGCGCGTGGATCGCGACGCAATCGGGTTTTATCGCCAGGGCGACCGCCTGACGATCCAACTTCTCTTCGTGCGCGGCGGCAAGCTGGAGGGCGCGCGCTCCTTTAGCTATCAGGACCAGGAATTCCCCGACGCCGAGGTGCTCTCAAGCTTTCTGAATCTCTATTATAACTCGGGCTCCGAGCCGCCCCAGGAGATCTTATTGCCCATGGAGATCGAGGCGAGCGAGGTTGCGCATTATGAGGAGATATTTGGCGAAATCGCCCACCGGCGCGTTTATATCCAGTCGCCCAAGCGCGGGCCTAAAAAGGCGCTGCTCGACGTCGCCATGACCAACGCAAAGCACTCCTTTGAGGACGAGCACAAGAAGGCAGAGCGCGCCAACGACCTGCTCGACAAACTCGCCAAGCGCCTGAATTTAAAGCATTATCCAGAGCGAATCGAGTGCTTTGATATCTCGAATTTGCAGGGAAAACAGATCGTCGCAAGCCAGGTCACGTTCATCGGCGGACAGCCCGAGAAGAGCGAATATCGCCGCTATAAAATGCGCACCGTCGACGAGCAGGACGACTTCGCCAGCATGCGCGAGGTGCTGATGCGCCGCTTCAAAAAAGCGCTCGACGAAGACGGCGACCTGCCCAATCTGGTGGTCATTGACGGCGGAAAAGGCCAGCTTGGCCAGGCGATGACGGTCTTTGAAGACCTCGGGGTGCACGATGTCGAGCTCATCTCCCTGGCCAAGGCGCGCACCGATAAGGTCGGCTTCCAGGACCCCGAGATCACGGCGAGCCCCGAGCGGGTTTTTGTGCCCGGTCGAAAGAACCCGATCGTGCTCAAGCAAAATAGCGCCGAGATGTATCTTCTGGAGCGCATTCGCGATGAGGCGCATCGCTTCGCGATCACGTTTCATAAGCAGCTGCGCCGCAAAGAAACCCTGCACTCCACGCTCGACGATGTGCCGGGCGTGGGGCCCAAGACGCGCCAGAATCTATTGCGCCACTTCGGAAGCCTTGCTCGGGTCAAAGCCGCCTCGCCCACCCAACTGGCCGCGGTTGAAGGCGTCGGAGAGAAGACCGCCGAGGAGATTCACGCGTATTTTAACGGCTCACGCTCCCCGAACCCGCCCCCGCCGTCTTCCTGAGCAGCGGCGCTACCGTGAGGTTTGCGGCCGCACTTCTCGCCCCCCAATGGGTGTTTATTTTTGGGTATACTTTGCGATTCGCTCGCTGTCGCTCCGCTGCATTGCGCGGGCGCCGGGGAGCGCGAAGGTTGTCTGCACAGCACAATAATGATAGCCGATGGCCTCCAGAAGTCGCGTATTCGGCACGAAATAGCCGGTGAATTAAGATTCTATTTTGGAGCATATTATATGGTTAATCGCCTGAAACTCATCGTTATCGGACTGTGCCTCACCCTGGCAGGAGCCGCGTGCTCCTCCACACCCGATGTGCCCGATCAGAGCCAGGCGCATGAATATGCCTCGGCCCAGGACGGCGATTCCACCGCCCCCAACACCGCCCAGCCCGACGACGCAGCTCAGGCCGGCGCGCAGGCCACCCCTCCGCGCGCGACCGGCCCGGTGGCCGAAGTCGACGGAGAGCCCATCAGCGCCGAAACCTTTAATACAGAGATCGACAAAATCGTCGCCTCCGGCCAACTCCCGCCGCAGGTGCTCAGCCAACTGAGCAACCAGATCGTCAATAAGATCGTCGATAAAACCCTGATCGACAACGCCGTGGAACGCGCCGATATCCAGATCGCCGATGATGATGTCGACGCGCGCGTCGAAGAGATCAAGGCCGAATTTGCCGCCGCCAACCAGGGTGTGGACGGACAGATGGGCTCGCTGGACGCCCTGGTCGCCCAGTTGGGCATCACCAAGGACGAGTTCCGCGAGTCGGTGCGCGAATCGCTGGCCATCGAGCAGCTGCTGACCAATAACGGCATGACATACCCCAGCGCCGAAGAAGTCCGCGCGTTCTACGACGCCAACCCGGAGGGCTTTACCCAGCCCGAGCAGGTTCACGCGCGCCATATTTTGATCAAGGTCGAAGAAAATAGCGACCCGGCCGCCTGGGAAGAAGCGCGCAAGCGCGCCCTCGATATTCAGGCCAAAGCCTCCGTGCTAGACGCCGATTTCGCCGCCCTGGCCGCCGAATTCTCCGAAGGCCCCCTCGGCCAAAGAAACGGCGGCGATCTTGGCTGGTTCAGCCGCCAGCAAATGGTCCCCGAGTTCGAAAAGGTCGCCTTCGCACTCGAAGAAAATGAGATCTCCGACCCGGTGCGCACCCAGTTTGGCTGGCATATCATCCAGAAACTCGACCACCGAGAAGGCGGCATCATCGACTTTGACACGATCGAAGTGCGCCTCGAAAACAAGATGCGAAACGATCGCGTCCAGAAGGCCCTCACGGATCTTCTCAGCGAATTGCACGCCTCGCAGAAGGTCACGCTATACCCGGAAAATATCGAGTAATCGTCCGACGATGCGGTGATTCGCCGGCTTAACTTTATCTCAGCACGAGCGCAGCCATGTCGATCCGTTCCATCAACCCGGCGACGGGCGAAGCATTCGCCGAATATCCACTCGATGACGCGGACTCCCTGGAGCGCAAACTCACGCGCGCGGCCCGGGGCTTTGAGAATTGGCGCCGGACCAGTTTTGCCGAGCGAAGCCGCCTGATGAACCGGGTGGCCGAGCTGCTGGGCGAGCGCATGGAGGCCTATGCCGAGTTGATGAGCGATGAGATGGGAAAGCCCATCGCTCAGGCGCGCGGCGAGGTCAAGAAATGCGCGTGGGCCTGCACGTATTTTGCCGAGCATGCCCCGCGCTTTTTGCAGCCACTGGAGAAGCAAAGCGACGGCTCGCGCGCGCTGGTGCGCTTTGACCCGCTGGGCGCGATCTTTGCGGTGATGCCCTGGAACTTCCCCTTCTGGCAGGTCATTCGCTTCGCCGCGCCGCATCTGATGGCCGGAAATGTCGGCCTCCTATCGCATTCGCATAACTCGGGTGGCTGCAGCACCGCGTTGCAGCGACTCTTCAAGGACGCAGGCTTTCCCAGCGGCGTTTTTCAGAGTCTTTTCATCGAGAATGACACCACCGAGCAGATCATCTCAGACCCACGCATCCAGGGCGTTACGCTGACCGGTTCGGTGGGCGCGGGGCGCGCGGTTGCTGCGCTCGCCGGCGCCAACCTCAAACCCTGCGTGCTCGAATTGGGCGGCTCGGATCCCTTCATCGTGCTGGCCGATTGCAACCTCGACGAAGCCATCGCCCAGGCCGTCGTCGGGCGCATTATCAATAATGGGCAAAGCTGCATCGCAGCCAAAAGATTTATCGTCGAAGACAGCGTTTATGATGATTTTGTCGACGGATTTCGCGACGCCCTCGCTGCACTTCAAATGGGCAACCCCCGCGACGAAAGCAAAGATCTTGGCCCCATGGCGCGCGATGACCTGCGCCAATCCCTGCACAAACAGGTCCTCAAGAGCATCGAGCAAGGCGCCCAATGTGTGCTCGGCGGCGAGTTGCCCGAGACCGACGGCTTTTATTATCCGGCCACGCTTCTGGTGGACTGCGACGCCACGATGGAGTGCTTTGCCGAGGAGACCTTCGGCCCGGTCGCCGCGGTGGCGCGCGTCGCCAACACCCAGGCCGCCATCGAGCTGGCCAACCAGAGCCCGTACGGCCTGGGCGCATCGGTCTGGACCGATACCGCCCGCGGCCTGGACCTCGCCGCGCAAATTGACGCCGGGCATGTCGCCATCAACGGCATCGTCAAGAGCGACCCGCGCCTTCCCTTCGGTGGCATTAAAAATTCAGGCTATGGCCGGGAACTGGGCCGATTGGGTATTCTTGAGTTCGTCAATAAAAAGACGGTATGGCTCAAATAATCGCCGCCCGGCATTTCTAGGCCAGCGCGGCGTCACTCACCCGTATTCTCGGCATTATCCGCGCCTGGTTGATGCGCCGCGGCGAGCAGAGTGCGATTTCGACCCACCGACTTCGCGCGATATAAGGCCTCATCGGCCGCTGCGATAAACTCCCGATGCGTCTTCGCCGCAAGCTCCGGATAAGACGCAACGCCCGCGCTCACTGTCAGCTCAATCTCGACATCCCCATATTTGAATACTTCTTCGTCGACGATTTTTCGCAAGCGCTCCGCCGCCTGAAACCCCTGCTCTGCGCTCAACTCCCGGCAAATCATCGCAAATTCCTCGCCGCCGTAGCGCGCCAGAAAATCCTCCTCGCGCACCGCTTCCAACATGCATGCACCGAGGTGGGCGAGCACCGCATCCCCGGCCACATGACCGTAGGTGTCGTTGACCTGTTTAAAATAGTCGATATCGAAAATAATCAGCGATAGCGTCGCGTTATAGCGGGCGGCATAGTCAAATTCGGCGCGAATTTTCTGGTCGAAATACGCCCGGTTTCGCATTCCGGTGAGCCCATCATTGATCGCGGCATCGAGCAGGCGTTTCTGAAATTCCTGATCCACCTCATCCTGAAAGGTGAAACGCAAAACTGTCTCGGTTCCCAGCGTGATCTTGTCGCCCTGGTATAATTGTTTGGCGCCATCGATGCGCTCGCCGTTGACATATACACCGTTGGAACTGCCGAGGTCTTCGACAAACCCATCGGGATCGCCGATGCGATTTCGGCGCAAATAAAAACACGCGTGGCGCCGCGAGACGCCTTGATCCTTGATGATAATATCGGCATCGTCGGCGCGCCCAACCTCGCGCGCCTGCTCCTCCAGCGGGATATAATGCCCCATCATCGGACCGGTCAAAAAGAGCAGGCACGCTGCGCGACTCTCCTCGTCGGCAAAGGATTCCTCGACAAGCTCGTAGGCAATATCGGCGGTAATTTCATCCGCATAGGCGCCCTTTCTCTCTAACTTATGCTCCTCGGACATTTCTACTCCACAGATTTTCACCCGAATTCTTGAGTATCCTGGGGGCCCATTGAATCCGTTGACTTCTTAGTCGCCGTCCTGACTTCGTAACTTGCGCCCCCATGATATTCGCTTCGATCTCCCAAGCCAAGCGCCACGCCATCACTTATGCAATCATATCCGCCCGGCATGCGCCAAAAGGGGAGCACTTCGCGCCAGATTGCTCACGGCGCAGCCGGTCGTGGCCCCTGGGATAAGCCCTCCATCAAAGTCGGATTCGCAGTCTGGATTTTACGCATATAGGGCTCCAAAAGCTCATATGCGCCAAGGGCTTCGGACAGCCAAACCCGGTCCGCCTCGGTCGGCGAATCCCAGCGGCGCCACTGACTTTTATCGACCCAATCCGATGAGTTCATATAGAGAATTTCATCGAATTCTGAGCGCATATACGCCATCCGATCCCGGCTATAAACGCCGAGCGCGGCGGTCGGCAGCGCCGACCAGACCGGCAGATTAAAGCACCATACGCTGCGCTCCTCGGATATCGGGGACAGCAAACTTTGCCCATCCATCGGCGGCACCGACCCATCGCTCGGATCAATTCCGGCCATTCCCCAGAGGTCCAATAGGGTCGGCGTCACATCGACATTTGAAACCACGCGCTGGGTATTCGCGCGAAGTTCCTCCACGCCAATCTGTGCCTCCCACTTCGCGGGAACATAGATAAAGAAGGGAATATGGGTGAGCACCGGATGACACGACGCCGTGCGTGACCCGACATCCAAGGCCGATGCGTCGGTCTCTCCGTACATAAATTCGGCGTGATCGGCCGTGTAAATAATGATGGTGTCGTCGAGCAATTCGCTTTCGTCAAGACCCTCAATAACCTTACCGAAGACCCGATCAACATTGCCAATGGCCGAATCATATCGGTTGCGCACCGAAGTTGTCGGCCACGGCGCGCTCTCCTCGTGCATAAACGGAAAATGCGTCGCGTTGGTCTGAAGGATTCCCAAAAATGGCGTGTCATCTTGCGCGTAAACGCTCAGCCGGTCGATGGCCGCCTGGGCGGCGATCAGATCATCGACGCCCGTATCATTTACAACCGGTGAGTCGAATGCGGTGGCGTCCGCATAATAATCCGGTGGGTCAAAGGTCAAAAAAAAGTCCTTCATGCCCATCCATGTCCAGTTCTGGGGCGAGACGAAAAAAGACGATTTGCCCACCGCGCGCGCGTAGTGCCACGGCAAGGAAACCTCGCCGAGCGTCTCGCGCGATTGCACCAAATAGCGCCCTGTGAGCAGCGAAGTCCACGAAAATAAGGTGCTCGCGGCGGTCGAAAAGGCGTGAGGAAAGTCATAGATCTGGGCGGCATGCTGGGCGAAAAACGCGTCCAAATGCGGCGTATTCGCACGCTCGTAGCCAAATACATGCATATGGTCGCGGCGCAGACTCTCATTGACGATGATCAATATATTGGGCCCGGGCACCGGCGCCTGCGGCTCAACCAAGTTTCTCGGAAGCGTCGGCAAAAGTACCGCGGTCGGCTTACTCACCACCGAAACGGTGCGCCGAGCCAGGCGGGCCATCGCGGAGTCGCTCAGGTCCGGCAACTCATTAATCCGAACTTCGAAAGGGATCACCACGGCGCTTAATAAAAATATCACCACCGCAGCCGCGCTCAACCGGCGCGTCAACACCCGCGTGGGCCCTCGCCAGGTCGTCAGCGCCCAGGTCCACGTTGCGATTAGTACCAGAAGCCCCGCCCCCCATATCCACGAAAATCCCACCGATATTAAATCCAGGGCGTTACCGGGCTCTTGAAAGACATAAATCACCGGCCCTAATGTCAGCTCTGCGCCGACCACGCGTTGATACTGCCAGGCGGCGCACACCATGACCGCCATACTGATGGTCACCAGCGCGACAGGAATATAGCGCCATCGCCCCAGCCCCGCGCATATACGGCTTAGCCCCCACCAAAACCCGAGTGAGAGCACCAACGACGCCAAGAGATTGTCCATCGGCATCTGGAGAGTTTGCGAAATATCGACGGGCCAACGGACGAGTATATCCGCAACGAGAATGCTCAGCGGGACCCATACCCATGCCCCTCGCCTCAGCTCATTTCGCGGAATTCTATCAAGCACTACGACCTCAAAACGTGCGTTCGTACAAAATGCTGGCCCGCATCGCTCCCGACAGGACCGTGTTCGATTTCGCAACCCAAGTGCCGAGCCCTTACCTTTACGCGCTCCTATCCGACCTGTGACGTCATGGGGATAACCCCTGCATCAAAGACGGATTCGCGGCTTGAATTTTAAGCATATAGGGCTCCAAGCGCTCATGCTCGGCAAGGGTCTGGGACAACCAAGCCCGGTCAGCCGCCGTGGGCGAATCCCAGTGGTGCCATTGACTTTCGCCCATCCAGTCTGAGGAATTCATATAGAGAATTTCATTAGATTGTGAGTGAATATAAGCCAGCCGTTCGTGGCTATAGACGCCGAAAGCAGCGTTCGGCAGCGTCGACCAGACCGGCTGATTAAAGCACCAAACGCTGCGCTCCTCGGACACCGGCGTCATCAAGCTTTGTCCATCCATCGGCAGCGCCCCCTCGACGGAGTCAATTCCGGCGATTCCCCACAGGTCCAGCAGGGTCGGCATTATGTCGACATTTGAAACCATCCGCGAGGTGTTCGCGCGAAGGTTTTCCACGTTAATATGCGCCTCCCACTTTGCTGGCACATAGATGAAAAAAGGAATACGGATCACGAACGGATGACATGACAGCGCGCGGCGGCCAATGTCCAAGGGCGGAGCGCCGGGCTCTCCGTATATAAATTCAGCATGATCGGCGGTGTAGATGATGATGGTATCATCGAGTAAATCGGTTTCCCGCAGGCCATCAATAACCCGGCCGAATACCCGATCAAGGACACCGATTGCCGAATTATATCGGTCGCGCGACGAGGTTGCGGGCCCGAGCCTATCCTCGTCGTGTAAAAAAGGAAAATGTGTCGCGTTGGTCTGGAGGATTCCCAAAAAAGAGCGATCGTTTTTTGCATATTCTTCCAGCCGGTCGATGACCACCTGTGTGGCGACCAGATCATCGATGCCCATATCATTGACAATCGGCGAATCGAACGCGGACGCGTCCATTTTATAATCCGGAGGGTCAAAGGTCATAAAGAAATCATTCATGCCCCTCCAGCCCCAGTTCTGGGGGGACACGAAAAAAGTCGCATGGCCGACCGCACGCGCGTAGTGCCACGGCAATGGCACCGTGCCGAGTGTCTCGCGCGGCTGCAACAGATAGCGTCCTGTGAGCAGCGAAGTCCACGAAAGCATGGTATTCGCCGCCGTCGTAAAGGCGTGAGTGAAGTCATAAATCTGCGCGGTATTTTGGGCAAAAAACGCGTCCATACGCGGTGTATTGGAGTGCGGGTAGCCAAAAACTTGCATGGAATCTCGGCGCAGACTCTCGTTGACGATGATCAACACATTGGGCCCCTGCACCGGCGTCTGAGGCGCAACGGCCTGGCGCGGAAGCGTTGGCAAATGCGCCTCCGTGGGCTCGACTATCACCAAAATGGTATTACTTAGCAGGCGGGCCATCACGGAGTCGCTGAGATCGGGCAACTCATTAATTCGAATCTCGCTGGTGACCAGCATACCGCTCAACACAAACATCACCACAGCGGCGATGCTGAGCCGACGCGTCAAGACACTGCTGGGGCCCTGCCAAATTGTCAGCGCCCAGGTCCAAACCGCGATTAATAGAGCCACCCCGGCCAACCCTTGCCACGAAAGCCCCGCTGACAATAAATCCAGGGCGTTGTCAGACTCTTCGAACAAATAAATAGCCGGTCCCAACGTCAACTCCCCGCCAATTATTCGTTGATATTGCCAGCCCGCACACACCATGCTGGCCATCGTAGCGCTAACCAGGCCGATTGGAATATAGCGGAATTTCCCCAGGGGCACACAGATGCGACTCAGCCCCCACCAAAACGCCAGCGAGAACGCCAGCGACGCCAACATGACTCCTGACGGCATCTGAAGAGTCTTTGATAGACTGTCAGGCCAGCGAAACAAAATGTCGCCGATAAGGACGCTGAGCGGGACCAATACCCATGCCCCTCGTCTTGCCCAATTTCGCGGAAATCTATCAATCACTGCAACCTCAAAACGTGCGTTCGTACAAAATGCTGGCCGAAAGACCCGAGAATCGGAACCTGTACGGCAAGATGGTTGGACCCAATATTCTCCCGCATGGCCTCAAGCTTGCCGCAGATTCAAATGTCCGTCAATCACGCTGGACACGCACATTTCAGGGCGTTTCTTGCCGCATTAAATCCGCCCGGCATGCGCCAAAAGAAGCTCATTTTGCGCCCGATCGCTCATCGTGCTGGCCGCGGATTTCTGCGCACTCTGCCCGGGCATATAGTCGATCAACTCGCGCAGCCTCGCCTCGCCATCGATAGTTTCAGAGCCATCCACCAGAACCAGCGAGTGGATGCTTCCGGACTCACGACCCACACCTGCGATCGAAATCGCATTGAGACTCGCCTTCTCACCGACCACTTTCAGCCCGCTATACTCGATCAAATCGGCGATATCCTGGCCGCTCTGCGCCAGATCCTGCGCGCTCAACTCGCCCGACGAAAGTTTCTCGAAGAGCAACTCGGCGTTCATATCGAGCGCATCGGCCAACCGTTCCAGGTCCGGAATCACCACCTGAGCGCTGCATTTTAACGTCGAGCGCCCCAGTGTGAGGTCAACCTTCACCTCGAGCTCGGCGCGCATCATTCCGCTTTCATCCGCTGCCTTAAAGAGCGCCCCGGCGACTTCCCCCTTTGCTCCGATCTTCACGCCATCGAGGCGTCCATGGACCTTTTTAAAATCGGTGACGAAGTTCGCGGGAAGCTCGCTAAGCATCCGGTCCATCGCCGGATTGCCGGTCGTCGGATCATTGAGCCAACCCTCGGCCAACGTATCACTAAGCTGCGCTGAGCTGGAATCAAAACCGACGGACATGGGATGCGCCGTGGCGCTTACGCCCACATATTTCGTCCCGTCAATTTCCTTAAATTGCGCGGCGCCGGACATGCCGGCATACGACTTAAACCCCATCGCTGACAGCTGCGCGCCGCCCGACATGGGCGTGCCCGTTGCCCCGACGATCTCGCCCCCCTGGACGCCACGAAGCCGAAGGATGTCCGCGACACTGCGCGTCGTCACCGCCGCCATCACGCGCGCCGCACTCTCGGCGGCATGTTCGCCATCAAATTGCAGAATAACCTGAGCACCGGGTGTCGCCTTTAAGTCGACTGAAATCCCTTTTTTGATAAGATCCTTACCCACGCCCGCGCCCATCAAAGCCTCCACCTCAATGGCCACCTGAAAGGACTGCTCACCCACGCGCGTGGCCTCCACACCGACCGACCCGCCCACTTTCCCCCCGACGCCTCCGTGGACCGAGACCTCCACGCGGGTGTTCTCGCGAAAGCGGTCGCCCTCCGGCAATTTTTCCAAATCCGCAGTGATGTGGGAGAAATTGCGCTCCGTGGTGAACAACCGACGCGTCTCGGGATTATTGAGCACTTCTTGTCCCGTTTTTTCTGCGGATTGGGCGAAATTGGCAAATTTCAAAGCCGCCGAACGTGTACTGCTCAACGTGCCCATCATCGTAAAGTCGGAGACCATAACAAGTGCATCAACCACCGGATTATCGGCCGCCGATTCGACAAGATGCCCCGCCGTTTTCAACGCATCACTATGCTCGATGGCGAATCGCGCCCCCGCAACGACAACCTCGTCGTATAGCGCGGTCTTCGCCTCGCTGCGCGCGTCATCTACGGTTAAATAGGCGTCGATCGTCGCATTTCCTACAAGCTTTGCACCCTTTACGCTCTGGTGGGCGAGTGTCGTGACCAGGTCGCTGGCGAAGTCCCAGGTTCCCTCCATCATCTCGCGGGCCGCCTCGCCAACCACCTCGGGCGGATGATTCTCGATGGCGCGGTCAAGGGCCTGGGCAAACTCCACCCGCGCCTCCTCGGCTTGCAGAAAAATCTCGACCCCCGCGGCGCTTAGGTCCTCGGGAATCTGCGCGATTTCGTTGAGCGCATCGCTCGCATCGCTGAGCATCTTTGCGCCGACGGTGCGCGTGATTTCGGCCGCCGTATCCTGCAAATCCTGTACGCCTTGCCGGGCCTGCGCAACCGTTTGCAGCGCGCTCTTTGCGCCGGCCTGCACCACCTCACCGGCGGCATCCGCCAGGCTATCGGCGATATCGGCGCCCGCTTTTTCGACGCTCGCCCCAATCTCACTGCCCGCCTTCGACAGAGCTCCACCCACCGCATCCCAGAAGCTATCGGGCGCGTCCGGAAGATCCTCGAGCGCCTCCGCCGCCGCTTTCTCGCTGCTCTCCTTTGGCGCCGATTTCTCCGTTTTCGCCGCAGGTTTTTGCGCGCACTTATCGGACTCGCCAATCCCAAAAAATCCGGCCGCAGCATCGCTCAAATAATCGAATCCGCTCTGAGCTCCCTCAATCTTATTTCCCATGAATATCCCCGTCTGAATCGTTATTTTTCACCAATCCACTTGTCATCATACCCCCGTCCACCAAGCACGAACTCTGACACACCGGGATGACGCGGATTCCCCAGAGATATTATCGACAAAAAGACACGATTCGTTGCGTGATTTCGAAGGTTATTTTCAACACCATCGATACAAGACCTCATAACCCGCTGATTTTTATGGACAAAACAGGATAGAGATCGTTTAGTGAATATGGCATATCGAGGCATTCTCTATTCGATAATGACCTCGCCAGATCGGCTTCAAGCGTGAATTTTGAGCCTCATCACTCCTCAGGACCCCGCGTTTTTGAGGCCGCCAGGGTGGCATACCCCGTTGCCAACGCGCGCGTTGGTCTGATACGCTCGCGACGACTTCACCGCCACTTGTTATAACTCCATAATATCGAGCGATGCGCTCGGGTTTTGCTCGGGAATAGGGCCAAATATGAATGAAGAGATCCGCGAATTGCAGCAAGCGCTCAAAAGCGATCCTTCCAACCGTAAAGCCTTCGATTCACTCGCCGATCAATACGCCGCAAACGGCGATTGGCGACGGCTGCGCTGGCATTACGAAAAATTCAGCGATCACCTCGACGCCGAGGAGGATTTCTCCCAGCTGATCTATGTGTTGCGCGCGCTCGCCGACGCCGAAGAAGATCCGAAAGAGAAGTCCGCCATATTGGTGGCCCTGGGCGATGTGCTCTTTGAGCATCATCATAATCACGACGACGGCATGACCGCCTACCAGACGGCCTTTGCCACCTATAAGGAAGACACGCTGAGCCTGGATCGGGCGCGCGACGTCTACCGCAAGCGCGGCGATTTTCAGCGCGTCCTGCTCGTCTATAATCTTGAATGTGGCGTCAAGAAAGAGACCCCGGCGCATCACGATGTGCGCGTGCGCATGGCACAGGTTCACGGCGACTTCCTCGGCGATCGCGACGAGGCGCTCAGCCTTCTGGCGAGCGTCATCGACGATGCCCCCGAGCACGAAATGGCCCGGCTGGTCCAGGAGATTTACCAGGCCGGCGGCACGGTGGAAGCCACGGTGGTCAATCAGGTGCGCGAGGGACATCAGCGCGCGCAGGCCGGCGAGCAGCAGCAGGCCGCCGATAGCCTGCTGCAGGCGGCCAAACTTGAGCGTTTTCGCGAAGGTGGCGGCCTGAGCGAAGCCGCCAAACTCGCCGAAAAAGCCCGCGCCTTTGACCCCGAGCATGGCGAGGTGCGCGCGTTTCTCACCGAAGTATACGAAGAACTCGAACGCCAGGACGACCTTCGCCATATCGACGATCTTCCCGACGAAGCCCACCTGGCTGAGGTCGACGATGTCAACGATAGCGCAGATGGCGCAGAAAACGCACTCAAAGAAGATTCACCTGAAGATGTCGACGCGGACGCCCTTGCCGCCGATGGCGGCGAGTTGAGTGACCCGTTTAGCGACGTCGAGGAGGACGGCCTCGCCGCCGAAAGCAGCGACTATGAGATCGCCGAAAAAACGCTCGGGGACGAACCCGAAAACCTCGAGGCACTCGGCGTAGTACGCGCCCAATTGCGCGAAAAAGGCGCCCTGGAAGAGCTCGCCGGGGTGCTATCCAAGTCCCTGAAATACCTGAGGAAAAAGGATGGCGAGCTTGAGGTGATGGTTGAGCTTGCAAATCTTTATTGGGAAGAGTTGGGCGACTCGGAAAACGCCGAATATTATTTCAAACGCATCAAATTGCTCGACGCCGAGCAGCCCGATATGCTGTCGTTTTATGAGGATTATTATCAGCAAAATGGTGAGTGGCGAAAACTTTTTTCGCTGCTCAATAGTCGCCAGCGCGAGAGCAAAAATGAGGAGGAATCCCTCGAATTAAGCGCGCGTCTTGCCCTGATCGCCGAAGTCCAGATGGAGAGCCCCGAGAAGGCCATCGACGTCTGGAAGAATTTCGAGCGCGAGTTCCACAGCCACCCGCAAGCCCGCGAACAGCTGCGCAGGCTTTATGAGGAAAATGGTAAATGGAACGCGCTGGTCGATTTTTTAAAAGATCGCGTGCGCGCCCTCGAAGAGCTCAGCGCCGACAACGGGCAGGATAATCGGGGCGCCCAGGTGCTGCTGCTTGAGCGCATCGCGGATATTTACCGCGACGAACTCAACCTCGATACGATGGTGATCAACACGCTCAGCGCCATCATGGAGCTTGAGCCCGACCACCACGCCGCCTTCGACGAGCTCAAAAATAAACTCGCCGAGGGGCGCCGCTGGAATGACCTGGCAAATCTTTTGCAGGAGCGCGCCGAATTGCAGCTCACCCATGAGCATCGCGAGGAGGCGCTCGACCTCTTTTTGCAGGTCGCCGATATCTGGCAGGAAAGCCTGCGCAATGTCACCCAGGCGCTCCCCCACCTGGAGCGCGCGCTCGAGATTCAACCCGCGAACGCAGCGGTGCGCGCGCGCCTGGCCGAAATTTACGAGAAGCGCCGCGACTATGAGTCGCTCTTCGACCTGAAATTTGGCGCCCTCGAGCAGACCTCGCCCGCCGAGCGCGAGGTCCATCTCGAAGAGCTTTTGGAGCTCGCCGAAGACCGGCTTCGCGACCCCGAACGCATCGTCAAAGTGCTCGACCAACTGCGTCAAATTCGCCCCGAAGACGCCGAGATCGTGGGTCGATTGGAGTTTATTCATCGACGAAACGACGACTTCACAGAACTCGCAAAAACCCTCGAAACAAAGGCTGCGCTGGCGGCGCTGAGCGATGAGGCGGATAGCGCGACGCTTCGAAGCGATGCGCTGCGCGAAGCGGCGCGTCTTTATGAATCAAAAAATAACGACCCGCTCAACGCCACGCGCATCTGGCAGACGCTGCTCGATGAACATAGCGACGACCAAGAAGCCCTTGGCCGGCTGACGGATATCCATATCCAGTCGGAAGAGCTCGATTCGCTCCAGGAGATCTACGACAAACGCAATGAACTCAACGAGTTATGCCACCTCCTAACCGTCGCCGCCGAAGCCGAATCCGAGGGCGCCAGAAAGAGCACGCTCTACCGGCGCGTCGCCGATATCGCCACAGATCCGCTCGGGGATCACCCAATGGCGGTCGAAAGCCTGCGGATGCTCAGCCAGCTGCTCGACGATCCGCGCGCAATCGCCGCGGAACTCGACGCCCATTATCGCGCCCTTGGCGACCTCGACGGACAGATCAGCGCGGCACACCTGCGCCTGAAACACGCCGAGGATGACGCCCAACGCTTCGAGGCGCTGCAGCTCCTGGGCGAGTTGGCGCGCGAGAACGACGACGCCCCGGGCGCGCTGGAATGGTTGCTGCAGGCCGCCACGATTCGCCCCGGCGCCGACGCCGTGCTCGACCAGGCCGAAGACGTCGCGCGCCAGAGCAACTCGATGGGGCTCTTCGTCGAGCATATCGAACTCGTCGCCGACGAGGCCGCCCAACCCAGCGAAGATGCGGATGCCCAGGAAAGCGCCGACATTTGTGCTCGTTTGTGGCGACGCATCGGACGCGTGCTGCGCGATGACCAGGAAAACCATAGCGCCGCGCTTGGCTATTTTGAGCGTCTTCGCCAACAAGAGCCCGACGACCTGGAAACACTTGACGCGCTCGAAGAACTCTACGCGCTCACCGAGCAGCCCGAGAAGCGCATCGAGGCGCTTCGCGACTCCATCGATATCCTCTCGTCGCAGGGCGCGGAGCGCGTCGATCTGGTCGACCAACTCGCCAAAATTGCCGATGTCCAGCGCACGCATCTGGGCGAATCGGACGCCGCGCGCTCGACCTATACCGAGATCCTCGACCTGGAGCCCGACCACCTGGGCGCGCTGCGCGGGCGGCGCGGACTGCACCGCGCCAATCAGCAATGGGACGAAGTCGTCGACTCGCTTCGCCACGAGATCGGACTGCTCGCACTGGACGCGAGCGACGCGCGCATTGAGTCGCAGATGGAACTGGCGGATACGCTGCGCGAGCACCTCGACGACCCGCGCGAGGCGATTCATTATTACGGCCTGGTGCTCGCCGAAGAGCCCCAGCACGCCGGCGCCGTGGCCGCGGTTGAGGCGCTGCTCGCCGAGCCGACCCTGGCGCGCGAAGCCGCGCTGATGTTGGAGCCAATTTTCCGCGAAACCGACCGCCCTGCCCAGCTGGCGCGCGCGCTGGAAGCGCGCGCTGCCATCAGCGATGATCGCTTCGAAGAGGCCGAGATCCTCGACGAACTCATCCCGCTCTACAAAGACAAACTCGGGCAAACCGAACAGGCCTTTGAGCACGCGTGCCGCCAGTTTGAACTCGACCCGGAGCGCGAAGAGATCTGGCTGCGCGTCGAACAGCTCGGCGCCGCGCTCAACCGCTGGGCGACCGTCGAGCAGGTCTTCTCAAGTCACGCCCAAGAAAGCGAGGAGCGCACCGGATCCGTCAGCAATATCAACATCTTGCGACATCTTGCCGCGATCCGGGAATACCAACTTCGACAGCCCGAAGAGGCGCTGCAAGCCTGGAAAAAAGTCCACGCCGCCGAACCCACCGAAGCCTCGGTCATCGACGCGCTTGAGCGACTTTATCGGCAATTAGGGCGAGAAGAAGATCTGGTGGATATCCTCGATATCCGCGAGAATTTGAGCGATAACGACACTACGCGCATCGAGATTCTGCTCGAAGTCGCGCTGCTCAGCGAGACCGCGCTCGACGATACGTCGCGCGCGGCCGACGCCTATCGGCGCATTTTGCTGCTTGAGCAAGACCACCACGAGGCCGTCGACGCGCTCGCGCGCCTCTACCGCGAAACCGAAGTCTGGCTCGACCTCGATGAGCTCTATGTCGCTCAGGCCGACCTCGCCATGGACCCGGATCGCCGGCGTCATTTCCTGCTCAACCTTGGAAAAATTCGCGCCGAATACCTCGCCGATTCCGACGGCGCCGCCGATATTCTATCGCAATTATTGCGCGAAGATCCCAGCGATTCCGAGGCCGCGGCCGCGCTCGAAGCGCTCGACGCCCATCTATTATCCCAGGGGATCCGCAAGGAGTTGCGCTTTGATATCGCGCGCACCCTTGAGCCGGTTTATCGCAACGACGCAGCCGTTGCCAAACTCGCGGGCGTGCTCGAAATCCAGGTGGCGCATACCCACGAGCTCTTCGAAAAGATCGCGCTGCTCGACGAACTCGCCGGGCTTTATCTCGATGAAATTGGCGACTCTGCGGCCGGGCTCGACGCCCTGCAACGCGCGGTCATCGCTGATCCCGAAGACGCCGCGCGCCGCGCGCGCCTGCTGAGTGTTGCCGCCGAACAGGGCGAACTCGAGCAGGCCGCCGACACGCTCGAAGACGCCGCCATGCAGGCCGATGCGCTGAGCTCAGCGCCGATTTTTCGCGAATTGGGAAGTCTCTACGAAGACCAACTTCACCAGTCCGAGCGCGCCATTGATGCTTATGAGCGCGCGCTTGAGCGCGACGAAACCGACGCGCAATCCCTGCGCGCCCTGGAGCGTCTTTTCCAGAATACCGGCGACTCCGAGGCGCTTGCGCATAACCTTCGCCGCCAGGTCTCCTTCGCCGACTCGGAGCGGCGCACCGAGCTGCTGACCCGCGCGGCAACCCTTTTCGAAGATGTCCTGGACCGCCCCGCTGACGCCGCCCTCGCCTATCAGGATCTGCTCCAGGAGCAGCCCGATTCGACCGACGCATTTGACGGGCTGGAGCGAGTTTATGGCGCCGGCGAGCGCTGGATCGATTTGTCGGACGTGCTGCGCATGCGCGTGGACGCGACCTACCAGGATACCGAGCGCATCGCCGCGCTGCAGCGCCTGGCCGACGTGCACGCCGAGCGCCTCAACGATCGCCACGAGGCCGTCTCGGTGCACCGCGAGATCCTCAGCCTGGACCCGCAACATCACGGCTCGCTCGACGCGCTGATCGGCTTCTTTGAAGAAGACACAAACTGGCAGGAACTGGCCGAAATCCTGCGCAGCAAATTGGCCGCGACCACCCCGCAAGAGGGCGAAGAATTCGACGCCTTGCAGCTCAAACTCGCCGGCGTCTTGCGCCAGGAACTCTTCGATATCGACGGCGCGCTCGAGCTTTATCGCGCCGTATTCCAGCGCACCGACGGCCATCCCCAAGCCGTTGCGGCCTTGCGCGAATTGCTCGAAGACGAACAATACGCCCCCCAGGTAACCGACGAGCTTGTCGCCCATTATTATGCCCACCAGGGCTTCGACGCGCTTATCGAAGTCTACGAAACCCGCATCGCCCTGAGCTTTGAGCCGGGCGAAAAAGCGGAGTTCATGCAGAAGATCGCGCGCGTTTATGCCGACGAACTTCGCCAGCCCGAGCGCGCCATCGACGCCATGGGCGAGGCCTGGCAGCTCGCCCCGCTCCGCGCGGATCTTCGCGATTCACTCCTCGACCTTTGCGATACCGCTGCGGCGGCCAGCGACGAAGATGGCGAGCTCGAGATCTGGACGCGCCTGGGCGAAGTCTATGAAGATGTGCTCGCCGCCGCCAACGACCCGGAGCAGCGCCTGGACTTGCACCTGGCCCTGGCCGAACTTTATCGCGACCGGCTCGACCAGGCGCCGCAAGTCGAGTCGCACTTTCGCGAAGTCCTCGCGCTCAACCCGTCGCACGACCTCGCCTATAGCGCGCTGGAAAGCCTGCTCATTCACCAGGATCGCTGGGTCGACTTTATCGAACTTCTCGAGCGCAAATTCGACGTCTATGTGGACGAGGACCCCGACGAAGCCGTGGATATCTTGCTGCGCATCGCAGGCGTCCAGGAAGAGCAACTCGACGACGGATTCAGCGCCGCCGAAACCTACGCGCGCGTCCTCGATATCCAGGAGAATGATGCGAGCGCCTCGCGCGCGCTGCGCCGACTTTATCGCGCCCAGGAGCGCTGGCAGGACCTCTGCGATCACCTGCGCGAGGCCATCTCGCAGACCCACGACGGCGACGAGATCGTCGCGCTCAAGCAAGACCTCGCCGACACGCTTCGCGAGCAGATGGACAACCCGGTCGACGCCCTGGAGGTCTATCGCCAGATCCTCGACGAGCAGGACGCCAACCCGGCCGCCCTCGCCGCGCTCGAGCAGCTCTTCAAGGACACCGCCCAGCCCGACCTGCGCGCCGATATCGCGCGCGTGATCGAGCCAAATTATCGGCGCACCGAAGATCACGCGCGTCTGGTCGACGTGCTGCTTGCGCGCGCCGAAGCCGCGCCCGCCGCCGAGCAGGCGCATCCCTTTTTGCTGGAAGCCGCCCATATCGCCGAGTCGCAACTCGCCGACGCGACGCGCTCCGCCGAGATTTTGACGCAACTCTTTGAGCGCGCCCCTCATGAGCGCCACGTACGCACCCAACTTCATCGCCTCCAGACCCAATTGGGCGATTGGCAGGCGCTCAGCGAGCTTTATCAGGACGTGCTGGCGTCGAATTTCGACGTCGACGACGCGCTTCGTGTCGAGCTTTTATGCGAGCAGGCCGCGATCTTCGAGGAGCGCCTGGAGGACTTCGATGAGGCTCGGCGCACCTATGCCGAGGTGCTGCTCTTTCAGGTCGATCACCACCTGGCCATCGACGCGACCGAGCGCCTGCTCGCGCGCACCGAGAACTGGCAAGACCTGGCCGAGTTTTATCGCGACCGCGCCGACGCCGCGCTCAATCCGCTCGACGGGCGGCGCTGGTTGGAGCGCCTGGCCACGCTCAACGAAGAGATCCTCGACGAACTCGACGAGGCCATCGCGGTCTACGGGCGCATCTACGATCTTGAACCCGGCGATAGCCCCATACAGCAGACCCTCGCGCGCCTGTACGGCCACGCGCGCCGCTGGCATGACCTGGCCGACCTCTACCGCCAGCGCATCGCGGCGAGTATCGACCCGCAACTGACGATGGAGCTGCGTTTTCAACTGGCGGGGCTGCTTGAGAGCGACCTCGACCTTATCGAAGATGCTCTGCAGATCTATCGCGATATCCTCGCCGATAACCCCGACCACCCCGAAACCCTTCGCGCCTTGGAGGGTTTGCAGCGCGACTTAAGCATCCGCGACGACGAGCGCGCCCAGTATCGCCCGCAGGTCATCGACCTGCTGCTCGAGCACTATAATGAGAAGAATCACTGGCGACGCATCGCCGACTTGCTCGAAGAAAAGGAGCAGTTGGCCGTGGACGTCGACGGGCAGGTCGACACCCTCGCCCAGGCGGCCGAGCTCATCCAGCGAAGCGCCAGCGACGACACCGACCGGGTGCGCGCGCTGGTCAAGCTCACCCGCGCGTTCTGCATCGACCCGAGCAACGAAAACCTGCGCGAGCGCGTCAAGGAGCGCGCCGAGCGGCTCGACGCCTGGGAGCAGGTGATCCCGATCCTTTTGCAAGGCCTGGAGAGCACCGATAATCCCGAGGTTCAGGCCTCGCTGCTCATCACCATCGCCGAGACCTACGCCGGCCCGCTCGAAGATCGCGGCAGCGCCATCACCGCGTATCAACAGGCGGTCGACCTCAACGATGACCCGCGCGCGCTGGGCCAATTGCAGCGCCTCTACGGCGATCTCGAGCTCTGGGAGCCACTGGTGCATGTGCTCCAGCGCCGCCTGGACGGCGAGTTCGACGGGGATACGCGCAGCAATTTGCTCAAGCGCATCGCGATGATTTATGACGAGGTGCTCGACGCCCCGGATGACGCGATCATCGCCTACGAAGACCTGCGCAGCGAAGATCCCGGCGAGATTTCGGTGCTCGACGCGCTTGCGCGTCTGTATCGACGCCAGGCACGCTGGGCCGACCTCGAAGAGGCGCTGCTCGCGAGCTCCGAGATCGTTGAAGACGAAGATAAACGCGGCGAATTGCTCGCCCAACTCGCCACGCTTCAGGATGGCAAGCTCGATAATTCGGTCGATGCCATCGCGACCTATCGCGCCGTTCTGGCGCTTCGCCCCGATGATCAAGACGCCGTGCGCGCCCTGTCGCGCCTCTATGAAGGATCGCATAACTGGCCGGAATTGCTCGATAATCTCACGCTCGAAGCCAATTTCGTGGACCCCGATGATCTCGAAGGCCTCAACGCCATCGATATGCGCCGGGCCATCGTGCTGATGGACAAACTCAACGCGTTTAGCGACGCGCTTGAGCCGCTGCGCCGCATTTTACAGCGCGACCCGGCCAACCTCGACGCGCGCGAGGCGGTCAGCGAGTTGCTCGAAAAACCAGAAATCCGCCAGCAAGCGGCCCAGCTGCTGCAGACGATTTATCGCGAATGCGAAGAGTTTGAGACCCTC
>Ga0209075_1001551_pt1 | contig 21529 bp, 19 predicted proteins | sample Stecom2011_FD_187523 | JGI IMG/M metagenome (GOLD analysis project Ga0209075, IMG submission 187523) | Agricultural soil microbial communities from Utah to study Nitrogen management - Steer compost 2011 (SPAdes) (version 2) | ecosystem: Environmental > Terrestrial > Soil > Agricultural land...
GGGCTGGGCAGCACCTATCGCGCCATCGGCCGGTACGAGGAAGCCCTCGACACCTTCGATCGTGGCCTGGAGACGTTCCCCGGAGCACCGGAGCTCCTGGTGTTCCGGGCGATGACCCTGCACAACCTGGGTCGCTCCGAGGAGGCGGTGTCCCAGCTGCTCAAGGTGCTCGTCGAGCACACGGACGACGAGTCGATCCTGCGCTACCGCCGCGCCCTGGAGTTCTACGCCGACCGTCTCTCAGAAACCTGGTGATCTACGGGTTGGGCACTGCCCCCTACCCCACGGCGAGCCCTTCCCCCTTCGTTAGGGCTCAGGGGGACAAGACTTTGGCCAGGTCGCCTCTGTCGCCGACCACGACGTCGTCCAGGTCGAGCCAGACGGCCATCGACTCCAGCTCCTGACGCAGGGCGCGGCCCACCGCCACGCGGTCGATGCCGGGCTCCCCGTATACGCCCCGCACCAGCAAGGCGCGATTGGCCCGATCGGCCTTGAGGTCGACCCGGCCCACGAGGTGGCCGTCGAGCAGGAAGGGCAGCACGTAGTACCCGTACACCCGCTTCGGCGCGGGGGTGTAGATCTCGATCCGGTAGTGGAAGTCCCAGAGCCGCTCCACGCGGTCCCGATTGAAGACCAGGTTGTCGAACGGTGACAGGAGCGCGGTGGCGGAGACCCGTCTCGGGATCACGGTATCGGGGTGCATGTACGCCGGCTGGCGCCAGCCCTGCACCTGCACCTTGCGCAGCCTCCCTTCCGTGACGAGCCGCTCGAGCAGCTTGCCCACGTGTCGCATCCGGTAGTAGTCGGCGAGATCGGCGGCGGTCCCGATGCCCAGGGCCCGGGCCGACATCACCAGAAGCTCCGCCTTGGCCTCCTCCTCCGGTGGCGTCGGGGTGTCCAGGACCTCCCGGGGGATCACCCGCTCCTTGACGTCGTAGATCCGGACGAAGTTGGGACGGGCAGCCGTCGCCAGCTCACCCTTGAAGAACCACCACTCGAGGGCCGCCTTGCCCTCGCTCCAGTTCCACATCGGGTCGTCCCCGTGTTTGTGGCCGGGGTCGGTCAGGTCGCTGGTCTGCAGCGGTCCCCGCTCGCGGACCTCGGCCAGGATGAGCTCGAGATAGTCGGGCTTCTTCTCCAGCACCTTCTGGAACACGCGCCAGATCCCCTCGTTCTCCATTCGCCAGCGGAACAGGCGGTGGTTTTCGACCGGGACGACCGATGCCATGTGGGCCCAGTACTCGAGCATCTCACCCGAGCCCCAGATCCAGTCGTCGAGACGCCGACGCTCGTAGGGGCCGAGCCGGGAGAAGAACGGCAGATAGTGGGTCCGGGCCAGCACGTTCACCGAGTCGAGCTGGACGACCCCGATGGTGTCGATCACCTTGCGGAAGTGGCGCACGTCGACACGGCCGGGGGGCCGCGCCCCGTTGAACCCCTGGGCGGCGAGGGCGAGTCGACGCGCTTGATCGGCGGCGATGACAGTCATGAGGGCTGGCACCCTACGCCGAATCCCGGACACCACGAGTCAGGTACGGTGCTGCCGTGATCGAGCGGTACACCCTGCCCGAGATGGGTGCAGTCTGGTCCGAACAGCGCCGTCTGGAGATGCTCAAACGCGTCGAGGTCCTGGCGCTGGAGGCCTGGGAGAAGCTGGGGCGGGTCCCCGAAGGGACCGCCGCCGCCGTCGATGCGGCACCCTGCCCGACACCGGAACAGGTCGCCGAGCGGGAGAAGGTGACCAATCACGACCTGGCCGCGTTCGTCGACCTCCTGGGCTCGGCAGCCGGCGGTGACGCCGCCGCCTGGGTCCACTACGGCCTCACCTCGTCGGACGTGCTCGACACCGCCACGGGCGCCCAGCTCGCCGAGGCAACCGACCTGCTGATCGATGCCACCCGCAACCTCTTCGAGACCGTGCGCCGCCGCGCCATGGAGCACCGCGAGACGCTCATGGTGGGACGCACCCACGGCATCTGGGCGGAGCCGACCACGTTCGGCCTCAAGCTCGCAGGCTGGGCGTTCGAGCTGGCCCGTGATCACGAGCGCCTGGTTGCGGCCCGCAGGACGGTGGCCGTCGGGAAGATCTCCGGAGCCGTCGGCAACTACGCCCACGTCCCACCCCAGGTCGAGGCCCACGTCTGCTCCCGGATGGGTCTCGACATCGAACCGGCGTCCACCCAGGTGACCGCCCGGGATCGTCACGCCCAGTTCCTCGCGACGGTCGCCCTGGTGGGCGCCACCCTGGAGAGGATCGCCACCGAGATCCGCCACCTGCAGCGCTCCGAAGTGGGCGAAGTCAGGGAGGCGTTCGGCGAGGGGCAGAAGGGCTCGTCGGCCATGCCCCACAAGCGGAACCCCATCCTGTCGGAGCGGCTCACCGGGATGGCGCGACTGCTCCGCGGCTACTCCCAGGTGGGGTTGGAGAACGTGGCGCTGTGGCACGAGCGGGACATCTCCCATTCCTCGGCGGAGCGCGTCGTGCTCCCCGACGCCTCGATCACGCTCCACTACATGCTGACCAAGGCGGAAGCGCTGATCGATGGCCTGGTGGTCGACACCGACCGCATGCTGGCCAACCTCGAGTCGACCAACGGCCTCGTCTACAGCCAGGCGGCCCTGCTCGGGCTCGTCGGCGCCGGTCGCACCCGCGACGAGGCCTACCGGGTGGTCCAGGGCGCGGCGATGCGGGTGTGGGAGGGCGAGGGCACCCTGCGTGACCTGCTCGTCTCCGATCCCGAGCTCGGTGTCGACGAATCGACCGTGGACTCGTGGTTCGCCGCCGGGGGGGTCATCCGGGGCACCGACGTCGTGTTCGAGCGTCTCTCAGGCCTGACGCTCGAGTAGGGCGTCGAGGTCGATCACCTCACGGAGCTGATCCGTGAACGTGCGATTGGGGGTGAGCACCGCCGCCCCCTGCGGGCTGCGCATGTTGGAGACGTCGATCCGGAACCTGATCACGTCGGCCTTCTTGATGCCCCGGTAGCGCCATGCGGTGGAGACCGCCTCGCCGAACGACCAACCGGAGTCGAGACGGATCGAACTGGAGACCGCGGAGAGACGGCTGACCAGGTTGGTGGGTGACGTGAAGCTCGCCGCCTTCGCCGCCAACTGGAACAACACATCCTGCTGACGCGTCTGCCGGGTGAAGTCGGACTGGCCCGCCGGTCTCCATTCCCCGTCGACCAACTCCTCGCCATGACGCGAGCGCACCCAGGCGAGAGCAGTGGTGCCGTCCACGACCCGGCAGCCGGGGTCGTCGATCTGCAGGTGGGACTTGATGTCGCGCGTCGGGTTGTCCACACAGACCTGGATCCCGCCCATCAGATCGATGAGACGGGCGAAGCCGCCGAAGTCGATGCGGGCCAGGTGGTCGACCGGGATCCCCGTGTAGTCCTCGACCATGATCGCCATCATCTCCGGGCCCGACGCGGTCCCGCTACACCCGCCCAGGCCCTCGTTGATCCTCGTGTACCGCTCCTTGCACAGGTTCCAGACATAGAGGTCGCGGGGAAGGCTGACCATGATCGGTGCGCCGCCCACGGCCGGCCGGAGCACGTAGATGATCGAGTCGGCCAGCGCGCCAGACGCGTCCGACCCCAGCAGGAGATACGACTCGAACACCTCATCCGGGATGGGCTCCCCGAATGCGTTCGGATACTCGGGCTCCACGGGGCCGAAGTCGACGGGATCGAGGGCATCGCCCGCGATGAGTCCGCCGACTCCGGGATCCACCTGCTGCTCCGCTTCGATCGCCTCCCGGGCGGCCTCGGGGCGGAACGACTCCTCGGTGATGTCACCGAAGGTCGCCGTCACCTGATAGGCGTAGAAGCCCGTGAATCCGAGCAGGGTCCCCAGTAGGAGGACGACCAGCGTCCGCCACGGGTGAAATACGACGAAGTGGATGAGCCGCACCCGCAGGTGATGCTAAATCGCCGCGTCAACGCTGGACGATCACCAATTGGGGCGGGGCATCTCCGGCGGCGGTGAGGTGAAGTCGCCCTTGCTGTCGTCGTACTCCCACTGCAGGTGATCCGTGACGGATGCCACGCCGTCGACGCGGCGGGTCAACTCGACCAGCAGGTTGGCGTCGGACCGGTTGGGGAGACGGCCGTCGAGGACGACGTTGCCGTCGGTGGACGTCACCTCGACCAGGTCGGGATCGACCCAGAGGATGTTGCGCATCACGTGCTCCTTGATCTCGGCGACGATCGCCTCGTCGGAGCGCGTGAAGGCCCGCATGATGTCGGCGCGGGAGACGATCCCCTGGACCTGCTCGTCCTGGGTGACCACGAGACGCTTGACGCCCTCTCGCTCCATGCGACGGGCGGCCTCGGTGTGATCGTCGTCCGGGCCGATGGTGATGACGTCCCGGGTCATGACGTCGGCAACCGCGAGCTCCTCGTCACCGATGACCTGGCGGTTGAGGAGGAAGCGCAGCAACCCGGCGCGCTGCTCGGCCCGACGACCGGCCTCGCCGGCGACGAAGTCGGCCTCGGTGATGATCCCGACGAGGCGGCCGTCGTCGTCCACCACGGGGATGCCGCTCACACCGGACTCGACCATGAGCCGGGCTGCCTCCTTGATGGGGTCGTCGGGACCCACGCTGACCACTTCTGTGGTCATCAACTCTCTGACCTTCATGGAAGGGACTCCTTTCTGTGCTGCCAAGTTTGGCAGCGTGCACCGCCCTGCGTCAGGGAAGTTCGGCCCTTTCCGGGCGGGGACCACCGTCCGCTACGATCGCGCCACGTGCTGGCCCTACCCCACATCGCATCGGGCAAGGTGCGGGAGATCTACGAGATCGATGCGGATCGACTCCTCTTCGTGGCCACCGACAGGATCTCGGCGTTCGATGTGGTCCTCAACCAGGACATACCGGACAAGGGCCGCGTCCTCACCGGTCTCAGCCTCCACTTCTTCGAGTACCTCGACACCCCGAATCACTTCCTGAGCACCGACCTGTCCGGGATCCCCGGGCTCACCGACGACGACCTCGATTGGCTGCATGGCAGGGCGATGGTGGTGAGGCGGGCCGAGGTCATCCCCGTGGAGTGCGTCGTCCGGGGGTACCTGTATGGCTCGTCGTGGCGGGAGTACCGCGATGGTGGCGGGCCGACCACGGAGCACCTGCCCGCGGGCCTCCGTCTCGCCGACAAGCTGGACGAGCCGATCTTCACGCCGGCCACCAAAGAGGCCTCGGGTCACGACGTCAACATCGACGAGGCCACCGCACGGGAGATCCTCGGTGACGACCTCTACGAGGAGCTGCGCAGGCGCTCGATCGACATCTACCGGCGCGCCGCCGACTACGCCGCGGACCGGGGCGTGATCCTCGCCGACACCAAGTTCGAGTTCGGCTTCTCCGACGGGGAGCTGCTGCTCATCGACGAGGTCCTCACGCCCGACTCGTCCCGCTACTGGCCGGCCGACCGATGGGAGCCCGGATCGGACGTGCCGTCCTTCGACAAGCAATACGTGCGCGAGTGGCTGGAGACCCGGGACTGGGACAAGACCCCGCCTGCACCAGACCTGCCCGACGAGATAGTGGCCGGCACCCGGGCCCGCTACATCGAGGCTTACGAGCGGATCACCGGCCGCTCCTTCGACGAGTACCTGAGCCGATGAAGGTCCGCGTCACCATCGACCGGCGCTCCGAGATCGCCGACCCCGAGGGGCACACCGTGATGCGCGCCCTCCACGATCTGGGTTTCGAGGATGTGCAGGAAGTGCGCATGAACCGGGTCATCGACCTCGAGATCGCCGGGGACGACCCGGGCGAGGTGCGCCGCAGGGTGGTCGAGATGTGTGAGAAGCTGCTGGCCAACCCCGTGTTGGAGGACTTCGAGGTGGAGATCCTGGGATGAGGGTCGCGGTTGCGGTGTTCCCGGGCAGCAACTGCGAGCACGACGTCGTCCGGGCCCTCGGCACCCTCGGCGCCGAGCCCGAACTGGTGTGGCACAGGGAGACCGACCTCGAAGGCTTCGACGGCGTGGTCCTCCCGGGTGGCTTCGCCCACGGCGACGCCCTCCGCACCGGGGCCATAGCCGCCCTCTCCCCGATCATGGAGCCGGTCCGGCGCATGGCGGAGAGCGGCAAGCCCGTGCTGGGCATCTGCAATGGGTTCCAGATCCTCTGTGAGGCCGGGATGCTCCCCGGCGCGCTGATCGCCAACCGCGACCTGGCATTCATCTGCCGCTTCGTCGAGGTCGAGGTGGTGGACACCGGCACGGTCCTCACCGCCGCGGCCGAGCCGGGTCAGATGCTGCGGATCCCGCTCAACTCCTATGAGGGCAACTGGGTCGACCCCGCCCGCACCGGCCGCGTCGTGGTCCGTTACGCCGACGACCCCAACGGGTCACAGGACCGCGCCGCCGCAGTCGCCAACGAAGCCGGGAACGTGGTCGGGATCATGCCCCATCCCGAGCGGGCGTCGGACCCGCTGCTCGGTTCCGACGACGGTCTCGTCCTCCTCGAGGGCTTCGTGCGATCCCTGCGAGCTTCGGTCCCGGCATGACGACCATGGAGACCCCCGTCTACGCCCAGCTCGGCATGACGGAGGAGGAATACCGGTCGGTTATCTCGATCCTGGGCCGCGAGCCCCGGCCGGCCGAGCTGGCCATGTACTCGGTGATGTGGTCGGAGCACTGCTCCTACAAGTCATCACGCGCCCATCTCCGTCGCTTCCCCACCGAGGCGCCGTGGGTCGTGGTCGGCCCCGGGGAGAACGCCGGTGTCGTCGACATCGGCGACGGCTGGCTCGCCGCCATCCGCATCGAGAGCCACAACCACCCCTCGTTCGTGGAGCCGTACCAGGGGGCGGCCACCGGTGTCGGCGGCATCCTCCGGGATGTCTTCACCATGGGTGCCCGACCGGTGGCCCTCTGGAACCAGATCCGGTTCGGGCCGCTCGACCAGCCCCGCAACCGTTACCTGTTCAACGGGGTGGTCGGAGGCATCGCCGGCTACGGGAACGCCGTCGGCGTCCCGACCCTCGGAGGCGAGATCGAGTTCGACGACTGCTACTCGGGCAACCCCCTGGTCAACGTGATGTGTCTGGGAATCCTGCGCAAGGAGCAACTGGTCCTCGGCACCGCTGGGGAGCCGGGCAACGTCGCCGTCCTGCTCGGCGCCGCCACCGGCCGCGACGGCATCGGCGGCGCTTCCGTGCTGGCGTCGGCTTCCTTCGACGAGGAGGCCGCCACCAAGCGTCCCAGCGTCCAGGTGGGCGACCCGTTCGAGGAGAAGAAGCTGATCGAGGCGTGTCTCGAGCTGTACGAGCGCGACCTGGTGGCCGGCATCCAGGACCTCGGCGCGGCCGGGCTGTCGTGCGCCACCTCCGAGCCGGCGGGCCGGGCCGGTCTCGGGATGGACGTCGACCTCGACCGGGTCCACCTCCGCGAGACGGGGATGACCGCCCCCGAGATCCTGATGTCGGAGTCCCAGGAGCGGATGCTCGCGTTCGTCCGCCCCGACAACGTCGACGAGGTGCTCGAGGTCGCGGAGAGATGGGAGATCGACGCCTCGGTGATCGGGACCGTGCGCGCCGACGACCGTCTGGTCGTCAGCCATGACGGCGAGTTGGTCGCCGACGTCCCCGCAGCGTCGCTCGCCGACGACGCACCGCTCTATCACCGGCCGGTCGAACGGCCCGGGTGGCTCGACGATCTGTGGAGCCGCCCGTTCCAGCCGGGCGAAGTCCCGGTCATCGACACCCTCCTCGACCTCCTCCGCCAACCCGGCGTCGGGTCGGCGGCGTGGGCCTATGAGCAGTACGACCACATGCTCTTCCTCGGAACCGTGGTCGGCCCCGGTCACGACGGTTCGCTGCTCCGCGTGGCAGGGACCGGGAAGGGTCTGGCGGTCTCCACCGACGGCAACGGCCGACTCTGCCTCCTCGACCCGCGTCGCGGCTCGGCGCGTCTGGTGTGGGAGGCGGCGCTGAACGTCGCCGTCACCGGCGCCCGGCCGCTCGCCACCGTGGACAACCTGAACCTGGGCAACCCAGAGAAGCCAGAGGTGATGTGGCAGCTCGTCGAGGTGGTGGAGGGCATCTCCGGGGCGTGTGAGGCGCTCGGCATCCCCGTCGTCGGTGGGAACGTCTCGCTCTACAACGAGACCGACGGCGCTGACATCAACCCGACGCCGGTGGTCGGCGTCCTCGGTCTCGCCGACCCGATGCCGGCCCTTCCGCCCCGGCTCGACCGGGCGGAGCCCGGGATGGAGATCTGGCTGATCGGCCCCGAGCCGACCGACAACTTCGCCGGGTCCCATCTGGAGCGTCTCCACGGCCCCGCCGGCGGGAGACCGACCGCCGCGGACCCCGAGGTGGGTCTGGCAGTGATCGACGAGGCGGTGAGACTCGCCCACGTCGCGCCCGTCCTCCACGACGTCTCCGACGGCGGGCTCGCGGTGACGATCGCCGAGATCTGCATCGCTTCGGGTGTCGGCGCCACCATCGAGCTCGAGGGCACCGCCGAGCTGTTCGGCGAGGACCCTCACCGGTTCGTGGCGGTCGTCACACCGGGCTGGGACCCACCGGCTCTGGGCCGGAGGATCGGTGTCATGGGCGGCGACTCCCTGCGGATCGGCGACGAGAGCGTCTCCGTGGCCGCTCTGGCCGAAGCATGGCGGGGGGCGATCCCGGAGGCCATGAGGTCATGACGGTCCTGGGTGCCGTCCTGGCCGGGGGCGCGAGCTCCCGCATGGGCAGGGACAAGGCAGCCGTGGTGGTCGGCGGCCGCACCATGCTGGATCGCGTCGGCGACGCCCTGGCGGAGGTGTGCGATCGGGTGGTCGTCCTGGGCCCGGAGCGGGAGGGTGTCGAGACGTGGCCCGACCGGGACCCGGGGTCGGGACCGCTGGCCGGCCTCGCCAACGCCCTGGAGAGGGCCGACACCGACCACGTCCTCCTGGTGGCGGTGGACAACGCCTTCGTCCGTGTCGAGACCCTGCGCGGTCTGGTCTCCCTCGCCGGGGAGATGCCCGTCATTCCCGTGGACCGGGACGGGGTGCGTCAGGTGACCTGCGCGCTGTACCCGACCTCGCTGGCCGGCATCGCCCGCGAGGAGTTGGAAGCGGGCGGTTCCCTGCAGAGCCTCGTCGACCGTGTGGCGTTCCGTCCGGTGACACCCGACGAGTGGGCGGCCTGGGGCGAGGACGGGCGCAGCTGGGACTCGATCGACGACGAGCCCTCCCTCCGAGCGGCCGAGGCCACGTACCATGACGATGTGCCCGGTGAGGCGTGCGGTGTGTTTGCGGCCTACTCGACGACCCAACGCGTCTCACATCTGATCTACTTCGGCCTCTTCGCCCTCCAACATCGCGGCCAGGAGTCGGCGGGGATCGCCACCTCCAACGGCGAGACCGTCACCGTCTACAAGGACCTCGGTCTGGTGGCGCAGGTGTTCGACGAGTCGTCGCTGGCGGGTCTCGACGGGCATCTCGGCATCGGCCACACCCGCTACTCCACCACCGGCTCGAACACGTGGGCCAACTCGCAGCCAACCCACCGGCAGGCGGGGATCACCTCGATCGCCCTCGGGCACAACGGGAACCTGACCAACACGGCCGAACTGGCCACCCGGCTCGGGGTCACGGAGGCCACCACCGACTCCGACCTGATGACCGAGGACCTGGCCCGTGCCATCGACGACGACCGCAGCGACGGCCGCGGGCTCGAGCGGGCGCTGATGCAGGTGGCACCGGGTTGGAAGGGCGCGTTCTCGCTGGTGATCATGGACCAGGGCCGCATCGTCGGGTTGCGCGACCCCAACGGATTCCGTCCGCTGTGTCTCGGCTCGCTCCCCGACGGCGGGTGGGTGCTCTCGTCGGAGACGGCGGCGCTCGACCTGGTCGGAGCGAGGTTCGTCCGGGAGATCGGCGCGGGCGAGATGGTGGTCATCGACGCCACCGGAGTCAGGAGCTATCACCCGTTCGCAGAGGTCAAGCCGGGTCTCTGTCTCTTCGAGTTCGTCTACTTCGCCCGACCCGACAGCCAGATGTACGGGCGCAACATCCACGCCGCCCGCACCGAGATGGGACGCCGTCTGGCCGGGGAGCATCCGGTGGATGCAGACGTGGTGGTGCCGGTGCCCGAGTCGGGGATCCCCGCGGCGCAGGGCTTCGCCGCCGCCAGCGGAATCCCGTATCACGACGGGCTGGTCAAGAACCGCTATGTGGGCCGGACCTTCATCGAGCCCACCCAGATGCTTCGTGACCGGGGCATCCGTCTCAAGCTCAACCCGCTCACCGACAGCCTGACCGGGAAGCGGGTGGTGCTGGTCGACGACTCCATCGTCCGGGGGTCGACCACGCGCAAGCTGGTGGAGATGGTCCTCGAGGCGGGCGCCACTGAGGTCCATCTCCGGGTGTCGTCGCCGCCGTACCGCTGGCCCTGCTTCTACGGGATGGACACTGCCGATCGGTCGACCCTGATCGCGGCGTCGATGGAGGTGGAGGAGATCCGGGAGAGCCTCGGCTGCGACACGCTCGGGTACCTGTCGCTCGACGGCCTGCTCGAGGCGACCGGGGTGGCCGACGCCGGGTTCTGCACTGCCTGCCTCTCCGGCGACTACCCGACCGAGATCCCTCTGAACACGGACAAGTTCCAGCTGGAAAGGTCGTGACCTCCTACCAGCGGGCCGGAGTCGACCTGGAGGGCGCCGAGGCACACGTCCGGCGCATCGCCGACGCCGTCACCGCCACGTGGGGGCCCAACGTCGTGGGCTCGTTCGGAGGATTCGCGGCGGGCATCACCATCCCCGAGGGCTACCGGCGGCCCGTCCTGATGCTGACCACGGACGGTGTCGGCACCAAGCTCGAACTGGCCCGCCGGGCCGGCCGCTGGGAGGGGGTCGGCCGGGACCTGGTCGCCATGTGCGTCGACGATCTGGCAGCCGCCGGAGCGAGACCGCTGGCACTGGTCGACTACATGGCGGTGGGGCGTCTCGATGGCGATCGTGACCGCACCATCGTCGAGTCGATCGCAGAGGGTTGCGAGGCGGCCGGATGCGCCCTGCTGGGCGGTGAGACGGCGGAACACCCGGGTGTGATGGACCCGGGAGCGGTCGACCTGGCCGCAGCCGCCCTCGGCGTCGTGGAGGCGGGCGAGGAGTTGACGCCGTCCTCGGTCCGGGCGGGAGATCTCGTGGTCGGCCTCGCATCGCCGAACCTCCGCTCCAATGGCTTCTCCCTCGTGCGGGAGGTCCTGGGCGACGAGGTCGAGGATCATTTCGATCTCCTGCTCGACCCGTCGGTCATCTACGCGCCGCTTGTCCTGGAGATGGCGGCGACGGGCGCGGTCCGGTCCGCGGCCCATGTCACCGGTGGCGGCATACCCGGCAACCTGCCCCGGGCGCTTCCCGAGGGCCTGGGTGCGGTCGTCGACACCTCGACCTGGGAGCGGCCGGCCGTGTTCGACCTCCTCGAGGAGCGTGGCGTCGCGCGCGACGAGATGTTCCGGGTGTTCAACATGGGCATCGGCTTCTGCCTGGTGGTCGACGCCGACCGGGTGGAAGATGTGACCGGGCTGGGTGGTTCGGTCATCGGTGAGATCGTCCTCGGCTCGGGAGTGAGGCTGCAATGAAGTTCAGTGAGGCGAGCGCCGTCCAGAGGGTCGGCGCCGGGTCGTACACCGCAGAGATCCAACCCGGTTGGGACATCTTCGGCGTGGCCAACGGCGGCTATCTGCTGGCGATGTTGGCCCGGGCCATGGGTGAGGAGGCCGTCGGCCGCGACCTGGTGTCGATCTCGGCCCGGTTCCTCAACCCCGGTCGGGAAGGCCCGGTGTCGATGGAGGTGGAGACCCTGAAGCAGGGTCGAGGCACCACCACGCTCCAGGGTCGGATGACCGCCGGCGACCGGACGCTGTTCGTCGCCCACGCCACCTTCGCCATTCCCGGGATGGGCGCCGAGGTGAACGCCTCGTTCGAGCAGGCACCGGAAGTCCCACCGCCTGATCAGTGCCTCCGTCTGCTGCCGGTCGACGATGCCCCGCTGCCGCCCCCGTTCTCCACCAAGGTGGGGATCCTGATGCGGCCCGAGGACGCGGTGATGGGTGAGGCCGCGGAAGGGCGATCTCCGGACATCAAGGGCTGGTTCCATCTCTTGGACGGCGAGTTGATCGACCCCTACGGCCTGATCCTCGCGGCGGACGCATTCCCCCCGGCGGTGTTCACGGCCAACCTCCCGCTGGGCTGGACACCCACGATCGACATCAGCGTCTACGTCCGCGACCCTGGACCCCACGAGATCGTGAAGTCCCACGTCCACACCCGCCACGTCACCGACGGATGGCTGGAGGAGGACGTCGAGATGTGGGACTCGTCGGGCCGTCTCGTCGCCCAGTCCCGTCAGTTGGCCCTCCTGGCCCGGTGACCCCCGGCGGACGTCATGGGACTCGGACCGGGGGAGGCGAGCTCACATCAGCGGAGGGTCGGCGCCGGTCACATAGACACGGCCGAGCGGGCTGATGAACCGATGGCCACCGTCCGGGAGCCGCTCATAACTCCAGCCCTTGTCGCGCATCATGTGGTGGTAGCGACACAGAGGACCGAGATTCCCGAGTGAAGTGGCACCGCCCTTCGACCAGGGCGTCAGATGGTCGAGGTCGGAGTCGGTGGCCGGCATGCGGCACCCGGGCCAGACACAGGTCGGGTAGTGGGCGCGGATCGTGCGCTTCATCGCCCGGGTGGGGCGACGTCGCACGGTCCCGGTGGAGACGACCTCGCCGTTCTCCGTGAAGATGTACTCCCAATCGCAGTCCGCCTGGGTCTCGGCGATCTTGCGGGCGATCTCGGCGGCCACGGGGCCGTAGCCCGGGATGTGCGCCGGGTCCTCGCTGAGCGCGGCGAGGGTCGCCAGGTCGACGACGAGGTGCACCGTGGCCCGTCTGCCCGCGCCGTCGGAGCGCAGCAGCAGATCACAGGCGACATCGGCGCGGACCTGATCGGCGGTGCGGGGGTCATGTGTGGTCTTTGCCCGGCGGGCGAGATAACCGACCCGGTCCCGGATGCCCATGGCCACGGACGGGTCGATGTTGAAGAGATGGAGGTTGGCGGTGCCATCGGGATTGGCGTCGACCACGAGCCGCCGCTCCTCCAGCCCGGCCTTCCGCTCCTCTGCGGTCTCCCGCGGGGTGAGGGTCAACCGAAGCTTGTGGATCCGGGATCGCAGCTGGCCCGTGGTGAGCCGCGGAGCCTCGGGGAGGATCCGGGAGACCAGATCGAAGGCGGTGTCGTCCGGCAGCGCTCGGACGCCCTCGATGATGACCCGGGCCTCACGCAGACCGATCCGCCCTTCGTCGAGCAGGGAGTGGACCTCGGGGAACCGGGCCAGATCGATGGCGAAGTCGACTTCGGTCTCGGCGGCACGCCGCGTGAGACGATGGGCTGCCGCGATCTCCGCGGCCACCAGGTCTCGATCATCGGAGAACACAGCCAGCAGTGCGGCGATGTCGGCGTAGTACTGCGCCTGATGATGGGCGATCATGGCGGCGTGGGCCAGCGACGACTCGACCAGTCCGTATCCCCACTCGTCGGAAGTCAGACCGTGATCCTCGACCGGTGACTCCCCCGCTTCGAGCCCCGATCCGGTCCCTCTCTGCACCAGCTCGGAGAACATATGTTCGAGTATGTCACAACACTATGACACATTTCAAGCATCTCGACGCTGTTTGGCGATATATCCCAGACACCATAATATATTCCTTGACAGGAATATATGACCTGCTTACCTGTCCCCGTGGAAGCGGTGTTCAGCGCTCTCGGTGAGCCGGGCCGGCTCCGGATCGTCGAACTGCTGCGGCTCGGGCCGCACGCCGTCGGCGACATAGTGGAGGGTCTGGGCATGCGACAGCCACAGGTGTCGAAGCATCTCAAGGTGCTGGCGCAGGCCGGGCTGGTGAGGGTGCAACCCCGGGCCCGGCACCGGATCTACCACCTGGACGCAGACGCGTTCGAACAGATGAGGGAATGGGTCGACTCGTTCGAGGAACTGTGGGCAGCCCGCCTCGACTCTCTCGGCCGCTATCTCGAAGAACTCGACGAAGAGGAAAGGGATCAGTGATGGCTCTGCTCAAGAAGAAGAACAAGGAGATCGTCCTCGAGCGGTACTACGCCGCTCCCCTCGAGACGGTGTGGAAGGCGTGGACCGAGGCCGAACGTCTCGCGAAGTGGTGGGGTCCCGAGAAGACGAAGGTCACCGACTGCGAGGTGGACCTCCGTGTCGGCGGCCGTATCTACATCGTCACCGAGGCCACCGGGGAGATGGGCAAGTACGCCGGCACGCGTTGGCCGATGGAGGGCACCTTCACCCATATAGACGAGACCGGCCGCCTCACCTACGACGCCCGCTCGTGGCAGGAGGGCGACGAAGAGGGGACCACCATCCACCACACAAACGACGTCACCCTGACCAACGAGGGCGACAAGACCCATGTCCGTCTCCACGTGACGATCACCCGGATCGGCACCAAGGCGAAGCTCGCCGCCTTCGGAATGAAGTGGGGCTACAAGGCGCAGCTGGACGCCCTGGAGAAGCTCCTCGAGGGCTAGCGCGGAAGCAGGCCGAGGATCTCGGCTTTCCGGTCGGCGGTGAGGAACGACGACTCGATCGAGTTGCGAGCGAGCCGGGTGAGTTCCTCCTCGCCGAACCCGAGCACATCGGCCAGGCCCCGGTAATTGTCCCCGACATACCCGCCGAAGTAGGCGGGATCGTCAGAGTTGACCGACACCAGCAGGCCGGCCTCCATCATGCGGGGCAGCGGGTGGTCTTCCAGGCCGTCGACGACCTTGAGGGCCACGTTGGACAACGGGCACACCGTCAACGGCACCCGCTCGCGCACCAGGCGGGCCACCAGGTCAGGATCCTCGAGACTACGGACGCCGTGGTCGATCCGCTCCACACCCAGGATGTCGAGGGCGTTCCACACATACTCGGGTGGCCCCTCCTCCCCCGCATGGGCGACGGCGCGCAGACCCAAGGAACGAGCGATCTCATAGGCCTCGACGAACAGCTCCGGCGGGTAGCCCACCTCCGACGAGTCGAGCCCGACCGCGATGACGCCCTCCAGATGCGGCTCGGCGGCCCGGATCGTCGCCACCGCGTCCCCGGCGGGCAGATGGCGGAGGAAGCAGAGGATCAGGTCGGCGCTGATCCCGTGACGGCGAACGGCGTCGGCCATGGCCTCCCGGAACCCGTCCATGAAGACCTCGAAGCCGATGCCGCGCGACGTGTGAGTCTGGGGGTCGAAGAAGATCTCGGCCCGGCGCACCCCGTCGGCCGCGGCCCGGTCGAGGTAGGCGGTCATCAGGTCGTAGAAGTCCTGTGGCGTCTGCAGCGCCGCGGCGCCCTGGTAGTAGATGTCGAGGAACGACTGGAGATCGGTGAACTCGTAGGCGGCCCTGACCTCCTCCACCGACCGGAACGGCAACTCGACGCCGTTGCGACGGGCCATGTCGAACATCATCTCCGGTTCGAGGGTCCCCTCGATGTGGACGTGGAGCTCGGCCTTGGGCAGCCTGCTGATGACGTCGGTCACAGGGCGATGTCCTCCGGTCTCACGGGGACCCGGTTCAGGTCCCTCCCGATGGCGTTGCGGATCGCCGCCGCCACCGCGGCGGTCGAAGAGATCGTCGGCGGCTCGCCGACCCCCTTGGCGCCGAACGGGCCCCACCAGCTCCCCTGCTCGATGAGCAGCATCTCGACGTCCGGGGCGTCGAGGATCGTTGGAAGCAGGTAGTCGGTGAAGTTGGGGTTGCGGATCACACCGTCCTGGATGACCAGCTCCTCCATGACCGCCAGGCCGACGCCCTGCATGATCCCGCCCTCGATCTGGCCCTGGACCGACACCGGGTTGAGCACCCGGCCCACGTCCTGGGCCGTGTCGACACGCACCACCCGAACGAGGCCCAGCTCAGGGTCCACGTCGACGACGGCCCGGTGGGCGGCGATCGCGAAATCGGCGTGGATGTCGCCGTGCCCGTCGTCGTCGGGCGGCGTCGTGGGCGGATGCCGGAACGTGTAGGTCTCCTCCCACCCCTCCCTGATGAGCTCGCTCATGGGGGCGATCAGCTCCCCGGCCCGGTGGACCCCAAGATCGTCGAGCTCGTCGCCACCGTGGTGGGCGAGGATCCGCTCGCGAAGCCGTCGTGAAGCCTCCATGACCGCGCCCCCGGAGATCTGGGTCTGCCGCGATGCCGAGGTCGAGCCGGCCGACCCGATCCGGGAGGTGTCGACGTGCCGGACGATCGCCTTGGATATGCCCAGCGCCGTCCGGGCCATCTGGGCGAGCACCGTCACCAGGCCCTGTCCCACCTCGATGGCCGCCGTCTCCACCACCGCGCCCTCGTCGGTGAGGCGGACCCGGGCCTCGGCGTAGTCATCGGAGCCCTCGGAGAAGCCCAGGTTCTTGATCCCCACCGAGTACCCGACACCCCGGACGATGTGGGAGCGGTCGGTGGTCAGACCGCTGCCACCGGGGAGGATCGGGTCATCACCGTCCGGGAGGGGAATGGCGGCGAGCGAGTCGATGCATTCGGCCACGGGCAGCGGCGTCTGGATCACCTGTTGGGTGGTCGGGTTGCGGTCACCGGTGGCCAGGGCGTTGCGACGTCGCAATTCGAGCGGGTCCATGCCCAGCTCGGCGGCGAGCCTGTCCATCTGCGACTCGTACCCGAAGTTCGACTGAACGGCACCGAAGCCGCGCATGGCGCCACAGGGCGGGTTGTTGGTCTTGACGCCGATCCCCTCGACGAGGACCGAGTCGACCCTGTACGGGCCGACGGCGAAGTAGCAGGCGTTGGCGAGCACGGCCGAGGTCGTTGACGCGTAGGCGCCTCCGTCGAGGAGGATCTTCGCCTCCACCCGCACCAGCTTCCCGTCCCTGGTGGCGTGGTGCCGGTACCACATCCGCGCCGGATGGCGGTGGACGTGGCCGGTGAACGACTCCGACCGCTGATAGACCATCTTCACCGGCTGGCCGGTGTGGAGGGCGAGCATCACCAGGTGGATGTGGAGGTTGACGTCCTCCCTCGCCCCGAATGCGCCGCCGACCCCGGTGGGATGGGAGCGCACCTGCTCGGGGCGGAGGCCCAGGGCTTCAACCACCTGTGACTGGTCGGCGTGGACGAACTGGCTCGTGGCGTAGAGGTCGACCCCACCCGACCCGTCGGGGACGGCCAGACCCGCCTCGGTGCCGAGCGGCGCCTGGTCCTGCGTGCCGACCTCGTAGTAGCCCTCGACGACGACCTCACCGGTGACTTCCTGGTCGCCGCTGCGGATCTGGAGACGACGAAAGACGGAGTCGGCCCGGTCCGCCTCCTCGGGGTCGGTGAGCGGCGGCAGCGCCTCGTACTCCACGACGACGGCGGCCGCGGCGCGGCGGGCGGTGTCCGGGTCTTCGGCGGCGACGATGGCCACCGGCTCTCCCCAGTAGTTGATCTCATCGGAGGCGAGCACCGGCTGGTCGGGATGCTCCAGACCGAACATGCCCGGGCCGGGAACGTCGTCCGCGGTGAGCACGGCGTGCACTCCGCCGGTGGCCAGTGCCGGGCCGATGTCGATGGAGACGATCCGCGCCCGGGCGTGCGGGCTGCGCGTGGTGGCGCCCCAGAGCATCCCCTCTGACCACAGGTCCTGGGCGTACTGGAACTCGCCCTTCAGCTTGGGGACGCCGTCGGGGCGGAGCGGGGAGTCGCCGATCCCCGAGGTGACCGTCGGCCGTGTCCGCGTCGGCGTGGTCACTGCTCACCCCCGGAAAGGGACTCGAGGGCCCGGATGATCGCCCCGTAGCCCGTGCACCGGCAGATGTTCCCGGCGAGCGCCTCCTTGATCTCGATGCGGGTCGGGCTGGGGTTGACCCGGAACAACTCCGTGGCGGCCACGACGATCCCGGGCGTGCAGAAACCGCACTGCACCGCACCGGAACGGAGCATCGCCTCCTGGATCGGGTTGAGCCCGTCGGTCGACAGGCCCTCGACGGTCGTGACTTCGGAGCCTTCGGCATCGGCGGCCATCACCAGACAGGAGCAGACGACCTCGCCGTCGAGCACCACCGAGCAGGAGCCACACTCGCCCTGGGCGCAGGCGCTCTTCGACCCGAACAGACCGAGCTCGTCACGCAGGACGTCGAGGAGGCTGGTCGGGCCGACGACCCGGGCGTTGACGTCCTCACCGTTGAGACGGAACTCCACGATCATGCCAGGCACCTCTCCAGCAGACGACGGGCGAGGACGCCGGCGGCGTGACGGCGGTACTCCTCGGTGGAACGGTGGTCGGTGATCGGGCGGACGCCCTCCGACACCAGGCGGGCGAACTCGCCGAGAGCCGAGTCCGACGGGGACGGCTCGGCAGAGATCATCTCCTCGGCGGCGGGCACCCGGATCGGCGTGGGGCCGACCGATCCGAGGGCGACCGTCGTGCTGCCCTCGGTGTCGCGGGTCACCACGCAGCACACCGTCGAGATCACCATCGCGTTCCGCACCCCGACCTTTCCGAACTCGTGCCGCTCCGGGAGACGCTCCGGGAGGACGACCGCGGTGATCAGCTCGCCGGGCTGCAGCGCGTTCTGCTTCGGGCCCGTGAAGAACTCGTACCAGGGCACCAGCCGGCGGCCCGAGGTCGAGGCAATCTCGATGGAGGCGTCCACGGCGGCGAGGAAGGGATGCCCGTCACCGGCCGGGCTGGCCGTTCCGAGGTTGCCGCCGATGGTGGCGGCGTTGCGGATCTGTGGGGAGCCGACCGTGCGGGCGGCCTGGGCGTACGCCCGCGGCCCGTCGCGCTCCACCCTGCGCCAGGTGACGCCGGAGCCGATGCGGCTTCGCTCCCACTCCCGCAGCTCTGCGATGCGGCGAAGTCCGACGACCATCTCGGGCCGTCGCTTACCGAAGTTGACCTCCACCATGAGGTCGGTCCCTCCGGCCAGTGGGGTGGCGCCGTCGGCGGCGGCAGCGAGCGCTTCGTCGAGTGTCTTGGGGTGAAACGCCTGCACGTTGACCGGGCAACTTAGTCGGGACTACTCGAGGAGTGCCCTCGCCAGGCCGTTGTGCTCCGCCACCAACTCCGCGACGTCGACCCCCTCCACCTGGCCGCCGGAGACCAGGGGGCGGCCATGGACCCACGAATGGTCGACACGCACCGGGGCGCACATCACCACCGCCGCCACCGGGTCGTGGAGCGCCCCGGCGTACTCGACACGGTCGAGATCGATGGCGATCACGTCGGCAGCCGCACCCGGGACGAGCCGTCCCAGCTCCGGACGGCCGAGAATCCGGGCACCACCGGTCGTGGCCAGTTCCAGAGCCTGCCTGGCGGTCATCTGCGGTCCGTCTCCGATGCCGGGCGAGACGGCCAGCCGATTGAGCAGGAGAGCCTGTCGCGTCTCGGCGAGGAGGTGGGACGAGTCGTTCGACGAAGACCCGTCGACACCGAGGCCGACGGGCACTCCGGCCTCGAGGTACCTGCTCACGGGTGCGATTCCGGAAGCGAGACGCATGTTGGAGGTCGGGCAGTGGGCCACGCCCGTCCCGAACGAGCCCATCCGGACGACCTCGTCGCCGGCGACGTGAACCGCGTGGGCGTACCACACGTCCTCGCCCACCCATCCGAGATGTTCCATGTGCGCGACGGGCCGTCGCCCGAACCTCTCGAGACAGAACGCCTCCTCGTCGGCGGTCTCGGCGAGGTGGGTGTGGAGCCGGACGCCGAGGCTGCGGGCCAGCTCGGCCGCACCGACCATGAGCTCATTGGTCACCGAGAAGGGCGAGCAGGGGGCGACGACGACGCGACGCATCGACCCGGGAGAGGGGTCGTGGAAGCGCTCCACCGCCTCCCGGGAGTCGTCGAGGATGACGTCCTCGTCCTCGACCACGGAGTCCGGCGGCAGGCCACCCTCGGACTCGCCGAGGCTCATCGATCCGCGGGATGCCTCGAAGCGGATGTTCAGACCCTCGGCCCCGGCGAACTGGTCGGCGATGGAGGAGCCGTTGGGCCACAGGTAGTGGTGGTCGAAGACGGTGGTGGCACCGGACAGGGCCAACTCGACCAGGCCGAGACGGGTGGAAGCCCGGACGTGGTCGGGGGTCATCCTCGCCCAGACCGGATAGAGGGCGCGCAGCCAACCGAACAGACCCTGGTCCTGACCGGCCGGATAGACCCGGGTCAGGGTCTGGTACAGGTGATGATGGGTGTTGACCAGGCCGGGAAGGACGATGTGCCCGCTGAGGTCGACCACTTCGTCGGCGGTGTCCGGAAGCCCGGCGGTGGGGCCGACGGAGACGATCCACCCGTCCTCGGCGTAGATGCCGCCATCGGGGATCTCCCGCCCGTCCATGGTGACCACGAGAGCGGCATTGTGGAGGAGGAGCGACGTCACGGGCCCGAACGCTAACCGCCCCCTAGAGTCGCGCCCATGACCCTGAGCGATCGTTCACTGGCTGATTGGAGCGTGCGTCTGGGCAGGGTGGCCGAGGAGGTGGCAGCGTCCTTCCCGGGCGAGCGACCCGATCGCCAGCCGGTCCACACCGTCTACGGCGGCGCCCAGTTGTTCAAGCACGACACCGCCCGCCGGCTCGGTGATCTGGCCCTCCGCTCTGTGGAGGAATGGCTCGCCACCCCGGGCGATCTGGTCGACGCGGTCGGGATGGACCCGGCTCTCGCCGGACAGGTCCACCCCAAGGTCGTGTCGAAGCTGGAGCGTGAGCCGGTGGAGGACTTCCGCATCGACTTCGAGGACGGTTACGGCAACCGACCCGACGAGGAAGAGGACGGGCATGCCCGCTCCACGGCGCAGGAAGTGGCGAAGGGCATGACGGAGGGAACGCTCCCACCGTTCCTCGGCATCAGGGTCAAGTCACTGTCGGGTGAGCTGCACCGGCGCTCGCTCCGCACCCTCGACCTCTTCGTGACCACGCTGGCCGAGGAGACGGGAAAGCTTCCCGAGGGATTCCGGGTCACCCTTCCCAAGATCCAGCACGTGGAGCAGGTGGTCGTGTTCTCGGAGGCGATGACCGAGTTGGAAGAGGCGCTCGGGATTGGCCAGATCCCCCTCGAACTGATGGTGGAGACCCCGCAGACCGTCATCGACCGCGACGGGTCGTCGGGGATGAGGAGGTTCGTGGAGGCCGGCGGGGGCCGGGTCCACGGAGCCCACTTCGGCACCTACGACTACACGGCCTCGATGAGCATCACCGCCGCCTATCAGGCGATGGACCACAAGACCTGCGACTTCGCCAAGCACAACCTACAGGTGAGCCTGGCGGGGACCGGAGTGTGGATCTCGGACGGCGCCACCAACGTGATGCCCGTCACCATCCACAAGGGCGACGATCTGACCGCGGAGCAGGTGCGGGAGAACCGGGCGTCGGTGCACGATGCGCTCCGGCTGCACTACGGCCACGTCCGGCACTCGCTGATCCACGGCTACTACCAGGGGTGGGACCTGCACCCGGCCCAGCTCCCCAGCCGCTACGCCGCCGTGTTCGCCTTCTTCCTCGAGGGTCTCGACCAGGCCGGGGCGCGTCTGGCCAAC
>Ga0209075_1001552_pt1 | contig 21525 bp, 22 predicted proteins | sample Stecom2011_FD_187523 | JGI IMG/M metagenome (GOLD analysis project Ga0209075, IMG submission 187523) | Agricultural soil microbial communities from Utah to study Nitrogen management - Steer compost 2011 (SPAdes) (version 2) | ecosystem: Environmental > Terrestrial > Soil > Agricultural land...
TCCCTCGGGCGTCACGGCCCTGAGGTGGGGGTAGGCGCCGACCACCTCCCAACCCGTCGCCCAGCCCTCGACGATGATCACGTCGCCAAGCAGTGCCCGGGCCAGGGTGGAATCGGCTTTCGGCCCGAGGACGTCGACCATCGCCTCCAGACCCATCGACGCGGCCGCATCACGGGCGGGCACGCCCGGTGTCGAGCGCGGCGAGACCATCGCCACCGACCCGCTTCCCTGTGCCTTGACCTGGCCCGCGACGTCCCGCACGGCGTGCCGGTCGGGGAAGGCGACGGCGTCCGCCCACGGCCCCAATGCGGCGGAGACGGCGGCTTCGTAACCCTCCGGCACGTCGAGCAGGGCGGCGAGGCGGCCCCTGCTGGCAGGTGCGTTCTCCACGAGGTCCCTGGCCTCCTCGTCGAAACGGCCCTCCAGCGCGGATCGGATCGCCTCCACACGCGCCTCGGCGGCGGCCACGCCGGTGCGGGCCTCGGCGAGGGCGTTCTCGGCGGCGGTCCACTTCTCCTGGTCGGCGGTCCTGACCTCGACCGCGCCGTCGTAGTCGGCCTGCAGGTTCGTCAGCTCGGCATCGAGCATGCGGATCTCGCGGTCGATGTCCTCGATCGAAGCCGACTCGGCTTCCACCTGCGACCGGAGCACCTCGAGGCGGTGGTCGATGGCGGCGATCTCCCTTCGGTCCCTCTCGATGGCGGCCTCGAGAGCGCTCAGCTCCCCCCTGACTGCGGCCAGGGCTCCCTCGGGTGAGAGGCTGGCCTGTGTGGCGAGGGAGCGCTCCTCATCCTCGAGACGACGGAACGCGGCCTCGGCGGCCTCGACCTGAGAGCGGAGCTCACCTGCCTGCCGCTCCAGTTCGGCCTTCTCCACCTCGATCGCATCGCTCTCGGAGGCGAGATCCTCGAGACGGGCTGCCGCGGCCTCGATCCGCCCCGATGCGGCCCGCGCCCGCTCGTGGGCGACGGATGCGATGCGTCGGAGACGCTCGGCCGTCGTCTCCAGGAGGGCGGCCGCACTGGTGGCCTCGTCGAGATCCCCCGTCACTGCGGACACGTCGGCCGTGAGACGCGTGACGGTGGCCTCCAGGTCACCGAGCCTGCCGCGGTCGACCTCCATGGTCTCGGCGAGCATGGAACGTTCCGAGACCGATATCGTCAGCTCGCGGTCCAGTTCCTCCAGCTTCTTGCCAGCGAGATGGAGCCGAAGGCTGACGACTTCCTGCCGGAGGTCGTGATAGCGCTCGGCCGCCCGGGCCTGGCGGCGCAGCGGCCTCATCTGCCGTGAGATCTCGCCGATGATGTCTTCGAGACGGGTCAGGTCCTCACCAGTGCGTTCGAGACGACGCTCCGCCTTCTCCTTGCGACGGCGGTGCTTCAGGATCCCGGCCGCCTCCTCGATGACCGCGCGGTGCTCATCGGGCGAGGCGTTGAGGATCTGTCCGATCTCCCCTTGACCGATGATCACGTGCTGGTGACGGCCCACGCCCGCGTCGGACAGGAGGTCGAGGATGTCGATGAGCCGGCATGACACACCGTTGAGCTCGTAGTCGCTCGAGCCGTCGCGGTAGAGACGCCGGGTGATCGACACCTCGTCGAGGTCGAGATCGATGAGACGGTCGGTGTTGTCGATGACGAGGACGACTTCGGCCTTGTTGAGGGCGGGTCGGGCCGCGGTGCCGGCGAAGATGACGTCCTCCATCTTCGGCGTGCGCAGGCTCTTCGCCGACTGGGTGCCGAGCACCCACGAGAGAGCGTCCACGAGGTTGGACTTTCCGGAGCCGTTGGGACCGACGACCACGGTCACCCCGGGGCGGAACTCGAGACGGGTGCGGTCGGCGAACGACTTGAAGCCGGCGAGCTTCAGCGACTTCAGATACAAGGCCTGCTCCGTGGCATGTCGGTTGTCGTGCTCCTGGCGAATGACAGCAGTGTGATTAACCCCGTCAGGCTAACAACGATGCGGCTCAGTGCTGGCAATCGGGGCAGAAGTGGGTCGACCTGGCCCGCACCACGATCCGCTCGATCGGCGTCCCGCAGACGACACACGGCTCCCCGGTTCGCCCGTACACGCGGAGGCGGTCGAGGTTCTCCCCCGCCCGGCCGTCGGGCAGCAGGTAGGCCAGGTCGTCGAGGGTGGTCCCTCCCGCCTCGATCGCCTCAGCGAGCACCTCCCGGGTGGCGGTCACCATCGCTTCGAGACGGTCCATCGGGATGTCCCTGCCGGGTGTGAGCGGATGGACCTTCGCCCGGTGGAGCACCTCGTCGGCGTAGATGTTGCCCAGCCCGGCGACCGGCCCCTGGTCGAGCAGGAGAGCCTTGATGGGAGCCGTCCGACCCGCCAGCGACTCCGCCAGCACCGATGCGTCGAAGGCGTCGCTCCACGCGTCCGGGCCGAGACGACCCAGCGGGGACGAGGCCATCTCGTCCTCGTCGAACACGGCGACGAAACCGAAGGTCCTCGGGTCGGTGAAGCGGACGACGGTGCCGTCGTCGAGGTGCAAGAGGACATGGGTGTGCACGGGTGGCTCTTCCTCCGGCGACCCGAACGAGAAGCGCCCCGACATCCCCAGGTGGGCGATCAGGGTCCACCCCTCGTCCAGGTCCCCTACGAGGAACTTCCCGTGCCGTCTCAGTGCCTCAACCCGGCGGCCCCGGAGACGGGTCACCAGCTCCTCGGCGGAAGCGTTGCGGCGGGCAGTCCTCGGATGCGAGACGATCGCCTCCTCGATCACCCGGCCCACCAGCACGGGCTCGAGATGACGGCGCGTGGTCTCGACTTCGGGCAGTTCTGGCAAGGCGCTCTCCGGGAGGGACGGCCGATTACGGTACCCCTCCGATGCGGATACTCCCCCGCCCCCTCGGCGTGCTGCTGAGCGACGCCATGGGCTCTCTCGGACGCACCTGGAAGGTCCTCGTCCCGATCGCGATCGCGGTGCTCATCCCCGCATCACTGGCGACGCTCGCCGCCTTCTCGATCCCCGGCGCCTTCGAGTTCGTCGAAGACGTCCTCGAGAACCCGGAGGCGCTGGCGAACCTGTCCGCCGAGGAGTTCAGCGAGCGGTCACGTCCGTTCGTGGTCGCAGGCGGTCTGAGCACCCTCGTCCAGGCCCTCGCCATGATCTTCGTGTTCGTCTGCTGCCATCGGGTGACCATCGCAGACGTCAAGAAGGAGCCTGTCGACCGGCGCGAGACGCTGCGTCACGCCCTCAGCTCCTACCCGTCGGCCGCGCTGGCGGGCATCCTCGGGCTGGCGGCGGCGGCCGGGCTCTTCTTTCTCGGCTTCAGCTTCTGGAGCGTGCCCGCCATGGTGGCGGGGGTGCCGAACACCGGCTCGGCGATGGTGGCGCTGGTGCTCCTCTTCGCACTCACCGCCCCCGGCTTGTGGCTGGGCACCTCGCTGTCGATGGTGACGTCGACGTCGTCGGTGGAGGGGAACGGTGTGTTCGGTGCGATGAGGCGCAGCTCCGCCCTGGTCAAGGGCCGATGGTGGGCGACCTTTGGCTTCCTCCTGATGGTGGCGTTCCTGGGATCGATTTCCCTGTGGATGGTCCAACTGGTGGCCATCCCCGTCACCGCCGTAGGTGGTGGCGGGAACGCACCGCTCGCATTGTTGCTCGGGGTGGTGTTCCAGGGACCGATCATCAGCGCGATGGGTGTGACGTTCACCGCCTGGTACATCGACCTGCGGTCGCGCAAGGAACCCCTGTTGATCGATCAGCTCTGAGCGAGACGCCGGAGGGCGACCTCGGCGGCGGCCTGCTCGGCTTCCTTCTTCGACTGCCCCTCTCCGGTGCCCATCGGCGCGCCGTCGATGATGACCTCGGCGGTGAAGCGACGGGCGTGGTCGGGTCCCGACCCGGTGACCTCGTAGACAGGCCGCTTCCCGGCCCGAGCGAGCACCTCCTGGAGACGGGTCTTGTAGTCCCGCAGTCCGGGCCGCTTGGCCCGCTCGGCGATGCGCTCGCCCCAGAGGTCGAGGATCATCCGGCCGGCGACCTCGAGACCGGCGTCCAGGTACACGGCGCCGATCACGGCTTCCATGGCGTTGGCGAGGATCGAGCTCTTCGACCGGCCACCGGAGCGCTCCTCGCTCGGGGACAGCTCCAGATAGGACCCGAGGTCGATGGCCCGGGCCACTTCGGCGAGACCCTGACGGCTGACCAGCGCGGCGCGGATCTTGGCCATCTGCCCCTCGGCGAGGTCGGGATAGTCCTCGTAGAGACGCTCGGTGATGACCAGTTGCAGCACGGCGTCGCCGAGGAACTCGAGACGCTCGTTGTCGGAGCGGGACGGGTCGTCGGCGCTCACCGAGCGATGGGTGAGGGCCAGTGCGAGCAGGTCCGGGTCGGCGAAGACGTGGCCCAGCCGGTTCTCGAGGCTCATGCCAATCGCGCCGCGATGATCCCGGGGAGATCGCGTTCGGCGCCCTCCGCGGCCACCGAGAGGGCGTTGGCGATCGCCACGCGGCTCGACGAGCCGTGCCCGATCACTGCCACACCCTTGACGCCGAGCAACTGGGCGCCACCGTAGGTCTCGGGGTCGAGACGGTGCCGCACCTCGTTGAGAGCGGGCAGCACCTGGGCCCGGACATCGGGCGGCAGCTTGGAGACCGCCTCCTGGAAGTACTGGCCCACCAGCTTGGAGGCGCCTTCGGTGGTCTTGAGGAAGACGTTGCCGGTGAAGCCGTCGGTGACTACCACGTCGCAGCGGTCGGCGGCCACGTCCCGGCCCTCCACGTTGCCGATGAAGTTGAGACCGCTCCCCTCGAGCAGATCGTGAGCGGCCCGCTCCAGGTCGCGGCCCTTTCCCTTCTCCTCGCCGATGTTGAGCAGACCGACTCGGGGCCGCTCCACACCGAGGAGCAGTTCGGCGGCGACCGAGCCCATGACCGCGAACTGGTGGAGCTGGGCGGCGGTCACCTCGGGGTTGGCGCCCGAGTCGAGGACCAGCGTCGGTGTCTCCGGAGTCGGGAAGATCGTGGCGATGGCGGGACGGGACACACCCTGGATGCGACCGATGAGGATCGACGCCGCCGCCATGGCCGCGCCGGTGGAACCGGCGCCGACGAACCCGGCGGCCTCGCCGGCGGCGACCATTCGGGCACAAACGGCGATCGACGACTGTGGCTTCTCCCGGAGGGCACGGGCAGGATCGTCGCCCATGCCGATCACCTCGGGGGCGTCGACGACGGGAAGGGATTCCTCGAGACGCTCGAGCTCTGCTGTGACGATCTCCTTGGGACCGACGAGGATGACATCGACGCCACGACGCGCCGCATCGACCGCTCCGGCCACGGTCTCGGCGGGGGCGTAATCGCCCCCCATTGCATCGAGGGCGATCCGGGCCAAACCGGTCAGTCGGTCTCGATCACTTCACGGCCGGCGTAGGTGCCGCACTCCCGACACGCCCGGTGAGGGAGTTTCGGCTTGCCGCACTGCTCGCAGGCCACGGTGCGCGGCGCGCTCACCTTCCAGGAAGCCTTGCGGCTCCTGGTCCTCGAACGCGACATCTTCTTCTTGGGCACCGCCATTACGGAGCACTCCTGGTCAGGGATCGAACAGGTCCTTGAGGGGCGCGAAGGGCGAATCGGAGTCATCCCCGTGCCCGTCGCACGGATCAGTATTCAAGTCGGTTCCGCAAGTTGGGCAAAGTCCCTTGCAGTCCGGCTTGCACACTGGAGCCAGCGGGATCGCCAGGACCAACTCATCGGTGGCGGGCCCCGCCATGTCCACCGTACCGTCGACGATGGCGTATCCGTCCTCGTCGGGGATCTTCGAGAAATGCTGGTCGGCCGTGGTCTCCAGCACCGTGGTCCACTCGGTGAGGCAACGTGTGCAGACCAGATCGACGGGAGTGCTCGCGGTGAAGCGGGCCTCGACCCCGTCGACGGTCCCGGTGAAGGTGCCGGACACCGCCATCTCGTCGTCGACCACCGAGTCGAGCACCTGGACGTGGATGCGGGCGGCACCGGTGAAGTCGCGCTTCAGACCGGGCTTTCCGGCCACGCCTTCGACCTTGAAGATGAGAGAGTCAGTCATAGCCACCCCTACCCGTAGCTCGCACCCCGATCGGGGCATCGAGCACATGGTACGGATGCTCAGAGCGGAACTTCGGGTGCCTTCGGACGGGCCTCGTGGAGCTCGAGACGGGACTGCTGAAGCTCCGCCACGAGATTGGTGAGCACCGACTCGGCCTTCTGGAGGCTCTTCTCGATGAGGTCCTCGGCCTCCAGGCGGATGCGCCTGGCTTCGCCTTCGGCCCGCCGGACCAGGATGTTGGCCTCCTCTACGGCCTCGGCGACGATGTTGGACTCGGACACGAGGCGGTCGGCTTCCTCCCGGGCCTTGTTGACGATCTCCCGGGCCTTTTCGTTGGTGCGAGCGATGAACGCCTCGCGCTCCCGGACCATCCAGCGGGCCGCCCGCAGCTCGTCGGGCAGGCTGGCCCGAATCTGCTCGAGGCGCCCGAGGAACATGTCCCGGTCGACCAGGGCGTTGGACGAGAGCGGCATCGACTTGGCCTCGTGCAGGTGGACCAGGAGGTCGTCGATCATGTCGAGGATGTCGGACGGCTCGGGCCGGCCCGCCGGGTCGGGGGTCTGCTCCGCCGACCCTTCGACGATCTCGATTTCCTCGGTCATGGCAATCGCTCCTTCAATGCGTTCTCGACCACGTCCGGCACCAGGCTCGACACCGGGCCTCCGAGACGCGCCACCTCTTTGACCAGCGAAGACGAGATGTACGAGACGCTCGGGCTGGTGGGCAGGAAGAGGGTCTCGACGCCACTGAGTCGACGGTTCATGTGCGCCATCTGGAACTCGTACTCGAAGTCGATGCCGTTCCGGATCCCCTTGACCAGCACGTCGACCTCCATGTCACGGGCGTGCTCGACGAGGAGCCCCTGGAAGATCGTGACGTCGATGGTGTCTCCGTAGATCTCGCGGAAGAGCTCGGCGCGCTCGGTGGGCGTGAACATCGGCCGTTTCGAAGGGTTGTCGATCACGGCGACGATGACCTTGTCGAACATGGCGCGGGCCCTGTCGATCAGGTCGATGTGCCCGCTCGTGGGCGGGTCGAAGCTGCCGGGGCACATTGCGATCGTCATCGGTTCACCTTCTCGTACCGGAAGATTCTTGTATCCCCGTACCGCTTATCCGCGGCATTGCTCCAGGTTCCGGGGGGTTCCGGCTCCCGATCGCCGTGCCGGCGCGACAGGACGACGGTGCCACCCGGAGCGAGACGCTCGTCCAGGAGGGCCAGGTCCTCGTCGAGTTGGGAAGTGGGCATGTCCCATGGCGGGTCGATGAAGACGAGGTCGAACGTCTCTTCGGTCTCCGCCAGCCAGCGCCGCACGTCGGCGGGGACCACCTTGCCCCCCAGACCCACGGCCCCGATGTTGGACCGAAGGGCATCGAGCGCCTTGCGGCCCTTCTCGACGAAAACCGCCGACCGTGCGCCGCGGGACAAGGCCTCCAGGCCGAACGATCCGCTGCCGGCGTAGAGGTCGGCGACCCTGGCGTCGACGACCGTGTCACCCAACGACGAGAAGATCGCCTCGCGAACCCGGTCGGTGGCGGGCCGTGTCCCCGGTGTGTCGGGGGCCGACAGCCTCCTCCCCCGCGCCTGGCCCGAGATGATCCGCATCAGCTGACGAAGAGCCACTCGACGAGATCGCCGAGCATCGCACGGACCTCGTCGGCCAGGGCAGGCTGACCGGCGAGCTCGGGGTCGGACGCGACGAGCCCGAACGCATCGCGCCGGGCGGCGACCAGCATCTCGAAGTCCTCCAGCAGGTCGGCGATGCGAAGGTCGCCGATCCCCGACTGGCGGGCGCCGAACACCGTTCCCTGGCCCCGGATGGCCAGGTCAGCATTGGCGAGCTCGAAGCCGTCGGTCGTGGAGACGAACGCGGCGAGTCGCTTCTGAGCCTCCTCGCCGGGCGGGTCGGAGATGACGAGACAGGTTCCCCGATGGGCGCCGCGGCCCACACGCCCCCGCAACTGGTGGAGCTGGCTGAGACCGAAGCGGTCGGCGTCCTCGATCACCATCACCGTGGCATTCGGCACGTCGATGCCCACCTCGATGACCGTGGTCGAGACCAGGACGTCGATCTCGCCGGCCCGGAACGCGGACATGACGCCCTCTTTGTCGGCCGGCCTCATCTGTCCGTGGATCAACCCCACTCTCAGGTCGGAGAGGATGGCGCTGAGACGGGCGTGCTCCGCGGTGGCCGACGCCGCCTCGACCTTCTCGCTGTCCTCGACCAGCGGGCACACCACGAACGCCTGACGCCCCTTCGCCACGTGGTCACGGATGAGATCCCATGCCGCCGATTCCTGGGCGCGGGCCAGGTGGCGCGTGATCACGGGCGCCCGGCCCGGCGGCATCTCGTCGATGATCGACACGTCGAGGTCGCCGTAGAGGGTCATCGACAGGGTCCGCGGGATCGGGGTGGCGGTCATGATGAGCAGGTCGGGGTCGATGCCGTCGGCCTTCTCCTTGAGCATGATCCGCTGGAAGACGCCGAAGCGGTGCTGCTCGTCGACCACGGCCACGCCGAGGCGGTGGAAGTCGACCCCCTCCTGGATGAGGGCATGCGTGCCCACGAGCATGTCGACCGTCCCGTCGGCGACGTCGGAGAGAAGCTGGGCCCGGGTGATCTCCGGGTCGTAGTTGGCGGCGGCGTTGTGCCCGGTGAGGAGCCCGACCCTGACGGCAGGCTCGTCGGAGTCGAAGAGGCTGGCCATTCCGAGCCGGCTCCCGCCCCCGTATGGCTCGGGTGACATGCCGGCATCGGCGAGAAGATGGGTCACCCCCAGGAAGTGCTGCTCGGCCAGGACCTCGGTCGGGGCCATGATCGCGCCCTGCCAGCCGCCCTCGACACCGTCGAGCAGCGCCTTCACCGCCACCACGGTCTTCCCGGAGCCGACCTCGCCTTGCAGCAGCCGGTGCATCGGGTAGGGGCTGCGCATGTCTTCGGAGATTTCGCCGATGACCCGGCGCTGGGCAGCAGTGAGCTCGTAAGGCAGACCGGAGATGAACCGCGCGGTCAGTTCCCCGGTCGGTTCGTGGGCGACGCCACGGGACTCCTCGAGACGACGCCGTTTCTGGAGGGCGAGGGCCAACTCGAGACGGAAGAACTCGTCGTAGACCAATCGACGCCGGGCGTGAGGCACCTGGGACATCGATTCGGGGAAGTGGATGTTCTGAAAAGACTCGTCGCGTGACCCGAGGCCGTGGGTGGCCAGGAACTCGACCGGCACCGGGTCCTCGATGGGTCGGGATCGCTTCAAGGCCTGACGGATGAACTGGGCGATCTTCCACGGCTTGAGCTGGCCGACCTGGGAGTGCACCGGGGTGATCTCCTCTTCGGCGAGCAGGTGCTCGCCGTCGGCGAGCCGTCGCTGCGCCCTGACCCGGATCTGGCGCTTCCCGGCGAAGATGTCCACCACCCCGGAAACGGCGATCCACGCGCCGGGCTCGAGCTGGGAGGCGATGTGACGCTGGTTGAACCAGACGGCCGTGATGGTCCCGGTCCCATCGCCGAGAGTCGCCTCGGTGATCAGGAGGTTCCGTCGCGGCCGACGCTCCCGAACCGACTTGACCTGGCCCTGCAGGGTCACCTCGGCGCCTTTCGAGGCACCGGCGATGGTCGTTCCCTCCGCCTCGAGATAGCGGTGGGGAACGTGATGGAGCAGATCGGCCACCGTGTGGATGCCCGCACCGGCGAGGGCCCGGGCTGTCGCCGGGCCCACCCCGGAGAGCTCGAGCACGGGGATCTGGGCGAGTCTGGCGAGGGTTGCCATTCGCCCGTCACGGTACAGGTTCGGCGTGACGGCTAGGACTTTCGCCCGTGGCACGGCTAACATTCCCCCTCGGTCGGCGCGCCCGACCCCTCTCGAGAGAGTTTCCAGGAGTTTCAGTCATGTCTTACAGGTGCGAGATCTGCGGCAAGGAGCCGAGCTACGGCAAGACCGTCAGCTTCTCCCACAAGCGCAACAACCGTCGCTGGCTGCCCAACATCCAGCGGATCCGGGTCAAGCACGGCTCGAACACCCGCCGCGCTCGCGTGTGCACCTCCTGCATCCGCGCCGGCAAAGTGGTGAAGGCCTGATGGCACAGGGGGTCGTCAAGTCGTACGACCCCGTCACGGGGGTCGGTGTGGTCGTCCTCGATACGGACAAGTCCGAGGTCTATCTGCGGCCGGGCTCGCTCGACGGTTCCATCTTCCGCATCCTCCGTCAGGGCCAGCGGCTCCTCGTCGACACGGTGGAAGAGGACGGGCTTCGGTTCGTCACCTCCGTGCGGGTCGGCCAGGACGACTACTGATAGCGACTGCTGCACAGTTCGCGGCACCGAGCAAGTTCCCGGTACCAGGTACCGGCTGATCGGCTACATTCCCCCGAACCCCTAGAGCACAGGAGGCTCAGTTGGTTCAGGCGTACATCCTGATTCAGACGGAGGTCGGGAAAGCGGCCATCGTCGCCGAGCAGGTGCGGCAGATCGAGGGCGTGGAGACCGCCGATGACGTCACCGGTCCCTACGACGTGATCGTCAAGGCGAGCAGCAACGACGTCGACACGCTGGGCAAGCTCGTGGTCGCCCAGATCCAGACGGTCGAGGGCATCACCCGCACGCTCACCTGCCCGGTGGTGAACCTCTAAGGGCTCACCCCGAAGCACCCCTACCCGAGCTTCGAAGCGATCGCCCCCGCATTGCGGAGGGCGGTCCCGTCGCTGCCCGCTGTCGAGAAGACACGGGCCGGTGTCGCCAGCGCCTCGGTGACCATGTCCTGGAACAACTGCGTCCGGCTCAACGGCGGGTCGATCCACAGATAGGCGGCCATCGATCCGGGGATCGTGTTCACCTCGTTGACATAGACCTTGCCGTCCTGTTCCAGGAAGTCGATCCGGGCGACGCCGCGCAGACCCGCCGCGGCCGCGACCTTCCGGGACAAATCCCGGATCTCCGCCTCCAGCGCCCCGTCGAGCTGAGCCGGCAGCTGACGGCCCCCGCTCACCTCCCCGCCCCAGGCCAGATACTTCTGGTCGTATGTGTAGATGCCACCCTCGGGCCGTACCGGCTCCTCGATCGCCGAGAGCTCGAGTTGGGGATGCGTGCGCACCCCGATCTGGAGGTCGCGGCTCCCCTTCAGATACGGCTCGGCCACGGCGCCCTGGGCCATGAACGGGGACGACCTGGTGAGCGCCTTCACGGTGTCCCAGTCGTCGGCGACCTCGATGCCGATCGATGACCCGCCGAAACGCGGCTTGACGATGTACGGGCCGTCGAAGGGGGCGTCGCCGTCCCCCACCAGGGTCCTCTGGAGCGTGGGAAGGCCCACGGCTGCCATGGCGGCGCCAAACGCGAGCTTGTCCATGCCGAGGGCGGATGCCGCCTGGCCCGGCCCCGTGTACCGGTGGCCCGCGAGATCCAGCAGGCCCTGGAGCGTCCCGTCCTCGCCGGGGCCGCCGTGGCAGGCGACCACCACCGCCGTGGGAGCCAGGGGCTTCTTCTTGAAGACGAACCCCCGACCCGGTGCTGCCTCGAAGGTCAGCGGGCGAGCCTTCCGGGGGACACCGTCGGCGAAATCGGCGGCCTCCATCCCGGCGTCGACCAGGTGCCAGTCGCCGGATTTCGACCAGTAGACGACGTCCACGTCACCCAGGGCGCGGGCAACCTGGAGACCCGTCAGGATGGAAATGTCGTGCTCGTCGGATGGCCCGCCGAAGACCACCAGGGGGCGGCTCATCTTCCCTCCGTCATGGATAGTGATCGGGTAGGTCGTTCTCGTAGAGGATGGCGTCTCCAGGCCCGAGGTTCGATCTCGCCCAGGCGACTGCCTGCTCCCTCGTGTCCACGACGGTAACCGCCGCACGGCCCTTTGCCGCACCGCGGAGCAGGGCGTCCCGGTTGGTTCGCCCCACGACGACGATGTGATCGGCCACCTCGGCGGCGGCCGCGGCGAATGCTTCGTTCTCCTCGGCCTGACGCCGCCCCAACTCGACCATGCCTGGAGTCACGACCGCCTTGGTCCCTCCCATCATGGCCAGCACGTCCAGGGCCCTGCGTGCCCCGGCCGGGTTCGAGTTGAAGGTGTCGTCGATGATGCTGAAGCCACCCTCGCCCACCGACACCGTCTGCCGGTGCGGTGTGGAGGGCAGATCGCCCAGGCGGCGGGCAACGTCCTCGTTCGTCATTCCGAGTGCCAGGCAGATCCCCACGGCCACGGCGAGGTTCGCCGAGAACGCCTCCGGCGGCACGTCGGCGACATACTCTCCGTCGACGATCAGTTTCCCCTCCGTCACCCGCACCCGCCCCCGGTCGCGCGCGGACACCTCGATGATCTCCATGTCCCGTGATCGCTTCGCGGCCAGTTCCGCCAGCAGCGGGTCGTCGACACAGATGACCCCGACCCTGGCACCGTCGAGGATCTCGGACTTGGCCGCGACGATCGCCTCCTCCGATCCGAAACGTTCGAGATGGACCGGCCCGATCGAGACCATGGCCGCCACCTCCGGTCGCACCCAGGAGCACATGTCGGCGATCTCCCCGGGCCCGTAGGTCCCCATCTCGGCCACGAACAGCTCCGTCCCGGGCGCCAGCCCCTCGTTGATGGCACGGGCGAGGCCGAGCCGGTTGTTGAAGGAAGCCGGCGATGCCACCGTCCGGAAGGACCCGGATGCCAGGTGGGCGGTATAGGCCTTGGTCGTGGTCTTGCCGTACGAGCCAGTGATCGCGACCACGCGGGGACCGACCGATTCGAGCTTGGCCTGAGCCAGGTCGACCCATTTGCTCCCCAGGGATCGCTCCACGGGGGCCAGCACCACCAGTCCGAGGTCCACGATCACCGGGAAGAGGAGCAGCGCCGACGCCGCCGGGGCTGCGGAGTCGATGCCGATACCGAAGGCGAGCAGCGCCGCGAAGACCAAGCCGACGAAGACCGCCAGACGGATCAGACGCGGCGTGAACGCCAGCTTCGAGGTGCGGCCCCGGAGGCCGAGGCCGATCGGCCCGATCTGCGCCGCCGCCACACCCATGGCAGCCCATCCCCAGATCGGAGCGGCCATGTCACAGAGGAAGGCGAAGGTGACCAGGGCGATGTTGAGCCCGCTCGAGAACCACCAGCGAAAGGCAAAGCGCGTCACGACTGGCAGGTAGTGCTCGCGCTGGGCGACACGCAGCCAACGGAGGGCGGCAGCGACGCCGGCGGCCAGGGCCGCCGCGGACACGGCCCAAATCACCTGGATCGCTCCATGACCGCAGAGCGGAGGCGATCGGGCGCCTCGAGCGGGAGCAGATGGCCGACGCCTTCGACCACCTCGAGGCTGACGGGCAATCCGGCGTCCTCACGGATCGACATGGCGCGTCGTGCCACCTCCACCGACACTTCCCGGTCATTCGACCCCCAGAGGAGGTGGATCGGGTGTGTGACCGAGCGCAACTCCTCCTCGTAGGTCTCACCCACCACCTTCACGAGGATGTCGCGCATGATCCCCGATGCTGCCCGGTAGTCGGCGGAGCCGCTGCGGCGGCGACGCCGCTCCATGACCTCGTCGGGGACGAGGCCCATCCGGTTGCCCAGCCGGAGCAGTCGGTACGCCATTGAGGGCTTGCGCGGCGCATGGAGACGCAACAGCGGGACACCGGTGAGGATCACCGAGGCGATCCGGTCGGGGTGCTCCGCGGCGAGTCTCATTGCGACCCTCCCGCCGAATGAGTGACCCACGACGAGCACAGGATCGGTGAAGGCGTCGAGCATCGGAGCGAGGGCCCGTGCGTAGCCTTGGGCGCCGATGACCTCAGATGGAGCCGGCGACGCCCCGAACCCGGGCAGGTCCGGCGCGAGCACCGGGAGATCCGACAGAGCCCTGCGGAAATCCGATCCCCTGCGGCCCCAGCCGTGCAATGCGAGGATGCCGGGGGCCCCTTCACCGAGGACCTCGGCGAAGAGGGCACCGTCTGCGAACGACCTCAGTGCCAAGAATGAATCCTCGATCCGGTGGCTGGAGCGGCCGAGAATAACTTGTGAGCCGCTGATCCAATGACCACCGAGTCCTCGACACCCACCGTTCACGAGGCGATGGCCCGTTTCCGGGCGTCGCTGCTTCGCCGCGCCTCCGGCGTGGCGTGGGCGATCGTCGCCATCATCGGCGCACAGGCGGTGCGCACCGAGGTCTACGACGAGACCGTCTTCTACATCCCGATGGTGGGGCTCATCCTCCTGTTGGTGCTGTCCACGATCGCCCGCTGGGACCGAATCGTGGCCTCGCCCTGGGCTCCCGTGGTGGTGACGGCGTGGATGCTGCTGCTGATCGGGAGCGTCACTGCATTGGGATCGATCCCCGAGCTGGCCGGCACCGCCGAGCCCGTTCTCTACGGGCTCGCCGCCATCTCGGGCCTGCTCCTCGTGTGGTGGGCGCACGCCCTGGTCACGGTCTCCATCGGCACCGCCATCGGCTACCTGGCGCTGACCCTGGGCGAGGTGGATGCGTTGCCCCAGGTGATCGCCCCCGTGTTCACGGTCCTGGTCGTGGCCGCGGCCACAGCCCTGGCCGGCTTCGAGCTCGAGCGCGAGATGATCGTGTCCGCCACGAGAGAGCGAACCCTCGAGGACCAGCGACTCGACTTCCAGCGCCTCTACGAGGTGTCGGCCACCCTGGCCCGCGCCGAGTCGTTGGCCGAGATCGTCCCCTACCTGGTCGGAACCATCTGTCGCTACCTCGACGCCGAGGTCGGCGTGGTGCTCCTCTACGACGGCGGGCTCAACAAGCTCAAGGTGATGAGCCCGATCTGGGTGAACGGCGGGACCGTGGACGCCGAGGAGGCGATGGTGGACATCACGGGTGTCAACGTCATCGCCCAGTCCTATCGGGCGATTCGGCCGATCCATGTCCGGCGGGTCGACGAGAACTCGGACGCCCACCTGGTGTTGAAGGACCTGGGCCTGACTCAGGCGATCGTCGCCCCGCTCAAGGTGGAGGCGATGCGTGTCGGTGTGATCGTCGTCGGAGAGCCCAGACGCGGTGACTTCACCGAGGATCAGATCGAAGACCTCGGCTCACTGGCGGCTCCCGCGGGCCTGGTCCTCAGCCAGATCGGCAGATACGAGGCCCAGGCCGAGATGGCCCGCCGTCTCGAAGAGGTGGCGCAGATGAAGACCGACTTCGTGTCCACGGTGAGTCACGAGCTTCGCAGCCCCCTCACCTCCATCATCGGCTCCCTGGACACGGTCACTCGCCCCGAGCTCGCCCCCACCGAGCCGACCTCACAGCAGCTCCTCCAATCGGCCCGCCGGCAGGCGTCCCGTCTGCAACGTCTCATCGAAGACCTCCTCGTGGTATCCCGGATCGACCGGGGCGCCATTCCCGTGCATCTCGAGACCATCTCCCTCAAGGAGATCTTCGACGAGGTCAACCGGGTCGTCCCCGTCGAGGCGACCATCAGCGTGGATCCCCCGGACGCCCAGGTGGAGGCGGACCGCGATCACCTCACCCGCGTCCTGATCAACCTGGTGGAGAACGCCTACAAGTACGCACCGGGGAGCCCGGTGGAGATCCACGGCTCGGAGCTGCTGAACCGGATCCGCATCGCGGTCGTCGACCACGGCCCCGGCATCCCCGAGGACCAGCGCGACCGGGTCTTCGAGAGGTTCACCCAGCTCGACCAATCCGACACCCGCTCGCGAGGTGGCACGGGCCTGGGGTTGTCGATCGTCAAGAGCCTGGTCGAGGTGATGCACGGTTCGGTGCGCATCGAGGAGACCGAAGGTGGCGGCGCCACCTTCGTGGTCGAGCTTCCGAAGGGTCGCTAGCCCTACTCGACGGTGACCAGGGTCTTCTCGGTGAGGTGACCCACCTCGTGGGTGATGCTTCCCACGAGCAGTCACACCCCAGCAAGCCATCCTGCGGCCCTGGGCCGGGTAGCTATTCCTGGGCGGGCCCGGCGGCGATGGCGTGGAAGCCGCCGTCGACGTGGACGATCTCGCCGGTGGTCATCGGTGCCCAGTCGCTGAGCAGGACGCAGTTCATCCGGGCCACCGGTGTCGGGTCGGCGGTGTCCCACTTCAGCGGGGCACGCTCGGCCCACACCTCGTCGAACCTCTCGAATCCGGGGATCGCCTTTGCGGCGACGGTGCTCAGCGGCCCCGCCGACACCGCGTTGACACGGATGTTGTGCTTCCCGAGGTCACGGGCGAGATAGCGCGTGACGCTCTGGAGGGCCGACTTGGCGACGCCCATCCAGTCGTATGCCGGCCAGGCCTGGGTGTTGTCGAAGTCCATTGCCACCAGCGCCCCTCCACCTGCTTCGATCATCAGGGGCATGAGGGCGACGGCCAGCGTCTTGTAGGAGAAGGCCGAAGTGACGAAGGCGGTCTGCGCCGACTCGACCGGTGTGCTGAGGAAATTGCCCCCGAGTGCGTCACCCGGGGCGAAGGCGATGGCGTGGAGTGCGCCGTCGATCTTCCCCCAACGGCCCTCGAGGTCGGCCACCAGGGCGACGACGTGAGCCTGGTCGTTGATGTCGAGCTCCAGGACGTCGCACGGGTTGGGGAGACGCTGCGCCGACCGCTCGGTGAGCCGCAGGCTGCGCCCGAAGCCGGTGAGGACGATCTCGGCACCCTCTTCCTGCGCGATGCGGGCGGTGTGGAAAGCGATCGAGTCGTCTGTGAGGACACCCGTGATCAGGAGCTTCTTGCCCTCGAGCAGCATCAGAAGCTGCTCCCGAAGGTCATGATCCCCCGGATCGACAGCCCCATCGTGAACAGCAGCAGCAAGCCGTAGTAGAGGGCGGGGCGCTTCCGGAACTGCGCCCGATAGATGTAGGTGAACACGAGGGCGAACGCGATGACGACGCCGTAGAACACATGCTGGTTGCCGGGGTTGATCTGGTCGATGCTCATCGTCATCACGCCCAGGATGACCTGGAACAGGAGCCCGGCGATGGCGACCCCCACCGCCCAGTAGAAGGCCTTGGGTGGCCGCTCCATCCTGGCCATGATCACTCCCCAGAGGCCGACCACCCCGCTGATGCCGGCGGCGATGGGTCCCCAGGCTTCATGAATGCTGCCCACGGCGGTCATCATAGGGAACGCCACGGGGGCTCCCGCGCCATGCCCTGGTCCACTAACCGGTGACCCCGGCTAGCTTCGGCGGCGATGAGCTTTCGCAGGCTGGTCGCGCCGCTTGCACTGATCCTCGCCGCCTGCGGCGGGACCGGCCAGACCACCACGACGACCGCGGCCCCGACCACGACGACCACCACATCGACCACGGTCCCGTCCACGACTACGACCACACTCCCGGAGACCGTGGAAGCAGCGTGGGTCCTCATGACCGAGGACGGTCTGCTGCACCATTTCGAAGGGCCTATCGGCGGGCCCGGAGCGGTGGGCTGGCACACCATCGCACGCGATCGGCGCGGTGGTTTCGCCTATCTGGCCGACGGGTCCCTCTGGTGGCAGCCGGCAAGAGAGACCGAACCCCGGGAGGTGGCACCGGCTGAGGGAGACCTGGTCGAAGTGATACCCACCGAAGCCGGCCCGGTGGCTCGCATCGGGTTCTGTGACTCCGACTTCATCTCATTGGAGACCGGCGAAGCGGTGCGCGACCCCGGCGATCTGATGGTCGAGGCGAGTTGCACCGACGGTGAGCACGTCTGGAACGCAGCCAACGGTCTGCAGGCAACCATCGCCGGCCCGGGGGTCCTCTTCGACTCCGAAGGCGAGGTGGCGGGCATCGAGGACGTCGCCGAGTTGCACATCCTCCAGGACGGGGAGGTCGTGGCGGAGATCCCCGTGGGAGGCTTCTACGAGGCGTACGCCCGGATCCACGACTTCGACGGACGATTCGTGATCATCTCCCGGGGGCCGTTCGAGCCGGCTATGCCAGAGGAGACCTACTTCCTCCTCGACCTGGAAACCGGCGAGACCCTCTACCCGGGCGAGCACGCAGGTGCGTCTGCCAGCCTTCTCGGGCGGGATGTCGACGGCGTCCCATCCCTCCCCGAGGCCCGCTACGTCCACCACGGTGAGCCCATGTTCACCGACGACCGCGTGGCCGACCTCCCCGACGGGACATACCTGGGATATGTCACCTATGCGGCAGAGGAAGGATTCACCGGACTGCCCGAGATCCAGTTCGACCTGGTGGTCTGGTTCGGCGGCAAGGAGGCCGACTACGCCGCCTTGGAGGACGGCGAGGAGTCACCCCGGCCCAACGGCTACTACATCCGGAACGACGACTCGCTCGAGCTCGTGCTCCGGGTGGCGGACAGAGTCGAGGTGACGTCGGTCTGGTACCACTACGTGACCGGGCTCGACCTGGTGCCCCTGCCCATCACCTTCGCGCAGTTCGTCGAAGCCATGACTGGAGAGCCCTCGGGCCATCAGGTGAACATGGTCCACGACCCGTGGTGGGTGACGATCGTCGACGGCGAGATCGTCTCGATCGAGGAGCAGTACATCCCCTAGCCCATCAACAGGTCGGAGTACTGGTCCCTGACCACCTTCTTGTCGAACTTTCCCGTGCCGGTCTTCGGGATGGCGTCGACGAACACGACCTTGTCCGGGAGCCACCAGGACGCCACCCGCTTCTCGAGATGTGCGATCAGCTCTTCCTGGGTCACCTCGCCCGACTTGACGACGAAGGCGACCGGGCGCTCCTGCCACTTGGGGTGCTTCAGGCCGACCACGGTGGCCTCCGCCACCGCCGGATGGGCCATGAGCTCGTTCTCCAGATCGAGTGACGAGATCCACTCCCCGCCCGACTTGATCACGTCCTTGGCGCGGTCGGTGATCCGGATGTAGCCCTCGGGCGTGATCTTGCAGACATCACCGGTGCGCAGCCATCCGTCCACGAACGACTGCGGGGTGCGGTCGTCCTTGTAGTACTCGCCGGCGATCCAGGGACCGCGGATGAGCAACTCGCCGAACGCCTCCCCGTCGTGGGGGAGCTCCTCGCCGACCTCGTCGACGATCTTCACCTGCAGACCGGGAACGGGGATCCCGGCGGTCTCGAGCCGGTCGAGCTGCTCTTCCAGCGGCCAGTCCTCCATGTGGGGCTTGAGGATCGCCACGGACGCCACCGGGTTGGTCTCGGTCATGCCCCACCCCTGGACGACCCTTATCCCCTGGGTCTTCCAGAACCACTCGATCATCGCCCTGGGCACCGCCGAGCCGCCGCAGAGGAATGCCCGGATGGTGGACAGGCTGGCGTCGGGGTTCGCTTCCAGGTACTGCTTCACCCCGAGCCAGACGGTGGGAACACCGGCACTGAACGTCACCTCCTCGTTGGCGAAGAGGTTGACCAGACCCTGGGGTGACAGGTCGGGTCCCGGGTAGGTGAGCTTGGCCCCTCTGGTCACCGACATGTACGGATAGCCCCAGGCCGCGGCATGGAACATCGGGACCACCGGGAGGACGTTGTCGGTCGGCTCGATCGGGAAGTTGGCCAGGTTGGTCACCGTGTGGAGATAGGTGGATCGCTGGGTGTACGCCACCCCCTTCGGATGCCCGGTGGTCCCGGAGGAGTAGCAGAGCATCATGGGCGACCGTTCGTCGAGCAGCGGCCAGTGCCCGTGCTCGGGCTGGTCGGCGATGAGATCGTCGTAGGCGATGGAGCCGGGCAACTCGTCGCTCGCCTCGGGCCCCATGATCACCCAGTGCTTCACCGTCTCCATCTGCGAGGCCAGCGGAGCCATGAGAGGGACGAGGTCCGGATCGACGAACATGGCCTGGTCCCGTGCATGGTTCGCCACGTAGACGATCTGGTCGGCGAAGAGCCTGATGTTGATCGTGTGACAGATCCGGCCCGTGTTGGCCGTGGCCCAGTACAGCTCGTGATGACGGATGTTGTTCCAGGCGAAGGTGCCCACGGCTCCGCCCGGTTCGATCCCGAGGGCGTCGAAGGCCGACGCCAGCTTCCTCACCCGGGCGTCCGTCTCCGCATAGGTGGTGCGGGTCAGCGAGCGATCCGACTCGACCGACACGATCTCCTGGTCGGGGTGGATCCAGACCGCATGGTCGTAGAGGGTGGAGAGCAGCAGGGGGAAATCCTGCATGTGGGCCATCGAGTCCTCCCTGGTTGTCGCGACTCGCCAGAGCCTACGCGCCGACCAGCTGCCCCGCCCTCCGCGGCGGGCTCGATGTCAGGTCGTGGACTCGACGGGCAGGCCGGCCGGCTCTTCCCGCCGTCTCGCCATCACCACCGCAAGCACTGCGATGACCACCACGACGCCGGCAACCACCACGAGAGCCACGGGAAGGCCCGACGACGACAGTTGAGCCGTGGCCTCCGGATCTTCGAAGCTGGTCGCCGACCCGTCGATCCGGTACTCCCAGACCAGCGTGCCGTCGTCGGCCACACGGGTTGCGTTGTGAGACTCGACCTCGCCGGGGAACTTGACGTGGAGGTTCATCTCGACCTGGAGGAACTCCGCCATCCCTGCCCCCGCCCCGTCGGTGACGTCCTCCACGAAACCCGTAGTCACGAGTGAGATGGTCTTCTCGTCGGTGACGAACGACATGCTCCCTGTGGCGCCGTCGCCATGCATGATCCCGGAGAGCTCGTCGAGGGAGGAGAAGCGCTTGGTCGCCTCGAGCCCCACGAAGTCGCCGCTCCGGTAGACGGCCACGTCGGTCCCTTCCTCCTCTGCGATGTCTTCCGCATCGAAGACCTCGGCGACGAAGTCGGGGTCATCCCAGTCGGGCTCGACCGGCCCCTCATAATCCATGAGCATGGCCTCACGAAGCTGTGAGTCACCGGCCATGACCATCCTGACGACGCCGGAGTCCGGTGAGTCGAAGAGGACGTGGATCTCGGACCGCGCGGTGCAGGCCGAGACGAGCGCGAGCATCGAAAGGAGCACTAACGGGCGTTTCATCTTCCCCCCTACCACCAGATGTTCCCGATAAGCATCGGCTGGCTGCGCCGGGTTCTGGAGCCACATCCCGGACAAAAAGAGAAACCCCGAGGGAGCCGAGGCCGAAGCCACAACCCTCTCGGGGCTCTCGGTGGTCTTCATCGGGCCGGGGACCCGAATCCAACCGGTTTTGCCACCGGCCGAAGCCGACAGCGGGTGCGGCCCGAAGGCCGCGTTCCCGTCTCCGGGAACTCATACAGGCCCGGAGGCCTGTGGTGACCGATCCATCGTGACGATCCCGAGGGATCCCCGCCGATGAAGCGGCCTGTCCGATCCGCCTTCAGGCCGAGGCCCGACTGCGGGTCGGAGGACCTTCGACTCGGGCGAACCCGAATCTCCGGTGAACCTTCACGGTCGGTTTCCCGCCCGATCTGGTGCGTCTCCGGGTTGCCCCTTCGACGTGGGAGGGAAGGTAAACCATCCCCCGAAGGGGCACAAGCCGAATCGCCGATTTGTTTTCGCGACCTGACACCTGCCCCCTGCCGCCGCCTCCGGCGGCGGTACCTTCCCCCTGTCGCTGACGCTCCAGGGGGACAAAGTGCGGCTCCAGGCGGAGCCGCGGAACATGGGAGACGCCTGCCCCTACCGCCGCCTCTGGC
>Ga0209075_1001553_pt1 | contig 21523 bp, 18 predicted proteins | sample Stecom2011_FD_187523 | JGI IMG/M metagenome (GOLD analysis project Ga0209075, IMG submission 187523) | Agricultural soil microbial communities from Utah to study Nitrogen management - Steer compost 2011 (SPAdes) (version 2) | ecosystem: Environmental > Terrestrial > Soil > Agricultural land...
CATGATTCATGTAAGCTTGAAATATTTGTAGGCTTAGTAATTTATATTATCTTTGTCCGATTGTTAAGGTTATAAAAAACTCCATTAAAGCTATGGATTTAACTCAAAAAAATAAAAAGATCCGTTTATTATTCATATGTCTTGGAAATATTTGCCGCTCTCCTGCTGCTGAAGGTATTATGCAAAATATAGTCGATAAAAACGAACTACAGGATATAATAGAAGTTGAGTCTGCTGGAACTTCCGGGTGGCATGAGGGGGATTTACCTGACGAAAGAATGCGTGCTCATGGTGAAAGAAGAGGATTTAATTTTAGCAGTCCAGCAAGAAAATTCATAAAATCTGATTTTGACAACTTTGACTATATAATCGTAATGGATGATGATAATTACAATAATGTGATGTCATTGGCTACCAACAATTCGCAAGTCAATAAAATAAGGAAAATGACTGAATTCTCTGTTCTGTACAAACATCACGACGAAATCCCCGATCCATATTATGGCGGAGCTACTGGTTTTGAGCTTGTTTTAGATCTTCTGGAAGATGCATGTGAGGGTTTAATGCATAAAATAATTGAAAAGAGAAATCTAACATAATTGACAAAAAGATAATAAACAAAAACGGTTGAACTTTTATTAATTCAACCGTTTTTTGTTGATTCATAATTTATATGTCAATAAGTAACCTTCGGATCAAGTTTACCTGCAAAAGCAATCATTTCCTCTATCTGATTTAATGAAGGTATTCGTCGAACTAAATTCTTAGCTTCGTTTACTTCTTGAATTTTGGCATACAAGTTTTCAGCATTGCGGTTTCTTAACTCTTTAACTGTGTCTACTCCAGCTTCTTCAAGCAGTTCCGAAAACTGAGGCCCTATGCCATCTATTCTAAATAAATCAGCATGATTAGTCCATGTCAGTATATGTTTTTCATCAATCCCTGTTTCCGTTGCAATTGCAACTCTACCAACTTTACTTGAGCATTTATCTAGTAGGTCATCTACTGTTACTATTCCCGCTGCTCTTAATTTCTCACCGTATACAGGTCCAATTCCTTGAATTTCTTCGATTTTATACGTCATAATATTCTTTTTATAAATTGCAATAATTAGTAAAATACTTATTAAGTCAAATATAACTACTTTTATTCTAATTAAAACTAATTTACAAACTATTGTTCAAGTGTGGAAAAAATACCTGTATAAGATTAAACTACATAAAGAGAACTGATTGATTCATTATTACACACTCTCAATATAGCATCTGCAAACATATCAGCAACTGAAAGTATCTTGACTTTAGATGATTTCTTGGAGTATGGAATACTATCTGTAAATATTATCTCCTTAAGAGAAGACTGATCTACTCGAGTTGATGCAGGATCAGACATAACAGCATGACTTGCAATTGCTCTTACTGATTTAGCTCCTTTTTCAACTATCAAATTCCCTGCTTTTGTTATTGTACCAGCAGTATCAACGATATCGTCAATTAACAGTACATCCATTCCTTCCACATCTCCAATAATTTGCATATCGGAAATCTCATTTGCCTTTTTACGCAACTTATAGCATATAACCATAGGACAACCTAGAAATTTAGAATATGCGCTTGCTCGCTTTGTACCTCCTACATCAGGAGTTGCGATAACCATATTACTCAGATCCAGTTGTTTAATATAATCTAGGAATACTGCTGATGCATAAAGATGGTCAACCGGTACATTAAAAAATCCCTGAATTTGATCAGCATGCAAATCCATAGTTATTAGCCTATTAATTCCTGCAGCTGAAAGCATGTCTGCAATCAGTTTTGCCCCAATACTTACTCTTGGTTTGTCTTTTCTATCCTGTCGCGCCCATCCAAAATAAGGTATAACTGCTACAATCGACTTAGCTGAAGCTCTTTTAGCTGCATCAATCATAAGCAATAATTCCATTAGGTTATCTGAATTAGGAAACGTAGATTGAATTAGAAACACCTGTTTTCCTCTAATTGATTCCTCGTATGAAACTGCAAACTCACCATCTGCAAAATGTTCAATAATCATATTTCCTAATGGACAATTTAAACTATTGCACACTTTTTCGGCAAAATAACGAGATTTATTACCCGAAAAAATTTTAAAAGGTCTATCCTGCATTCTTTGTAATTTTATAATAACCAGTTAGTTTAGTCTTATATTAGTATACTCTCAATAAACTTGTGTGAAAACACACACAAAAGTACAAAAACTAGACTTCAATAAATAATATTTTACGTGAAAGATATACGATATATTTCACCGGAATGTGCGTCAATTTTTAATTTTGGATGTTTTTTATCTGAGAAAAAGACTTCTTCATTTTTTATATTTAACAATGGAGTTAATAAACCATGATTTGTATTTTTAAAATTCATGAACGAAAAAGCATGTATTGGAATAAAAACCGTACACTCTTTTTCTACACAGTCAAAATTAGTCACCACCAACAACAAATCTTCTTCACCTCCCCTAAGAAATGCAAACAAACGTGTTGAATCAAATTCACTATTTTCATAGTTTGCTGACATTAAATCATAAAATAGTCCATTTGATATCGCATTTTCATCATTACATAAATTAATGAGATTACTATAAAACCCAGCCAAATCCTTCTCTTCAGGTGTCAGTAATCGATTGTTCCACAGACCATTATTATTCCAACGATTGAGTGTACTTAGAGACCAGTAATCAAAAATACTTGTGCGCCCATTTTTTCCGCTAAACCCCTCTTCATCCATACCTTTTTCACCAAATTCCTGCCCTGAATAAACCATTACAGGATTATTATTTATGCATGAAGTTACTATCATAGCAGCTTTACCCTTAGCACCATTTTTTAAGAAATAATCTGAGGCAATACGTTGTTCATCATGATTTTCCATAAAATTGAGCATTTTACCCTGAATATCTCCGACATTATTTAAAGTAAAGGAAATATCGGAAGAGGGCTTGTAACCGCATGATACATCACGAAGAACATCATAGAGTCCAACTTTATCATAAATATAATCGAAGCAATTATTGTCGATATATTCTCTGTAAAATGAAGTGTTATATATTTCTGCAATGAATATAAATCCTGGATATTTTGTTTTAATCTGTGGTATAACCCAACGCCAGAAGGAAATAGGTACCATTTCTGCCATATCGCATCTAAAGCCGTCAACATCCTTTTCAGCCCAGAACATCATAATATCTCTCATCTTTTCCCATGTATCAGGAATAGGATCGAATAACTCTTCTTTGTTATTCATGTAGTCCACCCCATAATTAAGTTTCACTGTATCGTACCAATCATACTGAGTTGGTCGATTCGTAAAACAGTCATTCCCTGTAACTTTAGCTGGAAATTCCTTGTAACGTAAATCATTAATTCTTCCTGGAGGTATTTGAATTTCTAAAGATTTGTCAGGAAGATAATAGAAGTTATTTTTTTGTGAGAATGATTTAGAAGTATCATCATTGTATCCAAAATCAGAAATCCCATTTGGTTTACATATTGATTTATAATTTCTGGCAACATGATTTGGAACATTATCGATTATCACTTTCAGACCTGCATCATGTGTACGTTTTATAAGTTGCTCAAATTCAATCATTCTTTCTGGTACATTTTCAGCCAAGTCTGGATCTACATCATAATAATCTCGTATAGCATAAGGCGAACCGGCTTTACCTTTTATAATCTCAGGGTAATCTTTAGGGATACCATAAATACTGTAATCTGTAAATGATGCATGTGCAAGAACTCCTATATACCAAATATGCGTATAGCCATTATCTTTGATTTTTTTTAGTACATCCGAAGAAATACTGTTGAATTTACCACAACCATTTTCTTCAATAGATCCGTTTAATATATTTGCTTTGGAAATGTTACTAAACAGTCTTGGAAATAATTGATAAATGAAGTATTTTTTTTTCACACTAGTAATTTATTTTTTTTCTGATGCTTTCTATTTGTTTTTGTATATGTACAGTCCTTTCGTAATGTTTATGGCATTTTTCTACTATCTTCCAAGACTCTTTTTCACTTATTTTAATTGCTGCATGATGAAAACCTATCTCAGAGATAGTATCCATATTATTTAAATCAAACATGTTGTACTTTTCAATCCCTTTCACTTCAATAAGTATGTCACAGTATGTTCTATCAAAAATTGTGTTAGAATTTGACATAAGGTTAAATGTCCTTTCCATCATATTCCTTATATTATTTTTTTTTGCAGGTGGAATCATCAAAGAGACATTTAGACCAATAACGTATTTACATTTTTTTCGGATTACAGAAACCGGAAAGTTTTTAAGCAAACCACCGTCTACATAAGGATTTCCATGAATATACTGGGGATTAAAAACTACTGGTACGGAACATGAAGCAACAACAGCGTCTATAAGGTCATCTCCATTGCTAAATACTACAGTACATGCTCTGTTCCAATCGGTGGCCACAGCATAAAAGGGAATCTTTAGTTCCTCAAAACTATTAGCTCTTAGATTTTTTTTCAGGAAACCATGTAATCCTGTACTTTTAAGGAAACCTGCCTTTGGTATAGATAACTCAACAAACTCCCTAAATTCTTTCTTTTTAAAAAGTTCCCCAATCTCTTCGGGATGGTAACCATCAGCGTAAAAAACTCCAGCAAGTGATCCAGCACTAGTACCGGCAATTATATCAGGCTTTATTTCACACTTCTCCAATACTTTAAGTGCTCCCAAATGTGCAAATCCTTTAGCACCACCTCCGCTAAGTGCGTATCCCATAAAATGATCATAACTTTTCCCAAAGAGAGCCATATTACATTAATTATAATCTAATTTATTATATTACAAATATGCCATTTTTTTTTGAAATAAACCACCTTTACTATTTATAGAATATTATTTATTAAATTTTAGAAACTAATAATTACAAAACACTAGTAGAACTTACGGTAAAATTCTTCTTTTAATTCTCTAATCGACATTTTCAATATCGGATGTACTACATTAGGAGCAATCTCACTTAATGGAATCAAAACAAATTCACGTTCATGAAATCTAGGATGTGGAATAGTAAGTTCAGGTGTATCAATTATCATGTTACCAGCCATAATAATGTCTATATCAATGATTCTGTCAGAATATTCATTTCTCAAACTCTTTTCCACCCTACCAATCTCTTTTTCAATACCCTGAGTGATTGCGAACAGCTTATAAATACTCATCTCAGATAACACTTCGCATGCTGAATTCACAAAGTAGTTATCAGATGTAAATCCTACGGGTGAAGAGTAAAAAAAAGCAGAAGAAGATTTTATTTCTCCTATCTGCTTTTCAATTTTATTGTAAGCTATTTTTATATTTTTTTCTTTATCACCGAGATTTGATCCAAGAGAAAGAAAAACAGAAAACACATCATTTCTTTTTTCTTCCATTAATATAATTAGTCAATGATAAGCATAGCATCTCCATAAGCACCAAAATGATATTTTTCTTTTATCGCAATATCATATACATCCATTATTCTCTCATAGCCTCCAAAAGCACATGTCATCATTAATAAAGTAGAATAAGGTAAATGGAAATTGGTTATAAGGCTTTTGGTAAGGGTGAAATCGTATGGAGGAAAGATAAACTTATTTGTCCAGCCTTCCCTCGGTTTCAGATGTCCATCAGTACTAACTGTAGTTTCTACGGTCCTAAGCACTGAAGTACCTACTGCACATATATTATGCCCTTCATCATACGCTTTATTTACTCTTTCACACAACTCTTCTGTGATGATGATTTGCTCAGATTCCATTTTATGTTTAGAGAGATCTTCAACATCAATCATACGATATGCACCTAGTCCGTTGTGAAGAGTAAGAAATCCATACTCAATATCTTTAAGTTGCATTCTTTTCATCAATTCCCGACTGAAATGCAATCCGGCTGCAGGAACTACAACAGCACCCTCATTTTCAGCGAAAATGTTTTGATATCTTTCAAAATCTTCTGGTTCGGCTCCACGTTCAAGATATTCAGGTATTGGTGTTTCACCAATCTGAAACAACTGTTTTTTAAACTCATCATAAGGTCCGTCATACAAAAAACGTAATGTTCTACCCCTTGATGTCGTGTTGTCAATAACCTCAGCAACTAACTCCTCGTTTTCTCCAAAATAAAGTTTATTACCTATTCGTATTTTTCTGGCTGGATTAACTAATACATCCCACAGATGCTGTTCAGGGTTTAATTCTCTTAATAGAAAAACCTCAATCTTAGCACCGGTTTTCTCTTTATTTCCATAAAGTTTTGCCGGGAATACTTTGGTATTATTGAATATAAAAAAATCCTTTGGATTAAAGTAATCCAAAACATCTTTAAAAACTTTGTGTTCAAGCTTATCTGAATTTCTGTGAACTACAAGTAACCGTGACTCATCGCGATGATGCGAAGGATATTTCGCGATAAGTTCATCCGGCAAATTAAATTTAAATTGCGAAAGTTTCATACGTTAAAAAAAATCCTGTATCAATTATTTATATGATCTGTTAAAAACCGATCAATTTCTTCCATTTTCAAACACTTTTCCAGTGTAATTTCTCCTACTCTTGTTCTTACTAGTCCTGTAAGATGTGCACCTGAATTCAAAGCAATACCAATATCTCTTGCAAGTGCTCTAATATAAGTACCTTTACTACATACAACACGAATGGTAATGTTCGGAAGATTGTAAGAAATCAATTCAATACTATCTATAACCAAAATTTTTGGTTTTAGTTCAACATTTTCATTTTTTCGTGCATATTCGTAAGCTCTTTTCCCATCTACCATTACCGCTGAGTATATGGGGGGTACTTGTTCAATAGTACCTATAAATTTTTTTAAAGTCCTCTCTACCAACTCTCTGTTTATATGCTCCGTTGGGAATACAGCATCAATCTCAGTTTCCAAATCAAAAGATGGCGTTGTAGATCCCAACATTATATCAGCAACATATTCTTTAGTGTGTAACTGAAGCTCTTCAATTAGTTTGGTTTTTTTACCTGTGCATATTGTCATTACACCAGTAGCAAGAGGATCTAAAGTTCCTGCATGTCCAACCTTTAACTTTTTTATTTTCAGCCTTTGACAAAGTTTAGCCCTTACAACTTTAACCACTCTAAAAGAAGTCCAGTGTAAAGGTTTATCGATATGCAATATTTCACCTTCGATAAAATCCATAAATAAAACGTTAAGCAAAAACTGTAAATAAAATTGTTGCAATTCCAACAACTGCACAATAAATTGCAAAATAAATCAATTTGCCTTTTCTCACTAAGTTGATCATCCATTTACAAGCTATACACCCAGATATAAAAGCAGCCAGAAAACCTGCAATTAAAGCAGTACTAGAAATCGTACCTGTAACATCAACTCCCTGGCTAAATTTTATTATATCAAGTAATGCCTCTCCTAATATTGGAGGAATTACCATAAGGAAAGAGAATTGTGCTAAACTAGCTTTCTGATTTCCCAGTAAAAGGCCTGTTGCTATGGTAGTTCCAGAACGTGATAAACCTGGAATTACAGCCACAGCTTGCGACAATCCAATAATAAAGGCATCTCTGTAACTTATCTCCTCTTTTTGGCGTGGTTTATAAAAATGAGAAAGTGTAAGTAAAAGTGCAGTAACAAGCAACATAATACCCACAATTATTACACCGGAACTGAAAATTGATTCAACGCTATCTTTGAAAAAGAATCCAATAATAGCAATTGGAATCATTGAAATAAGAATATTTATAGTATATTTTTTCTCATCATTCATTTCAAATTTAAACAGCCCTTTAAGAATCCAAACAACCTCTTTCCATAGGATTACTAATGTGCTGAGTACAGTTGCTACATGTACCATCACGGTAAATTTCAAATTTTCTTCCGGATTGATTCCAAACAGTGCAGAACCTATTGTTAGATGACCGCTGCTGCTCACAGGCAGATACTCTGTTAATCCTTGTAAAACTCCAAGTATAATAGCTTCAGGAATACTCATATTAAGTTATTTTTTAAAAGTACTCCTTTTACTATTTTTCAGCTTTGACTTCTTTTACCACTTTGTCTTTTGAGGGATATAATATACCGAAAACCATTAAAACAAAACCTATTAGACAAACAATAGGAGCTAGTTTTATTCGTCTAGCACTAAATATATCTTGTTCAAAACCGTTTTCAAATGACGTTGAAGGTCCAGTCATTAGTAGAAATCCTAAAATGATGATTAGAACTGCGACACCACAAATAATCAGATTTGTCTTGCTTAAAGCGATATTTTTTTGCGACATATTTAAAATTAATTTTTATACGTAATAAAGCTGATCCGACTTCATTTTCACATATTTGTTCACAGCAAATGCTGTTGCTATAGTTGAAATTATTACCCCTAAAAGAATTACTAATCCAAATATAATTATCAAATCAGTTGTAGAAACTAATGGCTGAATTTCAACGTATTCTTTACTAAAATAATAAAGCATTAAAAAGATAATCGCATCTGCCATTATCCCGGAAATAACTCCAGTGAAAATATTATTTTTTACAAATGGCCTTCTTATAAAACCTCCTGTTGCACCAACAAGTTTCATAGTGTTAATTATAAAGCGCTTAGAATAAACACTAAGGCGAATTGTATTTCTAATCAGTGTAAAAGAAATAAACATCAGTATCACAGAAAGTATGAGAAGAACAGTCATCACCTTTGACAGATTATTGTTAATCAAATCTATCGCCTCCTGTTGATAAAGCAAATCAGTTACATTATTATCACTCCGAATCACTTCATTAATGAGTGTTATACTATCATTATTAGCATATTCAGAGTGTAAAAATATTTCTATACAATCTTGTGCCGGATTGTATCCTAAAAGCTCCTCGGGATCTTCACCCAAATCTTTAATAAGTTGCTCCTTTGCTTCCTGTCTACTGATAAATCTTGTAGATTTAACAAATGGTCTCCCATCCAAATCCTTTCTAACTCTAGCAATTTCAGCGTCTGTAACATCAGGAGATAACATAACACTAAAGCTCATATTCTCCTTGACATATTTCGACATGCCATTACCCATGAAGATTATCAAAATTGTTAATCCCAATAAAACCAATACCAGCGAGATGCTGATCATTGATGTAATTTTTGCATTTAAAAACCTGGCAGTGGATACATTTTTCTTTCCGGACATACACTTGAGGTAAACTTAACCTTTTCCAAATGAACTGCAAAGTAATAAAATTTATTGCAGAAAAACAGTCTAAATGTGAATTATTATAGGAAAAAAACTTAAATTACTACTTAATAAAATTATCTTTTTTGTATGATGTCTCAATAACGGTAGAAATATTGAAAAAGTTCACCTAAGTTTTATATTCAACTCCTTTGCTTTTTCAAGCATAAACTGAAATGCAGCATCATGTTCGTTAGGAATAATACCATCCAATATTGCTTCTTTTATAGTTGATTTCAGAATACCTACTTCTCTGCCTTGCTTAATATCAAAGATTTCCATAATTTCGTTTCCATCTATAGGTGGTTGAAAATTTCGGACACGATCTTTTTCTTCTATTTCCCTAAGTTTTCTTCTTACAATAGAAAAGTTATTCATAAACTTTTGAACTTTCACTGGGTTTTTAGAAGTAATGTCAGCTTCACAAAGAGTCATTAAATCATCAATATCATCGCTGGCATCAAAAAGCAACCTACGTACCGCAGAATCAGTAACTACATCCTCTACTAGTTGCATTGGACGCATATGCAGTGACACCATTTTTTGAGTATACTTCATCTTTTCATTCTGAGGAAGTTTCATTCGACGAAAAATTTTAGGTACCATCTTCTCGCCAATATAATTATGGTTATAAAATGTCCAACCAATTTTTGAATCCCATCTTTTAGTTACAGGTTTTGCAATATCATGCAATAAAGCCGACCAACGCAACCATAGGTTATCTGTTTTCTTTGAAATATTATCTAATACTATTAGTGTGTGGTAAAAATTATCTTTATGCCCCACCCCATCCTTTGTTTCAGCTCCTTTTAAAGCCGTCAGTTCAGGAAAAATGATTTCAAGAAGTCCTGTTTTATCAAGTAATATAAAGCCCATTGATGGCTTTGGTGACATAATAATTTTATTTAACTCATCCGTCACCCTTTCTCTCGAAACTATCTTAATTCTTTCTTTATTGCGTTCAAGAGCATCAAATGTATCAGGAAATATATCAAATCCGAGCTGTGAAGCAAAGCGTATAGCTCGCATCATTCTTAGTGGGTCATCACTGAAAGTTATATCAGGATCCAATGGAGTTCTAATTATCAACTCTTCCAAATCCTGCATGCCATTGAATGGATCAACCAACTCACCATATCTGTTACCATTCAAGCAAAATGCCATAGCATTTATGGTAAAATCGCGTCTCTTTTGATCATCTTCTAGTGTACCATCTTCAACAAATGGCTTTCGTGAATCGTGAGTATATGATTCTTTTCTCGCACCAACAAATTCAATATCGTATTTTTTGTATTTTATTTGTGCTGTGCCGAAAGTTTTAAATACAGTAATCCGAGTGTTTCTCCCTAACTTTTTTGCAACAGCTTCTGCTAGTTCAATTCCCTTACCTACTGTAACAATGTCAATATCATTAGATGGTCTATAAAGGAAAAAATCACGCACATAACCACCTATAAGATAACACTCTACCATCATTTCATCAGCAGTCTGTGATATTAACCTAAAAATATCCTTATCTAAATTTGATCGTATCTCCTCCTGAGATATGTCCATAATTCACAATTAATTTACTGTTACGAATTGCAAAATTACAATAATTGAGCCTTAAAACAGCTTTTTATGATAAATAAATTTTGTAAGTTTGTGTAATAGTATAATCATGTAAATAATGCGCTTTCCTAACCATACCATATTTTTAATGCTATTAGCAGTTCTGGTTTCTTCCTGTTCAGGACGCAACAGAAGCGCTAAAAAATATCTTTCTGAAGCTGAATCAGCCTATATCGAAGGAAACTATTCGTTAGCTAAGCTGAAGATAGACAGTATAAAAATCCTTTTTCCTAAATCTTTTGATGAGATAAATTCAGGTTTCAATTTGATGCAGGAGGTTCGCATGGCTGAGAATTTAAGGAACGTACAATATTGTGATTCTATGCTGCATGAAAATTATAGCCAACTTAACGAAATGCTTAATAATTTTGATTTTATTCGTGATGATCGTTATCAGGAATTCGGCGAATATTATCCCAAAATTTATCCACATAAAGCTTCATTAAACCGTAACGGCCTTCGTTCAGGTGTCCGGGAAAAAGGATCTTTATTCATAGAAAGTATCCTCTCAGGATCAGCAATAAAGCATAATCAAATAAGAGCAGTTTCAGATGATGGCAGTTACGCCGAGACAAATATTGTAACTTCTGACGGACTCAATTATCGTTTTAATACACTAGAAAAAGCATACGAAATTGTCAGATATAGTGGTAGCGATGAAAATGGAGTTGCACAGTATATCTACACCCATCGTGATAAACCAATAACCTTAAAATTTATCGGCAACCGAACAATTTCAACCACTCTATCAAATGATGCCAAACAAGGTGTTTCCCAATCTTTTGAATTATCTAATCTATTGTTAAGTATTGAACAACTCAAACTTGAGAAAGAAAAAAGTGAAGTTTTAATTCGCTATCTCGAAAGTAGAAAAGAATAATTAAATCACATCCTTTCCTTGTAAACTACTATTAAATTACTAACTTTGCCATCGAAAAGTTGGTGTTATCTGTTTCACTAAGGCTTCGAAACAGATAATGAAAAGGGAATCAGGTGAAAATCCTGAACAGACCCGCTGCTGTAAGCTCCATTTAAGTGCTGAATACACACCTTTTGCCACTGAACATAATATTCGGGAAGGCATTCAGACACCGGAGTAAGTCAGAAGACCTGCCAACAGATTCAGATTAAGTTACATTGCTTTCGGGGAATAAAGCATGAAAACGACACGAAACTCTATTTATTACGTGCTTCTTTTTCAAAATGCTTTACCGAAATTAATTCGGTACAGATGAATTTGTTAAAACTGAAATTACTTTGTTTATTTACTGCAATAGTGTCAATTAATTGTTTATTGTCACAAAATATTGCTGATTCACTTTACTTGCCTGAACTGGTCATTACTGAGAAAACCGGAGATAAGAAAATACGCTCTACTACCCCTTTACAGATTTTGTCTAATAATACTATACAAAACCTTAATGCATTACAAATTTCTGATGCAGTAAAACATTTTTCAGGTGTAACTGTAAAAGATTATGGAGGAATTGGCGGATTAAAAACTATATCAGTTCGCGGTTTTAGTGCAAATCACACTGGAATTAATTATAATGGTATTGCGGTGTCAGATGTGCAGTCTGGCCAAATTGACATTGGACGTTTTTCAATAGAAAACGTTGAAAATATAACTCTTAACAGTGGTCAAAATGACAGAATTTTTCTTCCGGCAAGAGCATTTGCTTCATCTTCCAGCCTAAGCATTAATTCAAAAGAGCCTAAATTCGAAAACAACAAAAAGAATAATGGAAAATTCTCGATCAAAGGTGGTTCTTTCGGACTATTTAATCCTTCATTTAATACAAACCTAAAATTATCGGATAAGTTTTCAGCATCTTTCAGTAGTGAGTTTACATTGGCAAATGGCAATTATCCATATATCCTTCATTATGGAGATGCCGATAGAGACAGTTCTTCAATTGAACAACGCCAAAATAGTGATGTAAAAAATCTCCGATTAGAAACAGGACTTTATGCTGATTTTTCACAAGACACAAAAGGTTATATTAGTTTATATTACTATCAATCTGAAAGAGGACTACCCGGCGCTACAATTTTCTATAATACCGAAGGATTTTCAAAACAACGTTTGTGGGATAATACATTTTTCACACAAGGAAATTTAGAACACACCTTTTCCAGGAAATGGATTATTCAGGTAAATGCAAAATACAACCGAGGATATCTAAAATACCTTGATCCAACTTATCTAGGTGAAGAAGGAAAGATTGAAGATATCTTTACGCAAAATGAAATATATGGGTCGATTGCTGCTCTCTACAGGGCTTTAGAAAATGTTTCATTCTCATTTTCGACTGATATTACAAATGCAAACATGCATTCCAACAGAAGCAATTTTGCTGTACCATCACGTTTAACATCACAGTCGGTAATAGCTGCTAAGTGGGTAAATGAACATATCATAGCAACTTCTAGTCTTCTTTACACCCAGACCTTTGAGTCGGTCAAAAAAGGAAATGCTGCCATAAACAGAAAAAAACTAACTCCCCATATAAGTATATCTGCTAAACCTTTCAACGATCTGGACTTAAGATTCAGAGCATTTTATAAGAACAGTTTTCGTCTTCCAACATTCAATGATCTATATTATCCTTCAATTGGATATCGTGATCTAAAACCAGAGGATGCAAACCAGTTCAATTTTGGAATAACATACGGCAATTCAAACAGTTCTATTAAAGATAATTTATTCAACAACTTAACACTTTCTGCTGATGCTTATCATAACCGTGTAAACAATAAAATTATTGCCTACCCAAGTGGTAATCTGCATCAATGGACCATGCTAAATATGGGTAAAGTCCACATTAATGGAATTGATTTTTCAGCTGAAAGTACTATAAATATCACACAAAACAGACCTGTTACACTCGGTGTTTCATATTCTTTTCAACGAGCCGTTGACAAAACTAATCCAGATAAAAGTACCTGGAATCATCAGATTCCTTATACCCCACAGCATTCCGGTTCTTCAAGGGCTCTGTTTCAACTACCATGGTTAAATATAGCTTACACACTGATATGGTCAGGTGATAGGTATACAAACGCTTATAATAGCAAAGAGTTTCGTATTGCAGGTTATTTTGACCATTCAGTATCATTATCCAAAGGAATTAAAGTAAAAAACGGCAGTGTAAATTTTAGTCTCGAGGCATTGAATATCGCTGGCAAAAACTATGAGATTATACTCAACTACCCTATGCCGGGTCGTTCTTACAGATGGAATATTTCTTATAATTTTTAGTACACTAACTCAATAAAAATACAATTATGAACAACAAATTTTTATTTCTGACACTTACATTAATCACAACTATTTTATTTTTTTCTTGTTCTGATATTGACAAGCCAATTGAAACTGAACCTACTAACAATAAAACATTGTTTATACTAAGCGAAGGTGATTTTAATAAAAACAACAGTACTTTAGCTAAATATGATATCGAAACAGGTACTGTCATAAAAGATTATTTCGGAGAAGTAAACAAACGCGGACTGGGCTCCGTAGGCAATGATATGTTACAGTATGGTTCAAAACTATATATAGTAATGAATGTATCAGAAACTATTGAAGTTGTAGATGCTGCAACAGGTATTTCAATTCGTCAGATTTCTATGAAATCAGATAATGGAGGAAACAGACAACCTCGTCAGATTGCTGCCCATGGAGGCAAAGTTTATATAACTTCTTATGATGATACAGTCACACGTATTGATACAGTTACTTTTGAGAAGGATGCCATTGTTGAAGTTGGTATGGACCCCGATGGAATTGAAATCAGCAACAACAAAATTTTTGTAGCAAATTCAGGAGGACTTAACTATTTAAATGGTTATAATAACACCCTCTCAATAATTGATATTACAAATTTTACAGTTGAAAAGGAAATAGAAGTTGGAGTTAATCCAACCAATCTAGGAAAAGATAGTCGTGGTAATGTATATTTATCTTCACTTGGAGAATATGGCAAAAATAATGGAATGTTTCAAAAAATATCTTCAAATGGAGAAGTAACTATTATCGATGGAATAAGCTCTCCCGATAAGTTCGTTATATTCGAAAACAAGGCTTACATCATCCATGGTAATTATGAAAGCTCATATAGCGTCTTAGTATACGACTGTCTTACAGATAAGATTATTACAGATAATTTCGTAACTGATGATACAGAAATAGGTTTTATTTACAGCATTGCTGTTGATGAAAATTCAGGTGATATTTTTATCATGGAGGCCAATTTTGCAACTCCTGGTACAGTTTACTGTTTCAATAAAGAAGGAAAATTGAAATATGAAATTCCTGCAATCGGACTATACCCTAAATCCATTGCTTTTAATTAAACAAAAAAAGCTGTACACGATTAAAGCGTACAGCCTCTTTACTTTTATTTATTATTTTGATAGAAGGTATTCCAAGTGATTGGCGTACCTTTTTTTTATTCTAGTTCAGATCGCGAATTATTCTTCCTTTTTAGATAGAATATTTCAGTTTCATCTTTTGAGTCACGAACAATTTCTACAAGTTCAAAACCCTCTCTGCTTAAAAGGTTTAATGCATCAATCATTCCATTAAAAGATATTGGTCTACGTCTTTCATCAGCTATCTGAGGTGTTCGTCCTCCATTGCCCCAATCAATGCGCACAGTTATTTTTGAGCTGAGCAGTGGACCTGAATCCGACCACACCCTGATATAATCAGCTTCGATTTCACTAATTGGTGTTTCGTTTGCATATTGTGCATTAGCAGCAACAAAGCACCCCATCGTCAAAAGAAGAAGTAAAAATAATTTTGTTTTCATTTGCATCAATTTTATAATGTTATTATGTGAAATCAATAATCAACAAACCAATTAATCAAGCTTCAATACAGCAAGAAATGCCTTTTGAGGTACTTCCACATTTCCAACTTTCTTCATACGCTTTTTACCCTCTTTTTGCTTCTCCAGCAGCTTTCGTTTACGTGAGATATCCCCACCATAACATTTAGCAGTAACATCTTTTCGAACAGCTTTTACTGTCTCTCGTGCAACAATTTTAGCTCCAATAGCCGCCTGAATAGCAATATCGAACTGTTGACGTGGAATAAGCTCCTTTAACTTTTCGCACATCCTGCGGCCAAAGTTTTGGGCATTGTCAAAATGTGTAAGGGTGGAAAGTGCATCTACCGGTTCACCGTTAAGCAAAATATCCAGTTTTACCAGTTTAGATGGGCGGTAATCATGCATGTGGTAATCAAATGATGCATAACCTTTCGAAATACTTTTCAGCTTATCATAAAAATCAATTACGATTTCACCAAGAGGTATATCGTAAATAATTTCAATTCGGTTGCCTGATATATAGTTCTGCTTAATAAGTTCACCTCTTTTACCTAAACAAAGTGTCATTATAGGACCGATATAATCGGTGAATGTTATCACAGATGCACGAATATATGGTTCTTCAATTCTATCAATAAGAGTAACGTCAGGCAGTCCTCCTGGATTATGCACCTCTTTCATGGTTCCCTTTTTATCATATACATGATAAGAAACGTTAGGTACCGTTGTGATAACGTCCATATCAAATTCACGTTCCAGACGTTCCTGAACAATTTCCATGTGGAGTAATCCAAGGAAACCACATCTGAAACCAAAACCAAGAGCTACGGATGACTCAGGTTGAAACGTTAATGAAGCATCATTAAGTTGCAGTTTCTCAAGTGATGACCGAAGATCTTCAAAATCTTCACTTTCAATAGGATAAACTCCTGCAAAAACCATAGGTTTTACCTCTTCAAAGCCTTCAATTGCTTTTGAAGCGGGTCGTTTAACATGTGTGATAGTATCCCCTACCTTAACCTCTTTCGAAGTTTTAATACCAGAAATAATATATCCCACATCACCACACCTTACTTCATTTCTTGGCTCCATTCCAAGTCTAAGTATACCTACCTCGTCTGCTTCATACTCTTTACCGGTATTGATAAATTTCACCAGATCATCTTTTCTGATGACTCCATTCACGATCTTGAAATATGCTATAATACCACGGAATGAATTGAATACCGAATCGAAGATCAATGCCTGTAAAGGCGCCTCAGAATCACCTTGTGGAGCAGGAACCCGCTCAATTATTGCTTTTAAAATCTCTTCTATTCCTACACCTGTCTTCCCACTTGCACGAATGATTTCTTCTCTCGGTGTACCCAGAAGTTCTACAATCTGATCTTCTACCTCTTCAGGCATAGCACTGTCAAGGTCAATTTTATTTATTACCGGTATAATCTCTAAATCATGTTCAATAGCCATATAGACATTAGAAATAGTCTGAGCCTGAATACCCTGAGCTGCATCAACAATTAATAACGCACCTTCACAAGCAGCAATAGAGCGTGAAACTTCGTACGAGAAGTCAACGTGTCCGGGGGTATCAATTAGATTCAATATATATTTCTCACCTTCGTATTCATAGTCCATCTGAATAGCGTGACTCTTTATCGTAATGCCTCGTTCGCGCTCAAGATCCATGCTGTCAAGCACCTGCGACTGCAAATCCTTACCTTCAACAGTTTTTGTAAACTCCAGCAAACGGTCTGCAAGAGTGCTTTTTCCATGATCAATATGAGCTATGATACAAAAGTTTCTTATATTCTTCATCTATAATTTAATCCATCCTTTCTTTTTCCTATTCTAAAAAACAGGAACAAGTGTAATTTTTATTCCAAACAAATTTTAAACTTTATACCTAATTAAAATTCTGCATTATTAGGCGTTCTTGGGAATGGTATAACGTCACGAATATTGGTCATTCCCGTTACAAAAAGCATAAGTCTCTCAAATCCGAGACCAAATCCTGAGTGAGGAGCAGTACCAAACTTACGCGTCTCCAAATACCACCAGATAGGCTTTGTATTCATACCAAGTTTCTGCACATGACTCATCAGTTTATCATAATCTGCTTCGCGTTCCGAACCACCTATAATTTCACCAATCTTAGGAAAAAGCACATCCATTGCACGAACAGTTTTTCCATCTTCGTTCTGTTTCATATAGAACGATTTTATCTCTTTTGGATAGTCAGTTAAAATTACCGGACGTTTAAAATGATTCTCCACAAGGTAACGTTCATGTTCAGACTGCAAGTCTGCACCCCAGTAAACAGGAAATTCAAATTTATGTCCCGACTCCTCAAGTATTTTTACACCTTCAGTATAACTCAGACGAACAAAATCATTTTCTACAACAAAAAGCAGTCTGTTTACCAGTTCCTTGTCATACATGCTTGCAAGAAAATCAATATCATCCCTGCAATTATCAAGCGCATAACGAATCAGGTATTTCAAAAAATCCTCTGCCAGATCCATATTATCGTTGATATCGTAGAAGGCAACTTCAGGTTCAATCATCCAGAACTCTGCAAGGTGGCGTGGAGTGTTTGAATTTTCCGCACGGAATGTTGGACCAAATGTATAAATTGCACCTAAAGCCATTGCTCCAAGCTCTCCTTCGAGTTGCCCGGAAACGGTCAAATTAGTTTGCATTCCAAAAAAGTCCTCAGAGTAGTCTATCTTTCCCTCGTTATTTCGTGGAAGATTATTTAAATCCAAGGCAGTAACTTCAAACATTGAACCTGCTCCTTCTGCATCAGAAGCTGTAATAATTGGAGTGTGAAAGTAGTAAAATCCTTTATCGTTGAAATATTTATGAATTGCAAACGACATGTGGTGACGCATCCTAAAGATCGCTCCGAAAGTGTTTGTACGTGGACGTAAATGCGCTATCTCACGCAAAAACTCCAGTGAATGACCTTTCTTTTGTAATGGATAAGTAGTAGGATCAGCCGGTCCATATATTTCAACCTCAGTTGCCTGAATTTCAACAGTCTGTCCCTTACCCTGCGATTCAACCAGTTTTCCGTTCACATTAATACATGCACCTGTAGTAATTGGCTTCAGAAACTCTTCACCAAACTGTGCTATATCTATAACAATCTGAATATTACTGATCGTTGAACCATCATTCAATGCTACGAATCCCACGTTTTTATTACCTCTGCGGGTACGAACCCACCCTTTTACATTTATCTCCTCTCCGAAACTGTTAAGCTTTAATGCTTCCGAAATTTTTGTCCTTTTAATCTGTTTCATAATCAACGATTAATCTCCCAACAGAGACTTTTTTTTTGCAAAAATATTTTTTATCTCTGCACTTTGTAGCAGAAATCAAATTTTAATTAATTAGTTAGGAATTGTGGCTATAAATTCACCACAATCCCAATTGAGTTTTATATTTAGTTAATCAAAAGCTCCCATTCTGAGCATGTTTACTTCTTGCTCTGTAAGATAACGCCATTTGCCGCGTGATAGCTTTTTCTTTGTTAAACCTGCGAAATATACTCTGTCTAGTTTCAAAACTCTATATCCCAGTTTCTCAAACATCCTGCGAACTACTCGATTTTTGCCTGAATGTATTTCGATACCTACCTGAGTAAGATCTTCTTCAGTCACATAACTTATAGCATCAGCATGAATCTCACCATCCTCAAGCTCTATACCATCAGCCAAAGCTTGCATATGCTCCATTGCAACCGGTTTATCCAGCCATACCTGATAGATTTTTCTCTTTTCGTACTTAGGATGTGTTAATTTAGAAGCCAGGTCGCCATCATTAGTAAGTAAAAGCACACCAGTTGTGGCCCTATCAAGCCTTCCCACCGGATATATCCTTTCAGTTGCTGCACTTTTCACTAACTCCATAACCGTTTTACGGTTCTCAGGGTCATCAGTTGTAGTTACAAAACCTTTCGGCTTATTCAGCAAAACGTAAACTTTGCTTTCAAGTTGTACTGGCTGGTTATTAAACCTAACCTCATCTGCACGTGCAATCTTTGTTCCAAGTTCGGTAATTACTACACCATTCACAGTTACCACGCCTGCCTGTATAAATTCATCTGCTTCGCGTCGTGAGCAAATACCTGCATTTGCAAGGTACTTATTAAGACGAATAGGAGCATTTGGATCAGTATTCTCCTTATATTTAATCTGCTTAAACGGTTTTTTCTTTTTAAGCTTTTTGCCTCCTGAAGTAGTTTTATAATTTGAACTCTGAGATTGATTACCCCAGCTACGGTTGCCATAACCGCCGCCACTTGGTCCGCGTTGTTGTGACTGTACCCTTTCACCAACTCTCGGGCGTCTTTTTCTTGCGCCACTTTCATTTTCACTGTATGAACTACCCTGAGAACGCTCTCCTCTGTTTTGATTATATGATCTATCAGAGTGATAACCTTCTTGCTGTGTTCTTCGCTCATTTCCCTGGCTGTTTCTGTTAGGGGAAGCGTGTCTCTCATTGTGCGCGCTGTAAAAACTTCTTTTTGGGCGCGATTCTTCGTTGTTTGTTGTCATTGTTGCATTTTGTTTTGTCTTAATAATGAAACCTCACGGTTTTTTAATTTTACATAAAACAGGACCGGCTATCATGTAACGGAACAACCGGCATTGGATTTTCCTTAATTTGTATTTACATTACATTCAATAAATAATAGTTCTTTTATATCCCAGTATAGGATTGAGGTGTAATCGCTTTTAGCTCCTTCTTTACGCTGTCATTTACATCCAGTTTATCTATAAATTCAGCTATGCTATCTTTAGTTATATGTTTGTTAGTACGAGTAAGTTCTTTTAAAGCTTCATAAGGTTTAGGATAACCTTCGCGCCTCAGTATTGTCTGTATTCCTTCGGCAACCACTGCCCAATTATTTTCCAGATCTTTTTCTATTGCATCTTTGTTTAATAACAATTTATGAAGTCCTTTTGTTGTACTTTTTATTGCAATTAATTCATGTGCCATCGGAACACCAATATTGCGTATAACAGTTGAGTCCGTTAAATCACGCTGCAACCTTGAAACAGGTAGTTTGGCAGACAGATGTTCAAGTAATGCATTAGCAATCCCAAGATTACCCTCTGCATTTTCAAAATCAATAGGATTTACCTTATGTGGCATAGCAGATGAGCCCACTTCACCCTCCTTAATTTTCTGTTTGAAGTACTCCATAGAGATATATTGCCATACATCCCTGTTAAAGTCAATAAGAATTGTATTAATACGCTTCATAGCATCAAACGATGCAGCAAAAGCGTCATAGTTCGATATCTGAGTAGTATACTCCTCTCTTCTCAGGTTGAGCTTTTCAAATAAAAATTCGTTACCGAACTGTTTCCAGTCAATTTCAGGATAAGCCACATTATGTGCATTAAAATTACCTGTAGCACCTCCAAATTTCGCTTTCGCGGGAATATGTTTCAGCACCTCCAACTGGTTTGACAACCTGTATGAAAACACTTTCATTTCCTTTCCTAAGCGTGTTGGTGAGGCAGGCTGACCGTGAGTTCTGGCCAACATAGGAATATCTTTCCACTCATCAGCTTTAGTATCAATCAATGATATCAACGCCTCCATTTCCGGAATATATACAATCTCCAGTGCATCGCGCCACATCATAGGAGTTGCAGTATTATTTATATCCTGGGAAGTAAGCCCAAAATGAATAAATTCCTTCTGTTCAGAAAGGTGTAATTTATCAAATTTCTCTTTCAGGAAATACTCCACAGCCTTCACATCGTGGTTAGTGATCTTCTCAATCTCTTTAATATCCTG
>Ga0209075_1001554_pt1 | contig 21522 bp, 17 predicted proteins | sample Stecom2011_FD_187523 | JGI IMG/M metagenome (GOLD analysis project Ga0209075, IMG submission 187523) | Agricultural soil microbial communities from Utah to study Nitrogen management - Steer compost 2011 (SPAdes) (version 2) | ecosystem: Environmental > Terrestrial > Soil > Agricultural land...
TTTGGAGAATCAATATCGTCAAATAAATGTTGAAGAAGATTAATGATCGAGGTTTCATCTCCATGTTCATCGTGACCAATGTGTGCAATTTCAGGATTGTTTTCATTCGCTCCATGAAAATGATTGAGGTGAAGAGAAACCACATGGTGTTCATGTGCAAATTCATTCTCACAACGCGGCATGAGGTTGTTAGTTAGTCCAATAGAGTAACTGACAATCAGAAATAAGGATATGATAAGCCGAATTGTTTTCATCCTACCGTAAAGGTAGAAAATTTAGGCAAGACTTATCATGTTCTTAAGTTTTTTATATTTGTTCCAAATAACTTAAAAGCCATGAAGCTATGCGCTTAACAATATTTAACACGCAACTCGTTGACCTTGGCTTAAGTATCAACATCTTTGTATACAGTGCAAAAAGAATGTAAAATTATGGAAGAAAACACACCATCTTCGCTTACACCCGCAGATACAATTCGGGAGCTTACAGAAAAAATACAACATGAAAGACCGCTCATTAATTTGGTCAATAAAGAACTTTCAAAAGTAATTGTTGGTCAAGATAAAATGCTTGAACGCTTACTGATTGCGCTTTTGGCGAATGGACATATTTTATTAGAGGGTGTTCCAGGTTTAGCAAAAACCTTAGCCATCAAAACTTTGTCAGATGTGATTGGAGGTGATTTCAGTAGAATTCAGTTTACTCCAGATTTACTTCCAGCCGACGTAACAGGAACTCAAATTTACAATCAAAAAACGCAAGAATTTTCGGTTACTAAAGGACCAATCTTCGCCAATTTCATTTTGGCAGATGAAATCAATAGAGCCCCAGCTAAAGTTCAATCCGCTTTGTTGGAAGCGATGCAAGAAAGACAAGTAACGATTGGAGACGAAACCTTTACTTTGCCGAAGCCGTTTTTGGTGTTAGCGACTCAAAATCCAATTGAACAAGAAGGTACTTATCCATTGCCAGAAGCGCAAGTTGACCGATTTATGTTGAAGGTGACGTTAGATTATCCGAATCCCGAAGAGGAAATGTTAATCCTGAGAAATAATGTGAGAAGTCAGGGCCTAGAAAAAGCAAGTGCAATTATTAGCCCTGAAGATGTTATTCGTTTAAGAAAACTCGTTCGCGAGGTTTACCTAGACGAAAAAATTGAGAAATATATTATTGATATCGTATTTGCTACACGTGATCCAAAGAAATATGACCTCGGAAACTTAGCTCCTTTGATTTCTTTTGGCGCATCTCCAAGAGCTAGTATAAATTTAGCCTTAGCAGGTAAAGCCAACGCATTCCTTCAAGGTAGAGCGTATGTGATTCCAGATGATATTCGAAATATCGCTGCAGATGTAATTCAACATAGGCTTGGTTTAACTTATGAAGCAGAAGCAGAAGGGGTGAATGCACGCGATATTGTAGATAAAGTTTTAGCCAGAGTTGAAGTACCGTAAACAGTAATTTAGATGGAAACTAAAGAGCTGCTGAGCAAAGTAAGAGAGATTGAACTCAAAACCAGAGGACTGACCAAGCAAGTGTTTTCTGGAGAGTACCACTCTGCCTTTAAAGGGCGTGGTATGACTTTCTCAGAGGTGAAAAATTACCAATACGGTGATGATGTAAGAAATATTGATTGGAATGTTACTGCACGGTTCAATGAACCATTTATTAAAGTTTTCGAAGAAGAAAGAGAACTGTCGGTATTTCTTGTTTTGGATATTTCAGGATCCAATAATTTTGGAACTCGACAAAAGTCAAAGAAGGAATTGATGCTTGAGGTTGCCGCCGTTTTAGCTTTTTCAGCAGTGGCCAATAATGATAAAATTGGAGCTATTTTCGTAAGTGATAATGTCGAAAAATACATTCCACCCAAGAAAGGACGTTCTCATGCTTTGATGATCTTGAGAGAATTGATTCTGTTCAAACCTAAAAGTCAAGCAACCCATCTAAATGAAGGCCTAAGGTTCTTTAGAAATGTGGTGAAAAAAAGAAGTATCTGTTTTTTAATCAGTGATTTTTATGATGAGCATGATTTTTTTGAAGGCTTGAAAATAGCTAACAGTAAACATGATATGGTTGCACTTCGTTTATATGACCCTTCAGAACAGAAATTACCTAATTTTGGTTTGGTGAAGATGTTTGATGCAGAAAAAGGTCTTGTGAGATGGGTGAATACGAGCTCTAAAAGGGTGCGAGAAAATTATACTAAAAGGTATATGACGTTTGAACAAAATCTAAACGATAATTTCAGAAGGTCAGGAGTTGACTATGCTATGTTGTCAACCGAAGGTAAATATTTGGCAGAATTGAATAAACTGTTCTTAACGAGAAGTAGATAATGAGGTGGATTCTAAATAGCATTGTTTTTGCAATTGCCTTCGGAGCATCCGGACAAGACTTATCGATAGCAATTGATAAAGAAGAAGTCTTGATTGGTGAACCCTTCGTTTTGAAATATACAATTGTTAGTGATACGAAGATAGATACATTGGTGTATGCTCATCAAGAAGTTCTTTTTGCTGCGAAAAATAGCGCCAACGCAACTGAAGTTGGTGTGAGCACTCCTTATGAATTGGAGGTTTTAAAGGAGTTTAAAGACACAAGCTATACAAAGGAAGGACAGTTTTTCTGGGAAGGGAGCTATGAACTGACAGGATGGGATAGTGCGTATGTAGTTATTCCTCCACAACATGTCCAAATTGAAGACAGTATTCATACTTTTCCAGCAGGCTTAATTTATATTAATAGCCCAGTTGCAGACCCGAGCAAGCCTATTTATGATATTAATGAAGCATTTACAGAACTACCAAAGGAAGATGGACCATTGTTACAATTTTTAAAAAACAATTGGTGGTGGCTTTCATTGATGGGACTAGGAATTATTGGAGTTGTTGTTTTTCTGGCCACAAGAAAAAGAAAAGAACCTACTCCTTTGTCTCTGCGTCAATCAACTTTGCAAAAAATAGATTTACTTGAAAAAAGTAAAGGGTACGAAAGTAATTTGAAAGAATATTATTTCGATTTATCCATCATTTTAAGGCGGTTCTTCGCAGCACATTATCAAGAAAGAATATTAGATAAAACAACAGGTGAAATAGAGTCGATTTTATCTGATTATGGTTTGGATCAGAAAATGGTTTTACTTACGCGTCAATTGTTAACACAATCAGATATGGTGAAATTTGCACAGTCTAAACCAAGCTTAGAAGAAATACAAAGCATTACCAATGACGCCAGAAGAGTGGTTAATGAAGTAGCAGACTTAGATTTAGAAAATGAATAGTCCATTGTTTCTACATATTAGATTTTGGGAATACCAATTCTATGCACCACATTGGTTGTGGCTACTCTTGTTGATCCCAATTCTGCTTTTTCTAAGGTATTATCGTTTAGAAAAAAGTCAAGGTGTCATTAAGTTTCCTCGGCCAGCAAAAGATTTGAATTCTATTGCTTTTTCACCTATAAAATGGTTGATTCTAACGGTTTATGCACTGATTGGTGTGGGGGCAAGCTTTTTAATTATCGCTTTAGCTTTGCCCTACTTACCGTATGCTGAGGATAATGAAAATGATTTTGATGAAGGGATAGACATCATTATTTCTATGGATATTTCTGGAAGTATGATGGCTACGGATTTTTTACCCAATAGATTAGAGGCAGCAAAAACCATGGCTAAAGAATTTATTGATGGCCGAAAATCTGACCGTATTGGCTTCGTAGTGTTTGAAGGAGAGGCTTATACCGCATGTCCAGTCACTAGAAATTACGATTACCTCAAACAAACAATTGATGGAATTAAATCGGGAATGATAGAACCTGGAACTGCCATTGGAACAGGGTTAGGGACTGCTGTTGCACGACTGAAAAGCGATAGCCTTTCATCGAAAGTTATTATTTTATTGACTGATGGAGAGTCCAATAAAGGAGAGATTTCTCCAATGGCAGCAGCCGAGTTGGCTAAGAATAAAAACATTACAGTTTATACGATTGGTGTGGGTAAAAAGGGGATTGTGAAAATGCCCATCAACACCCCCTTTGGACAAATAATGCAAAGTACACAGGTCAATATCGATGAAAAGCTGTTGAAGAAAATGGCCGACTTGACAGGAGGAGAGTACTTTAGGGCCACCGATGAAAATTCGTTGAGGGAAATTTACCAGACCATTGATCAAATGGAGACAAAGAAAATGGTAAACAACACAATTAATCGAGAACCTCCATATATGCCAGAAAGCTTCTTGTTGTTTGGGTTGATTTTTATATTTATTGGAATGGCCACAGAACAGATTTTGTTAAAGAAAAATGCCTAAAAAAGAATTTAAATATCGTTTGCCTATATTTATTAGTGCTGTAGTAGTACTGGAGCTGGTGTTTTGGGTTTTGGTATGGCAATTACTCAGCATATTTGGCGTTTTTTCAGACCAAGGTGTTGGTGAACAGCTTTCCTTTTTGCATCCAGTATATGCCTGGTGGTTTTTGACTGTACCTTTATTGATGGCCATATTTATTTATCAATTGCGTCAGAGAAATCAGTTGGTTGAACAGCTAGGAAGCGTTAAAACACTACGTACATTTATGCGTTATGTTTCTACCAGGAATGTGTTCATTCGTTACTTTTTAATACGAAATACAATTGTTTTTGCTGTATTTGCATTGATGCAACCTGCTCTTGGAACCAAAACCATTAAAGGTACAACCACTGGTGTTGAATTGATTTTTGCCGTGGATATATCGAATTCAATGAATACCCGAGATATCGTTGGTGGAGAAACAAGGTTGACAGTCGCAAAACGTGCAATGAATCAACTGATTAATCAATCAACAGCTTCACGCGTTGGATTACTCGTGTTTGCGGGAAATGCATATCCTCAGTTGCCCTTGACGGCAGATAAGAGTGCAGCCAAAATGTACATTGATGAGTTAAACACTTCCATTCTATCGAATCAAGGAACGAATATTTCGGCAGCTTTGGAAGAATCAAGTCGTTTTTTCTCAAAGGAGGAGACCAAAAAAGTCTTGATTCTAATTACGGATGGAGAGGACCACGAAGGAGGGATGAAAAAAGCGTATGCCGAAATTAAAAAAGCAAATGTTGATGTTCTTATTCTTGGAATAGGAACTGAAAAAGGAGGTATTGTTCCAGAAAGTGAAGAGCCTAGAGCATTATCACTAAAAGACGATATGGGAAGGTCTGTGATTTCTAAAGTGAATTTGTCGATGTTGGAAGATATCGCAAATGAAGTAGGTGGTGAAGTACTCCTGTCCAACGAATCTTTTCCAAATGTTTCAGATTTTTTAACTCAAATTAACACAAGTTCAGAGACTAACACAGTAGATTTGGAGTTCAAGGTAAGTGAAAATAGATACCAATGGCCTTTAGGCTTAGCTTTATTGACTTTACTTGTTTTATTGGTGTGGGAAGCTGCCCCAAAAAGAGAAATTAAATAAAATGAAAAATATTATCTTATTGGCAATTGTCTTATTCGTAACTGGCTTTGTTGGAGCTCAGTCATGGAAAGATTCTTTGCGTTTAGGTAAAAAATATTATCAGGAAGGGAATTATAAGCAGGCTTATCAAAGTCTACTTGAGGCACAAAAACTTGCGCCTAGTGAAATAGATTTATCTCAAGATATTGGTAACGCAGCATATAGAAGTCAGGATTATGAAATGGCTGAAAAAGCTTTTCGTGCTGCAGCATCTAATGGAGAAGATGAGATAAGTCAGGCAAAACACTGGCACAATGTAGGCAACAGTCAAATGCAAAAGAAAAATTATAAAGCAGCGGTGGATAGCTATAAGAATGCTTTACGTAAAAATCCAGCTGATGATAAAGCACGTTATAATCTTGCAGAAGCCCAAAGAAGAGTAAAGCAACAAGAGCAGGACCAAAAAGATCAAAATCAGAATCAAAAAGATTCGCAAGATCAGTCTGAAAACGACGATCAAAATAACAGTCAGAATGATGATCAGTCGAATCAAGACCAGAATCAAAACAACCAAAGCCAAGATCCTCAAAATCAAAACTCTGAGTCAGGTGGTAGTGAGGGAGATGCTTCACAAGAAACTGAAGGTAAATTAACCGATAGAAAAACTGACCGAATGCTGGAGGATTTGCTTAAGAAGGAAATGGAAACGAAAAGAAAAGTACGTGGAATTGAATCGGGTAAAAATCAACAACAGGTAAAGTCAGGGAAACGATGGTAAAAAATATTGCCTTACATATCGTGTTTTTGCTTTTGTCAGTACAATTGTTCGGACAAAATGAGTTTGTCGAACTAGACATCAACCCAAAAGATGTTGAAATAGGTCAATCTGTTACCATTACAATCAAAACGAATGTAGATGGAGATTTGGACATGAGTCTGCCTGATGAGTTCATCCAATCTGGTGCAATGCAAACGGGTATGTCTTCTTCTATTGAATATGTTAACGGCCGACAAAAAGCCATACGTTACAACTATAGAACTTTTACCGGTTATTTTGAAGATGTGGGGACCTACTTGATGGGACCAGTAAAAGTCATCACGAGAACAAAAGAATACCTTTCAGAAGAATACAAGGTTAGGGTAACGAACCGTCAAAATATGATGAGTGATGATCCTTCAAAAAACCTGAATAAGATGGTCTTTGGGATTATCCAAAAATCAAAAAAAGAAATTTACGAAGGTGAACCTCTAGTTGTTGAAGGAAAGGTATATTCACAGGTTGAAATTTTACAAGTTGAGGATTATTCCTCTTTTACATTTGATGGCCCAGCAGAAACAAAGTCATTGGTTGCTTCAAATCAAGTGTCCAGCGCTTATGAAGTGATTAATGGGAAAAACCTTCAAACATTTAAGATTGGAAAAACCTTAATTTTCCCAGAAAGAATCGGAGATTATAGTATTAAGCCTTTCCAAACCATTATTGTGTATAACGATAGAAGAAGAATATTTCCAGAACGATTGAAAGTCGTTTCTAACCAAGCAAATGTTGTCGTTAAACCATTGCCTGCTGGAACACCAAAGCATTTTATTGATGCAGTAGGTGAGTTTAATGTGTCTGCAAATATTGCTAATCGATACATAGATCAAGGGAAAGTGATTGAGCTAAAACTTAAAATTTCTGGAAGTGGAAATCTTCATAATATTGAACAACCAACAATTCAACTGCCGCGTGGACTCAGTTTTTATGGAGATCCAGAAGTTGTTGATTCTATAAGATTTTCAAGTCAAGGTGCTGAAGGGAGTAAATCTTACACCTACTTTATTCAAGTTAATCGAAGTGGTGAAGTTCAATTAAACCCCATTAAAATCGCTTATTTTAATCCGAAAACTGAGGAGTATGTTACTGTTCAAAGCAGATTGAAAACCATTCACGTTAAATCGACAGGCCTTGAAGAACCAGAGGAATTAGAAGAGGAAAAGAAGGAGGTGAGAGATCCAGTTATGCAACCTTATATAACAGAATATCTTCCTGGGGGGAGTGCACCAATAGACTTATTTACAGGTTGGGGAGGGGCATTCTTATTGTGTTCCCCGATCATGTTTGGATTGGTGTTGGGGTTGCTGGTCCGTGTGAAAAATAACAGCGCAGAAAATACATTAGCAAAACAACAACGTATTCAGCATAAAACTGATGCTTTGTATGAATTGAGTTTATTGAGTGATGATCAAAACAATGAGACGCGTATCGACCAATTGAGTCAAATAATGGTTCGTTTCCTAGCCAAGCAATTTAAAGTCAGCAATGGAGAAATCACAAGGATGTTCTTGAAAACAAAAACTCCTGGAGAATTATCAGAAGAAACTTATGCTTCTATTATTGCTATTTTTGACGAAATAGATGCGACTAAATACGGAGGTCAAATTGAAAATTCTGATGTGAATCATTTGGTAAGAGAAGCAGAACAAATTATAAATTCATTTGAATAATGAAAGTCGTTTTTTTATCCATATTGTTTACATTCTCTATCGCCTTCTTGAGCAATAGTAAAGACTCTTTGTTTGTAAAAGGCTTAGATGAAATGTTGGAGGAAAACTATGATGCTGCGCAAAATACCTTCCACAATGATGTATTAAAAAGCCCGTCTTTCTCTTCTTATTACAATTTAGGAGTAGCTTCTGGAGGACTGGAAGAATGGAGTAAAGCAAAGTGGGCTTTTGAATCTGCATTGAAATATAAACCCTTAAACGGGGACGCACAATTTAATGCAGAATTTGTCACCCAGAAATTGAGCCCGAAATACAATTGGACACATCCTTACCCTTGGTTTGAAAGGGTAGTACTTGGATTTGGAGCAAATTTATGGCTTTTTGCTGTCATTATCTCCTCTGTTTTCTTAGCAATTTTGGTGTATAGAGTAACGTCTAATCCCGATGCTAAATCTACCTTGAATAAATGGTGTTTGCGTTTACTTGGACCAGCTCTTGTCATATTCTTGATTTCATTTTATGGTATTTACGCCACAAATAAACATTATACACAAAAGCGTTTTGCGATTGTGAAAGATGATCACACCCCATTTTTTATCTCACCTAATGGAGTAGAAGCTTCAGATAATGTTGATCCAGGAAGTCGATTGAAAATTATAAAATTCTTCAAAGATGATACTTGGGTTCAAGTTAAGTCTGATAGAAACGAATTGCTATGGGCGAAAAGCGATGATTTATACACTTATTAAAACTCCTCATTCATGTTTTCTTAAATCTGTTAATACAGATTTAACATACCTTTAATTTACCCGAAATACAAAAAATGTTATTCTGACGCACCTTTGCTTTAAATAATTAAAAAAGCAAAAATGAAAAAGAAAACATTAAAAGTTGGAGGGTTACTAATCGTTGCCACGCTTGCATTTACATCAGTGTCGTGTAAAAAAGAAGGGTGTACAGATGCATCAGCAATCAACTATAGCGAAGAAGCAAAAAAAGACGACGGTTCGTGTACATACAGTGATGCCGCTAATGATGAATCCACAATCATCGTTTCAGAAAATATATCATCGAACACCACATGGACAAATGATAAAGTATATGTTTTAAATACACGTGTTGTAGTTACTTCAGGTGCAACTTTAACAATTGAGCCAGGAACAATCATAAAAGGAGAAGTCGGGTCTGGACCGAATGCAACAGCATTGATTATTGCACGAGGTGCGAAGTTAATGGCGGAAGGAACAGTAAGTTCACCAATAATCTTTACAACTATTGCTGATGAAATTCAACCGGGACAAATCAATAGTCCAAACATGGATACAGGATTAGACGGACTTTGGGGAGGTGTAATAGTATTAGGGAATGCACCAATTTCTGCAGATAACCCTTCAGTTCAAATCGAAGGAATTCCACCTTCAGATCAAAATGGATTGTATGGTGGTTCAGATGCAGCTGATAATTCTGGAGTTCTGAAATATATCTCTATTCGTCATGGAGGCGCAAATATCGGAGAAGGAAACGAAATCAACGGATTGACACTTGGTGGTGTTGGAAATGGAACGGTGATCGAAAATATCGAAGTGGTATCCAATCAAGATGACGGTGTTGAATGGTTTGGAGGTACAGTAAATGTACGTAATGTAATTGTGTGGAATGCTGGAGATGATGCAATAGACACAGACCAAGCTTGGAGCGGTACCTTAGATAATTTTGTCGTTATCGCAGGAGAAAGTACAGACCATGCACTTGAAATCGATGGGCCAGAAGGAGCTTTGTTGGGTGCACATACATTGAAAAACGGCTCAATTAAAGGTGCTGAGAACTGTGAACTTGGAGACTTCAGAGATGGAGCAAGAGCAACCCTTGAAAATTTGTACTTTTTCGGATTCCCAGATCCAGCAGCTGCAGGAAGGGGTGACTTTTCTCTAAGTGGTCAACCTTCTATTGACAACTTCGCAAATGGAATATTGAACTTTTCGAACATAGAGGTAACACTTCCCAATGGAGTAGCATTAACAGATGTGTTCAAGAATGGAACAGATGCTAATGTGACAAATGTGGTGCAAGGAGCCAACACAGTTGGAGCAAGTCTAACACCGTTTATTGGTTGGACACTTTCTGATCAACGTGGAGAATTATCAAACTTCTAAAAAATTCAAATTATCAAACAACCCAAAGGCAATTTGCTTTTGGGATTGTTTTTTTGAACTGTTTTAACATTGAATTTTATGCGAGTACAATTAAAATATATCACATTCGTTTTGGCATTGATTACCTTTCCTGTGTTTGCTCAACAAGGATTTATTGAAGGTGTAATTAGTGATCAAGTAACCGGTGAGTTGATGCCAGGTGCAAGAGTTACGGTAAAAAACCATAAGGTAGGTGCTTATTCTGATTTTGATGGTCAATTTAAAATTTCCATTAACGAAGGAAAGTATGACCTGCAAGTAACATTTATGGGATATGATACATTGATCGTAAAAGAGGTGAATGTTATGGCCAATGAAACCAATGTCTTAGCACCCTTACAAATTGTAGCACAAGTAAGTGATTTTGATGAGGTCGTCATCGCTGCAAGCCGAAAAACCAATACAGAAAATGCTATTCTTTCTTTAAAACAAAAGTCATCCAATATGATTGATGGGATGTCTTCGGCGAAGTTTAAGAAAACAGGAGATTCAGATGCAGGTTCGGCAATGAGAAGAATCCCAGGGGTTTCTTTAAGCGATGGAAAATATATCTTTATTCGCGGAATTGGTGATCGATACAGTAAAACTTTGTTGAATGGACTCGACGTTCCTGGTCTTGATCCAGACAGAAATACTGTTCAGATGGATATTTTTCCAACAAAAATTATCGATAATATTGTGGTTTATAAATCTTCATCTGCAGATTTACCCGCTGATTTTACTGGTGGGTTAATTGACATTAGTTTGAATAATACTCCGTCAGAAAAAACAAGAAGCATTGCTTTAAGCACCTCTTTCAATCCTACATCTCATTTTAAAAGTAATTATTTGACCTACGAGAATGAGGGTGCAGACCTTTTTGCAATGGGAAAAGGAGGAAGAACAATTCCAGCAGAAAACAATATTCCTTTTTTTGCGGAAAGTATAGCAGATCCAGATGGTGAAAAAGCAAGAAGGTACAAAGAAATTTTAGGTGCTTTTGATCCGCAATTAGCAGCAATGGAAGCTACGTCAATGATGGACATTGGAATAGATGCAAATGTTGGAGAGGCATTCAAAAAACAAGCTTTCACCATTGGATATAATTTCAACTTAGCTTATAAAAATGAAACGCAATTCTATGAAAATGCTTTGTTTTCAAGATATGGTTTATCAAGTGAAAGAGAAGTGAATGAAATGGAATTAAGAGAACTACAAACAGGAAGTTATGGAGAAAATAACGTGTTGTTAAGTGGAATGTTGGGCTTGAGTCTAAGCACTTCAAAATCAAAGTTCAATTTAAATTTATTACACTTACAAAATGGGACATCAACGGCGGGGATTTTCGATTATAAAAAAACAGATCAAGGAGCTGTGTTCGAGGGTTTTCAACATAACTTAGAATATGCGCAGCGCTCATTGTCAAATGTTATGCTCTCAGGAAAACACAAGTTCACCAATGAAGATTGGGAGCTCTCATGGGCTTCATCAACATCTTTGTCTTCTATTGATAATCCAGACATTCGTTTCACACGATATGAAGAACGCAATGACGGAAGTTATTCTATTGGTACTGAATCAGGATTTCCAGAGCGTATTTGGAGGGAATTAAATGAATTGAATACTTCTGCGAAAGTAGATTTAACCAAGCAATTTAAATGGTTTGGAAATTCAGCCCAACTGAAAGCGGGAGCAATTCAGAATTATAAAAAACGTGACTTTAATATTCGTTCTTTTTCAATTAATGTGAGAAACGTTGAGTTAACAGGTGACCCCAATGAATTATTTGCCCCTGAAAACTTATGGCCTTACAATGGAGACGTTTCTAAAGGGACAACCTTTGAAACTCCATTTATTCCCGTCAACCCAAATCAATTTGAGTCCTCTGTATTGTCATCAGGTTTGTATGCAATGACTGAAATTTCACCAGTTGAACGCCTGAGGTTAATTGTTGGTTTGAGAACAGAGTTATACAACCAAAGATATACAGGGCAAGACCAAATGGGAACCAATGTCTTAAACAACGATGTGGTTTTGCAAGAATTAGGGTTTTTCCCTTCTGTGAACGCCGTGTTTGCAATCACTGAACAACAAAATATCAGGTTGTCTTATGGAAAAACAACTGCCCGTCCGTCTTTCAAAGAATTGTCTTACTCTGAAATATTAGATCCGATTACAGGAAGAACATTTATTGGTGGATTGTTCAGAGACGCCAATGATGTGTTGGGAATAGAGTATTGGGATGGAAACTTGGTGAGTACCTCCATTCATAATTTCGATTTACGTTGGGAGCTGTTTCATGGAAGAGGACAAACTTTTTCTATAAGTGCCTTCTACAAAATGTTCAATAATCCTATAGAAATTGTTCAGTTTGCATCTCAAGCAGGGGCATTTCAACCCAGAAACGTTGGAGATGGATCTGTGGTCGGTATTGAGTTTGAAGGCAGACAGTCTTTAGGTTTTATTTCAAAAAAATTAAACAATTTCAACTTAGCTGTAAATGTGACTTTAACGCAATCTCAAATTGAATTAAGTGCTACAGAGTTAGAGTCACGTGAAATCAACGCCCGAGAAGGACAAGAAATCCAACCCTATCGAGACATGGCTGGACAGTCACCTTGGATTATCAATGGTGGATTAGAATACAACGGAGAACATGGACTTGGTAAAAACCTACAAGTAGGACTGTACTACAATGTTCAAGGAGAAACCTTGCTATTCTCAGGAATTGCAGACCGGCCTGATATTTACACTGTGCCTTTTCATGGACTAAATATGAATATTTCAAAACGATTCGGAAAAGAGGAGCAATTCAGTATAGGACTGGGAGTAAAGAATATCGCCAACGCCAAAAAAGAAGCCGTGTTTAAATCCTTCGAAGCAGAGGACCAAATGTTTTATTCATTGAAGCAAGGAACGACATTTAATCTAAAGATGAGTATAGAATTTTAAGGTACAAATAGTTCATAGTTTGTAGTTTTCCCCTTGTTAAATTTGATCAGATCACTTTTAATGAGGGTTTTATATTTTTCTTCATCCAAACTGTAAATTAAAGGGAAAACTAAGCGCTAATTTACTTGATAAGTTTCGTGATTTTTAGTTGTTTTGTTATATGACAAAAAAGCGTCTTGCGTTATTAATTCCGACAGAACAAGAGGTTTTAAAATGAGATAAGAACGCAGGGTGAAAAACAACAAACAATGAAAAATATTTTAATTTTAGGTGCAGGATTGTCCGCATCTTCTTTGATACGCTACCTGCTCCAAAATGCAGAAAAGGAACAATGGCATTTGAAAATCGTAGATCAGAACAAAGAAGCTATTGAGAAAAAAATCAATGGTTCTAAACACGCTGAAGCAATGGTTTTTAATGCTTTAGATCCTGCGGAAAGAAGACCGGAAATCGAGAAGGCAGATATCGTAATTAGTATGCTTCCCGCACGGTTCCATGTAGATGTAGCCAAAGATTGTATCGATCTCAAAACAAATTTAATTACACCTTCTTATGTTTCTCCAGAAATGAAAGCTTTAGATAAAGAAGCTAAAGCGGCTGGAATTCTAATCATGAATGAGATTGGAGTAGATCCTGGAATTGATCACATGAGCGCAATGCGTGTAATTGATGAAATTAGAGATGCTGGTGGAGAGATGAAAATATTCGAATCTTTCACAGGTGGATTGGTTGCACCAGAAAGTGATGACAACCCTTGGAACTATAAGTTTACTTGGAATCCGAGAAATGTTGTGTTGGCCGGACAAGGTGGTGCAGCTCAATTTATTCAAGAAGGAATGTACAAATATATTCCTTATACCAAGCTATTTAGACGTACAGAAATTATTGACATTGAAGGGTACGGTCGTTTTGAAGGATATGCCAATAGAAACTCATTAATGTATAGAGAACTTTATGGTTTGGACGGAATTCCAACGATTTATAGAGGAACCCTCCGTAGGGTTGGATTCTCTAGAGCGTGGGATGTCTTTGTTCAATTAGGTGCAACTGATGATTCTTATACTTTAGAAGGGAGTGAGCACATGACGAATCGTGATTTTATTAACTCATTCTTGCCGTATAATCATAGTGATACTGTAGAATTGAAACTGCGTCACTACATGAAAATAGATTTAGATGACTCTCTATGGGACAAATTGGTTTGGTTAGGAATCTTTGATGACACGAAAAAAATCGGCCTTAAGAATGCTACTCCAGCCCAAATGTTGCAGAAAATTCTTGAAGAGAAATGGCAACTCAAACCAAACGATAAGGACATGATTGTGATGTATCATAAGTTTGTTTACAAGTTAAAAGGAGAGCTTAAAGAAATAACTTCCGAAATGGTAAATATTGGAGAAGACCAAGTCTTTACTTCAATGAGCAACACAGTTGGTTTACCTTTGGGGGTTTGTGTTAAGAAAGTACTGAACGGCACAATTGATTTGAAAGGTGTGCATATACCAACCCATAGGGATGTTTACGGTCCAATTCTAAAAGAATTAGAAAATTACGGTATTGTATTCCATGAAAAGCAAATCGATCCACCTCGTTTGTACAACGAAGAGGAAACGTGGAAATAATAATGTTCAAAAAATAAGGATAGCGCTGTGTAAGTATTTATACAGCGCTATTTTTTGTGTGGTATAAATCGATGTAAAATTTTACAGCGACTACAATTAACACATATACAAATTCTGGAATTGTTATGAATTGTGCGAGAACAATCGCCAAACCACCACCAATCAATGAAACATAAAGGGCGTTTCGCCTAGAAAAAATAAGCGTCTTCCAAGAGCTCCTTTGATATTGTCCTGTTTTGATGAACATGGTTTTGTATTGTTGAAAGTTCCCGAGAATCACAAAAGGTAAAAGTATATACCCTTGAGGAATTGGAATTCCGGCTTCCTCATAGTGAATAAAGGCATGGATCTGAGCCAAGAAATCAATTTCTGGCACAATATAAAACACAGCAATATGAGCTATAAGAATAACGCAAAGCATTAAAAAAGTATTCATCAATAATCTTCCGTACCTCGTCTGAAAAGGAAAGTTAATTTTCTGAAATTGAATGATTTTATTGACTTTTATGTAGAGAAAAACCTCTGTAGCCACTAAGTCGATAAAGTAAAACAGAAGTATGAAATAAATTCCCCATTCAAAAAAGAAGATTCCCAACAATGGAATAATCGCTTCGCTAATTGCGTTAATTAACCTGAGTCGGTTCATTGCCTAATCTATTTTGTAGTCCCTCAGCTTTTCAACTGCTTCGCGGGCAGGGAGGTAATCTTCATCAATGCTTAGTGCTTCAGCAAATGCTTTAGCCGATTCATATTTTCTGTCTTGCGCGTAATAAGTTTCTCCCAGTTGATACCATGCGTGAATATAATTAGGGTCTGTATCTACTACTTCACGATAAAAATATACAGCGCTATCTAATTCTTTTTGAAAATGTTGCTTGATGTATGCTTGATTGAAGTTGGCAATGTAGAACTTAGGCTCTAGTTTTAGTATCTTTCTATATTCCGCTAAAGCAGCATCATATTGACCTAAGTCTTGTAGACTTTTAGCTACTCCATAGTTCGCATTGATGTTTTCGGGCTTTAATTCAACCGCGTTTTGATAATATTCCAATGCCAATTGATGTTTTTCCATGCTTGTTAATAGCCATCCAATATTCAAATGGCCCATGAAAAAATCAGGTTCTATTTGAACTGCTGTTTGGTAACTGGATAGGGCCAAATCGTTTTTCTCAAGGGTTTTATAAATCGATCCTTTTAAAACGTAGCCATCTCTATAGCGTTCATTAATTTTCAAAGCATCATTAATGTATTTTATTGCTGTTTTGAAATCTCCTGTTAAAGAATAAGTGTTGGCCAGTTCAACCAAAGATTGTGGGTCATTAGGATTTGTTGACAGAATGTATTGATAATGTCTTTGCGCTCGCTCGATATCAGCGATTGGTGCGTTGGGCTTGTTGATTAATGTCCATGCATAAAGTTGACGTGCTTTTACGTTTGTAGAGTCCAAACGAAAAGCTTTAGCACCAGCATCAAGGGCGCAGTTGAAATCTAGGTTCTCTTTACACAAATTACCTTTCTCAATCCAAAGGTTGGTTTTTTCTGGAAATTGTTCTAAGCTGTCTGTTAGCTGTTGAAAACGATCTTCAGCTGTGACTTGTTCTCCTTTTTCGAAAAACTGTGTTTCGTTGGTTGTTTCCTCAGTAGTACAAGCTACCATAGAGATAAGAAAAATGTAAAAAATAGTATGTTTAATCATAATGTTCTTTTCTGAATAACAAATGTAAGCATTTCTGTAGGTTTGACGTGTTTAATTTGAACAGAAGCGTACTTAATCACTACGTTTTAATCAATGCCAAAATTATTTACGCACACCACGAAGCATTTCTCTTTTCCCTGGAGGCCCTGGAATTTTCTCCACTTCAAATCCAACACTGATTAAATTTCTTCTGACTTCCCCTTTGGCACAATAGGTTACAAAAACACCATTCGGAACGGTTGCATCATACATTTTTTGCAAAACTTCTTTTGTCCACATCTCAGGTTGAACCCTAGGACCGAATGCGTCAAAATAGATGAGGTTAAATGTCTTTTTCTCTGGCTTGAAATCATCCATTTTTTGAGCTACTTTCAAAAGATTGAAGTTTTCATTTATTGTTGCTCTTTCTCCCCAAGGTATGGTATGCATTAACTCATATTCTTTTCGAACTTCAGCAAAATCTTCCAAACGGGCATAATTTAAAGCGCTAATCTCGTCAGAGGAAACGGGGTAAGCCTCTAAACCGGTGTAATGAACAGTTTTCTTGTCGTTCATACTATTCAATAAAGTCAGGAGGGCATTTAATCCAGAGCCAAAACCAATTTCTAAAACTGAAACTGTAGAATTTTGTATTTCATTCCAACCACTTTTAATAAAAACGTGTTTCGCCTCTTGAAGTGCACCGTGGGTAGAGTGGTAACTTTCGTTCAATTCAGGCAAGTGGATGGTTTTAGACCCATCTTTAGTCTCTATTATTTCTCGCTTCATTGTTTTTTGTTTGTTGTAAAAATAAAGATTGTTTCCATCAAAGACATGTTTTTAATCAACTTACCATGCAAGAATTGCCAAAAGAGAGGTGATGGAAATAAAGATCCACAGTGAGGTTCCTAAAATCAATGGTTTCCATCCTGCAGATTTAATTTTGTCAATCGATAATCCAGCACCAATTAAAAAGAGCGTCAACACCAAAAGGGATTTAGAAACTTGGGTGATTCCTGATGTTACCATCGCCGGAATTGGCAAGTAAGTGTTGAGCACTATTGCAAGAATAAATAGGAAGATAAAATATGGAATACTTACGCTTTTTCCTTTTCCTTTAAACAGAAACACAGAGAGGATTGAAATGGGGATAATCCAAAGAGCTCTCGCTAATTTAACGGTAGTTGCTACTTGGAGAGCCTCATCTCCGTAGGCATGTGCAGCACCTACCACAGAACTGGTGTCGTGAATGGCAATTGCAGACCATAATCCAAATTGATGTTGTGTTAATTCAAGTAAACTACCAAGCAATGGGAAAAGAATTAATGCAATTGAATTCAATAAGAATATTACTCCCAAAGCAATGGAAATATCTTTTTCTGTTGCGCGAATCACAGGTGCTACTGCAGCAATGGCACTACCTCCACAAATGGCTGTTCCTGAAGAAATCAAGTGGCTGGTTTTTCTGTTTGTTTTGAGTAATCTTCCGAGTCCATACCCAACAATCAAGGTGGCAAAAATAGAGAAAACGGTGAGTATAAATCCCTCTTTTCCAGCTGCAACGGTTTCTGTTAAATTCATTCCGAAACCAAGCCCTACTACCGCTATTTTCAATAACCAACTTACTGCTTTTCCGTTGAGATTAAGAAATGGATGTCCGAAAAAATGAGCAAATAAAAAACCTCCAATTAAGGCTATAGGGCTACTGATGAGTCCAGATAAACTGATGATAATGAGAAGCGCAAAAAGGAGCTTGACAAGGAATTGGTTTTGAATGATTTTTTTCATTTTCTCAGTTGGATAACACAATTTACAAAGATTATCTATCGATGTTCAAGTATTACCATTTAATCGTCAAAAAGTTTTTTTGTTTCGTTAATCTAAGATGAATGTTGTATTTTTGAATGTTCAAAACTAATGCAGTTTTTGAAATTGGAAGAGGCTAAATAAAGGTGCTATTCGAGCTTAGCGACCGATAAAAGTTATCCACTAATTTTGAGTTTTACACATTCTGAAAAGATGACGGCTTTTATCACCGATTATCGTTTTGGATTTGGATATATTTGTAACATGGAGAAGGAAGATAGAAAAGAAGGGAAATTTGCAGTTAGCAGAAGTAATCGTGGTGGGAAAAGTCCAATGGACCTTGGTCGTATACCACCTCAAGCTACTGATTTAGAGCAAGCTGTTCTTGGGGCAATGATGATTGATGGTACAGCGATGAATAACGTGATTGATATTCTCCGTACTAAAGAAGCTTTCTACGACCCAAAACATCAGGCTATTTTTGAAGCCATGGCTGAGCTGTATAATACCACGACTCCAATTGACTTGCTAACAGTAACGGAACAACTTCGTAAACTGGGAAGTTTAGAACTAGCAGGAGGAGCTTACTACCTCTCAACATTGACCAACAAAGTGGCTTCTGCAGCCCATGTTGAACACCACAGTAGAATTATTATTGAAAAGTATATTCAACGTGAAATAATTGGGATTTCTAGCGAGATTCTAAAAGAAGCATACGACGAAACCAAAGACGTATTTAGTGTACTTTCAAAAGCGGAAGAAGACTTGTTTGCCATTGCTCAAAACAATATGAAGAAGAGCTATGACACTATGCAGACAGCGATGAAAGGCGCCATTGAGGAAATAGAAAGCGCACGTGGAAATAAAGATGGTGTTTCTGGAATTCCAACAGGGTTCAAAGCATTAGACCGTGTTACTTCAGGATGGCAGCGTTCGGACATGATTGTTATTGCGGCACGTCCTGCAATGGGAAAAACAGCCTTCGTTTTGTCTATGGCAAGAAATACTGCGGTTGATTATAACATGGGAGTCGCGATTTTCTCTCTGGAGATGTCAAGTGTACAGCTTGTTAAACGTTTGATTTCTTCTGAGGCGCAAATTGATGCTGAAAAATTAAGAAAAGGAAATATTGAGGATCATGAATTTCAGATGATTCACTCTAAAATTGGTCGACTTTCCAAAGCACCTATATTTATTGATGATACACCTGGGATTTCAATTTTCGAATTGCGTGCCAAGTGCCGTCGAATGAAGCAAAAACACAATATTGAAGTGGTGATTATTGACTACCTTCAGTTAATGACAGCAGGAACCAATAAGGGGGGAGGAAACCGTGAGCAAGAGATTTCGCAAATTTCTCGTTCGATTAAAGAAATTGCTAAAGAATTAAATATTCCTGTGATTGCCTTGTCTCAATTAAGCCGTTCCGTTGAACAACGTGGAGGAGATAAAAGACCGATTCTTTCGGATTTGAGGGAGTCTGGAGCTATTGAGCAGGATGCTGATATCGTTTCTTTCATTTATCGTGCTGAGTATTATGGGTTGTTGGAAGACGAGCAAGGTCCAACACAAGGAATGGGAGATATTATTATTGCAAAACACCGTAACGGTTCAACAGATACAGTGCGATTGAAATTCGTTGGTAAATTCGCCAAGTTCGACAACGTTGAATCATTCGGAATGGATGATGATATTCCACAACCGGGCGCCTTGCCTGTAGGTCATGATTTTGACACCACAGAAGTCGAAAACAGAATGGTGATTTCTAGTCGTATGGATGACATTGACGATGACGACTTCGATATCTCACACAATGATGTTGATGATGCACCGTTTTAATTGTGGAGTCATAAAATTTTATTACTTTACTTAAAACGAATTATTTATGCGTTATATTTTTACCCTAATATTTGCCTTCTTTTTGTCCGTGCAATTAAACGCAGCACAAATTATTGTGCCAATGGATAAAAGTCAAACCAATCATTTAAAAGCCTACGGTATTGCCTATTATGCTTTAGAAAATGGGGTGACTTTAGAATGGCTATTGAATCATAGAGGAGGGTCTTTCTTAATGCCCCATCTTGTTGCGCTTGAAAACGAACTGGTAATCCGTGGCGTGAGCTATGAAATTATTGCAGATGGTCAAGCCAATAACATTAAAAGAAACATTGCTTCACCTGAAGTTAATGAGGAAGTGGTGCAATTAGAAGTAGCTCCTAAAATAGCAGTTTACACACCTGGAGGAAAGCAACCCTGGGATGATGCAGTAACCCTAGTGATGGAATATGCAGAAATTCCTTACGATAAGGTTTATGACAGTACTGTTATCGCGGGAGGATTAAAAGACTATGATTGGTTGCACCTGCACCATGAAGATTTCACCGGTCAATATGGTAAGTTTTATGCTGCATATAGAAACGCCCCATGGTACAGAGAACAGGTAGCAAAATTGGAAGCAAGTGCTAAAAGCATGGGCTTTAGTAAAGTCTCTGACATGAAATTGGCGGTGGCAACAGCGATTAAAAACTATGTTTTTGTTGGAGGTTTTCTCTTTACCATGTGTAGTGGGACAGACAGTTTTGATATTGCCCTAGCTGCACATCAAACCGATATCGTTGAGCATATGTTTGATGGAGACGGAATGGATCCTAATTACCGTTCGAAATTAGATTTTGATAATGGATTGGCATTTGAAAATTATGAAATCATCGAAAACCCTTTGGAATACGAGTACTCCACAATTGACGGAACCAATAGACACAGAAGGGTTTCAGAAAAAGACGATATTTTCACCTTGTTCGAATTTTCTGCAAAATGGGATGTTGTGCCAACAATGTTGACTCAAAACCACACTCAAATCATTAAAAACTTCTATGGACAAACTACAGATTTTGTAAAAGAATACGTTAAACCGTCTGTGACAATTATGGGCGAATCAAAAGCTTTGGAAACAGTCAAGTATATTCATGGTGAGTTGGGGAATGGAACATGGACTTTCTATGGTGGTCATGACCCTGAAGATTATCAACATAGAGTAGGGGATCCTCATACAGATTTGAGTTTACATCCAAATTCCCCTGGTTATCGGCTAATTCTTAACAATGTCCTTTTTCCCGCTGCGAAGAAGAAAAAACGTAAAACTTAAGCACGTTGAATTTATTTTTCAAAAAAGAATATCGACTAGGAATAATTCTTACACTCGTTTTCGGAATGTTTCTGTTTTATGTTGATCAAACTTCAGAACAAATTGTTGCTTATTATACAGATACGGCATTTCAATATGTGCAGCCTGCATTTTTGAAATTAATGTATTTGGTTTTACTCGTGGTCACTTTTGCTATGTTGTTGACACTAAATAAAAGTGAAAACGCAAGTTCAGAAG
>Ga0209075_1001555_pt1 | contig 21513 bp, 17 predicted proteins | sample Stecom2011_FD_187523 | JGI IMG/M metagenome (GOLD analysis project Ga0209075, IMG submission 187523) | Agricultural soil microbial communities from Utah to study Nitrogen management - Steer compost 2011 (SPAdes) (version 2) | ecosystem: Environmental > Terrestrial > Soil > Agricultural land...
TGGCGCACCCGACAGGATTTGAACCTGTGACCCCTGCCTTCGGAGGGCAATCTGGTACAGCGAGGCGAGTATGCTTCGCTAGGCGTAAATCGGCTCTAAGGTGCATGGTATCTGGCTTAGAGGAAAAAAACCACTACCCGATTAACATCGCCTCATATCGCATATATCCAAATGGATTGGGCACATAAAACGAGTTTTGGCACATCGCGTTTTGACCTCTAGCCGCGTTTGCCAAATCAGAATCAGACTAACAGACTTTCCTTTGATGTGGCTAGTATCCTGGCGAGTGCGCCAATAGTCTTTGAAGTCTTTATGGTCCACTCAGTGAGGCTGCAATTATACGCGTCCGCACCTGTCGGACAGGGAGCAACTGCCTTGCTTTCCGCAGGCATTGCCTAACCAACCTGATGCTAACCACGATGACACGTTGCAGCGGTTGGCTTCGGAATCCACTTGGTTTCCACCAAGTTTGCTTAGCATTGCTTCGCCATACCTCTTCACTGGCACCTATTCTGCACCGTCAATCCTGCCAAATCCCAGTTGTGCAGCAGGCTGTCAACACACAATCACCGCGTTACCACTCCACTTCCCCCGGTTTAGCACTGCGTATCCCGCAAAAGCTTTGAGCGGTGGGTTAGGGACGGGCATAACACATATGAAACGAACCTTAGACTGCGGGTTTTACTGTGGAGGGCATGGGATGAGGTATTTGGGGTTCACGCTGATCGGTGGTGGCGCTAGCTTCAGGGATAGCTACATGGCTCTGGGGGAATGAATCGCACCGGGTTTCGTGGAGGCCTCAACTCTTGAGAGAATGAGGCATGAAGAAATCCAATAGCTATTCCCCTGAAGTCCGTGAACGTGCTGTGCGCATGGTTCTGGAGAACCTGAAGGACTACCCCTCCGAATGGGCAGCCATCGAATCCATTGCGCCCAAGATTGGCTGTGTCCCCCAGACGCTGCATGGCTGGATACGCAAACACCAGACTGATATTGGCCACCGCCCTGGTCAGACGACCGAGGAACGAGAACGCATCAAGGCTCTGGAACGCGAGAATCGTGAGCTGCGTAAGGCAAATGAGATTTTGCGCTTGGCCAGTGCTTTTTTTGCCCAGGCGGAGCCCGACTGGCCGGCACCCCGGCGCCGCAACAAACCCTGAACGCCTTCGTTGACGAGTACCGTGACCGCTACGGAGTCGATCTGTCGGGTAATCCAGATCGCTCCGTCCGGTTAAGTCAAAGCCCGACAACCCGAACTGCAAAGCGCCCGTGCCAAGCAGGACGAGCTGTTGAGCGATGAAATCCAGCGAGTCTGGGATGACAATATGTAGTGCTATGGCGTAGTGAAAGTCTGGAAGCAACTCAAGCGTGAGGGCATTGATATTGCGCGATGCACGGTGCAGCGGCTGATGTGTCAGCTGGGCTTGCAGGGCGTTCGACGTGGTCATGTGATTCGCACCACGATACCTGATGGGCGCGTGGTCTGCCCTCTGGATAAGGTCCGGCGTCAGTTCCATGCGGATCGACCAAATCAGCTGTGGGTATCCGACTTTACTTATGTTTCAACGTGGCAAGGCTGGCTCTACGTCGCCTTTGTGATTGATGTTTTTGCCCGGCGAATCGTTGGCTGGCGTGTGAGCAATAGCATGCGAACAGACTTCGTTCTGGATGCCCTGGAGCAAGCGCTGCACGCTCGACAGCCGAGTCGCATGGACGGCCTGATACACCATAGCGACAGGGGTAGCCAATACGTCTCCATCCGATACACCGAGCGTCTCGCTGAGGCAGGCATAGATCCCTCTGGAGGCAAAGGCGATAGCTATGACAACGCTTTGGCTGAAACCATCAACGGGTTATACAAAGCGGAGCTGATTTATCGGCAGTCCTGGCCTAGTCGCGAAGCAGTGGAAATCGCCACTTAGAAATGGGTTCACTGGTACAACCACCAGCGGTTGCTGAGTTCGATTGGGTATATACCACCGGCATAAGCCGAGGCAAACTTCTACCAGCAACAATCCGGTCAGACCATTGGCGGCCTGACTTAAACGAAATGGCCTCCATAAAACCCGGTGTGATTCACTGGGGTAAATTGGTCGCGTTCGACCTGTGTATGCTCAAGATCCACTAACCCTTGCGTAGATTTTTGCGTGTGGGCCATTTACCTGTGATTCCCAAGCTTTTGGTGTCTCGTCGAAGTCAAACTCGGCATAGTCCACAGTGATATTCTCCGTGGTGGTGATATCCAGTAAGCGTTCCCAGATTTTGCGACGATCCGCCGGAGGGCGCTGACCGGTACCGATGCATGAAAGCGTTCTGAATAAAAGATCAGCTATATCCAGGTTGAGTTGCCGTCCCGCACCGGTGCCGACGGTAACGATGCGTGCTCCCCACCGCGTTGCCTTCAATGCATTTAGCATGGGCTGACCACACACCAGATCAAGCACTACGTCGTAACCTTCTCCTGCTTCGGCTTTGAGTGCCGCCACATCAGTTTCATCGCCTTTGAGGCATACCGTAGCGTCGGTAATTCCGCGTTCTTTCAAGCGTGCCAGAGCTGCTTCGCTTCGGCCTGCGGCAACGACCTTGCCCGCTCCCAGATAACGGGCAAGCTGCAGGGCGATTTGCCCGAGCGTGCCGGTACCGCCGAGGATCAATACGGTCTCACCGGGCTGAATCTTTGCGGTTTCCAGTGGAATCAGCGCGCCGGTTCCGGCGATACCCATGGTAATGGCGGTGCGGTCATCGATATGGTCCGGCACATCCCAGACTTCCTCGGCAGGGACCAGTGTGCGTTCGGCCCAAGCGCCAAAAGGCAATACAGAACGTTCGCCGAAGTAAACTCGCTTGCCTTCCGCCGTGCGCCCGACGCCTTCGCCCCGGATGACGCAGGGATAGGCTACGCCCAATCGATACGCGCCGAGCACGTCCCAGCCGCCGAGGCCAGCAGTATCAACATCGATCAGTATCGCGCCGTCCTGGGCTTCCGGTTCCTTGAAATCCTGCATGACGGGAAGGGCGCCGCGTTCGGTAATGACAGCTGCTTTCATTGTTATTCTCCTTTTGTCGACAAATGCGCGAGGTAGAAGCTCCGGCTATGTTTGGCATGTTTGTGCGCTGTAGTGGGATATGATTCTGCAGTAAGATTTATATTCTGTCAAAAGAACGCAGGGTGGCGAATGAAGGACTCTAAAAGTCTCTTCGCGATACTCTGATCCATGCGCCCGCACTTGGTGAATCGGATGAGTTGGTTACATAACCGCAAAACGCACTTCAAAATCTACAAGGGTTCTGCAGCTGGCTGGGGTGCATTGCTGAGCGTTACCCATGCGTGGCTGAACAGCGAACAGCCCATCAAGAACATCAAGGCGTTGCTCAGAACCAATCAACAGGGAGGCTTTGATTGCCCCGGTTGCGCCTGGGGTGATTCACCGGAATCCGGTGCGGTCAAATTCTGTGAAAATGGTGCCAAGGCGGTCAATTGGGAAGCGACCAGCCGACGGGTGGACGCCAAGTTTTTCGCTCGGCACAGCGTCACCCAGTTGCGTGAGCAAAGTGCCAGCGCAAAGGCAGCATCCCAACTGATCGGAAGATACCGGTCGGTCGCTGCGTCGTAGCGCACAGGTTCCGTCAAGCGCCCCTGGCGGCGGCTTACTATCCTGAGATAAATCCGCTGGTTCCGCTGGACAGTTTCGGCGTGGACAGTTTCACCCGGCATCAAAATTTATACCGATCAAACTGTTGCCTGGAGAGAGGGGAGCGAAGCTCGAATTAACTGAAGCCTGAAAGCTTCATGCGTTGCATTATTCCCATTCGATTTCAGTGAGCCTGGTAGGAAGTGTTCACGAAGGTTGGTGGATCTGGGCGAGCCGAGGGACTCCATGGAGTATGATCGGCCGCTGAAGTAGCTTACCCGGCGGCCTTTCTTCCAGTGCTGTGCCAGTCAGTGCTCGCTGATGCAGCTGGCTACTATCTTGTGGCCATCAAGGTCGCGCACATAGGCTGCGTACACATTCGGCCCCACATCTCTGAATCCGGGTGCGCCAGCATCCGTACCTCCCGCTTGCAGCGCACGCTGGTGGAACTCATCGACTGCGGCTCGGTTCGCTGCTGCAAAGCCTACTGTCAGGCCATTGCTTACACTGGCTATGTTACCGTCGGCGGGCTTTAGCACGACGAAGCGCGGGCCCGCGCCGCCCCAGAGCGATGCTGTTTCCTTATTACCAAGGTTTTCATAACCCAGCGCACCAAGCACTGAATCATAGAAGACGCGGGCGTTGGGCAGATCGTTGGTGCCTACAGTGATATGTGAAAACATAGGATAGTTCTCTTGGTTGGAGCGCCCTGAATCGCGCTCAATCGTTTAAAAAAGACTTCTGAGGCACGCTGTGAGGTTCAGCAATCCAAGCCGAGTAATGTGGCGACGTCTCGACGCAGCTCCGCACCAGCGCTGTAGGGAACTTTTCCGCTGTTCCCCCCCCGGCTCTCACTGAATCCAGCGTTTATCAATCACGCTCTATAGCCAGCGCAACGCCTTGTCCACCACCGATACACAGCGTCGCCAATCCTTTCTTGGCATCACGCCGCGCCATTTCATAGAGCAGGGTTACCAACACACGGCAGCCGGATGCACCAATGGGATGCCCCAGGGCGATAGCGCCACCGTTGACGTTGACCTTCGACACGTCCCATTCCAGTTCCTTGCCGACCGACAGGCACTGGGCGGCGAAGGCCTCGTTGGCTTCGATCAGGTCCAGTTCCGCGATAGACCAGCCGGCTTTACTGAGGCATTTCTTGCTGGCGGGCACCGGTCCGATACCCATGATCGCCGGATCGACCGCTGCGCTGGCATAGCCCTTGATACGAGCCAGCACCGGCAGATTCAGCGTCTTCGCCTTGTCCGCCGTCATGAGCATGACTGCCGCTGCGCCGTCATTCAGGGTCGAGGCGTTGCCGGCGGTGACGCTGCCGTCTTTTTTAAATGCCGGACGCAGACCCGCCAAGCTGTCTTCAGAGGTGTCGGCTCTTGGTTGCTCGTCGGTATCGAAGGCAACGGGATTGCCCTTGCGCTGGGGAATCATCACCGGGGTGATTTCATCCTGAAAGCGTCCGGCACTGATTGCCGCATTGGCGCGCTGCTGAGAGAGCAGGGCGTAGGCGTCCTGATCCTCACGGCTGACCTGATACTGGCTTGCCAGGTTCTCGGCGGTGATGCCCATGTGGTAATCGTTGAAGGCGTCGGTCAAGCCGTCTTTCAGCAGGCTGTCTTCGAGCTGGGCATGGCCCATGCGCAGGCCGGTGCGCGCCTTGGGCAGCACGTAGGGCGCCAGGCTCATGCTTTCCATACCGCCGGCAATGATGATCTCGGCGTCGCCACAGCGGATCGCCTGGATCGCCATGTGCACGGCCTTGAGGCCGGAGCCGCACAGCTTGTTCAGCGTCAGCGCCGGAGTACTGAACGGCAGACCGGCATTGATCGCCGATTGACGGGCCGGGTTCTGGCCGCAGCCGGCAGACAGCACCTGGCCGAGAATGACTTCATCCACCTGGCTGGCGTCCAGGCCGGTGCTGCTTATTAACGAGCGGATGACGGTGGCGCCCAGTTCAACGGCAGGCACGTTAGCCAGCGCGCCTTGAAAACTGCCGATGGCGGTACGCGTTGCTGCGACAATGACGACGTCTTGCATGATCTTTTCTCCAAAAAAAACGTGGCTACCGCGATGGTGAGCCACGTAAAACCTTCAACGGGCAGCACTCCCAGGGCAGCTTGTTCAGCTGCTCCGGAAATCAGTGAAACCTATCCCCTAGGGTCGGCTAGTGTTTGCTTTGGTATTGCTCGGTCAACACCGGGCAGCCGGTGGCTTCCTGCAATGCCTGGACGGTGATACCGGGCGCCAATTCGAGTAGCTCCAGGCCGGCGTCGGTAATGTCCAGCACGGCGAGGTCGGTGATGATCCGGTTGACCACACCCAGGCCAGTGAGCGGCAGTTCGCACTGCTTAAGAATCTTCGGGCTGCCGTCCTTGGCGTTGTGCTCCATCAGCACCACGACGCGCTTGACGCCGGCGACCAGATCCATCGCGCCGCCCATGCCCTTGACCATCTTGCCGGGGATCATCCAGTTAGCCAGATCGCCTTTCTCCGACACCTGCATCGCACCCAGGATCGCCAGGTTGATATGTCCGCCACGGATCATGGCGAAGGAGTCGGCACTGTCGAAGAAACTGCTCCCGGGCAGACTGGTAACAGTCTGCTTGCCAGCGTTGATAAGGTCAGGGTCGACCTTGTCTTCCTCCGGGAAGGGGCCAATGCCGAGCAGGCCATTCTCACTCTGCAGCCATACATCCATGCCTTCGGGGATGTAGTTGGCCACCAGCGTAGGCAGCCCGATGCCAAGGTTTACGTAGAAGCCGTCAGCCAGTTCCTGAGCAGCTCGTTGCGCCATTTGTTCGCGTGTCCAGGCCATGATCAAGCGCTCCGTGTTGTACGTTTTTCGATACGTTTTTCCGGATTGGCATTGAGCACAATCCGCTGCACATAGATTCCCGGCAGGTGAATCTGATCGGGGTCGAGTGAGCCGGTTTCGACGATTTCTTCGACCTCGACGACGCATATCTTGCCAGCCGTCGCGGCGAGGGGATTAAAGTTTCGCGCGGTCTTGTTGAAAATCAGATTGCCGGATTTATCAGCCTTCCAGGCTTTGATTAGCGCTACGTCGGCTGTCAGGGAAGTTTCCATCACATACCATTCGCCGTTGAACTGGCGGGATTCCTTGCCCTCGGCGGTCAGCGTGCCGTAGCCGGTTTTGGTATAAAAAGCCGGAATACCAGCACCGCCAGCCCGAAGCTTTTCTGCAAGTGTGCCTTGGGGAGTAAATTCGAGTTCCAACTCGCCTGAAAGGTACTGGCGCTCGAACTCTTTGTTCTCGCCCACATAGGACGAGACCATCTTGCGAATCTGGCGGGATTCAAGCAGCAGCCCAAGCCCGAAACCGTCAACACCAGCGTTATTGCTGATAACGGTAAGATCCTTCTTCTGCGTATCGCGCAGGGCTTCGATCAGCGCTTCGGGAATACCGCACAACCCGAACCCGCCGACCGCCAGCGTCATGCCGTCGTCGACAAGCCCGGCTAGAGCCTCCCGAGCGTTAGGATAGATTTTGTTCATTGTTATAGATGCTCCTCTTCCCGTTAAAGTGTTTCGTCATTGATCGAGCTGGCTGCTTTTGGCTTTGGCAACACGCGAGCCGGACGGCCGGTTCAGCAACCTGCTAATTCGGTTCCCGGCCTGAATCAGCGCGTCCAGGTCTATTCCAGTGTGGATACCCAGGCCATTGAGCATGTAGAGAACGTCTTCGGTGGCGACATTGCCGGTGGCGCCCTTGGCGTAGGGGCACCCGCCAAGCCCGGCAACCGAGCTGTCGAATACCTGGATGCCTTCCAACAGTCCCGCGTAAATATTGGCCAGCGCCTGCCCGTAGGTATCGTGAAAATGGCCGGCCAGTTGATCACGGGGAATATGCTGCGCAACGGTTTCAAACAGGTTGCGCGTGGCGCCGGGCGTTCCGGTGCCAATGGTGTCGCCCAAGGAGATTTCGTAGCAGCCCATGGCGTGCAGTTCGCGGGCTACGTCGGCCACCTGGCTGGCGGCGATCTCGCCGTCATAGGGGCAGCCCAGCACGCAGGATACATAGCCGCGTACCCGCACGCCGGCTTCGGCTGCCGCGCTGATGACAGGTTCGAAACGCCGTATGCTTTCGCTGATCGAGCAGTTGATATTGCGCTGTGAAAACCCCTCAGAGGCCGCGGCAAACACCGCCACTTCGTCAGCGCCGGCTTGTAGAGCCAATTCAAAACCTTTCAGGTTCGGCGTGAGCGCCGCGTAAGTTGTGCCCGAGCGCCGCTGAATTCCGGCAAATACGTCCTGTGAGCCGGCCATCTGCGGGACCCACTTCGGCGAGACGAAACTGCCCACCTCGATGTAGCCCACCCCGGCGTTACTCAGGTCGTCGATCAAACGGATCTTGTCACCGTTGCTCACCGGCTGCGCTTCGTTCTGCAGGCCATCACGCGCGCCTACTTCGACCAGTTTGACCGAGGCGGGCAGGCTCATTGCGTTTCCTCCATTTCCACCAGCAGGGTGCCCTCGGCGATCAGCTCGCCTTCGGCGCAGAAGATTGCCTTCACTGTGCCGGCTTCGGCTGCGCGAATGCTGTGTTCCATCTTCATCGCTTCGAGCACCAGCAGCACGGCGCCAGCCTCGACCTGTTGGCCTGGCTCGACCATGACGCGTACGACGCTGCCATTCATCGGCGCCTGCAAACCACCGGCGTGCTGGTGGGAATGGTCCACTTCCGCAATCGGGTCAAATCGGTCGATCCGCTGCCAACTGTTATGCCACTGCAGATACAGAGCGCCATTGCTGATCAGCAGGCGGTGGCGGCGGGTCTGCTGCGCCTCGGTGACCAACAGCGTCTGGGTAGTCGGGCAATACGAGCAGCCGGTTACGTCTACGGCGGCAAAGGGCTGGTCCAGCTCGCCGCAGCGAAGGTGCAGACGACTCTGTGGGGGCAGTCCGGCGCGCCAGCTGGTCAGGTCAGTCCAGGGGCTGAATTCTGCTGCGCCAGATCCAGGTGCTACGGACGAAGCGCCCGGCATTGCCAGCAACCAGGCCTTCGCTGCGGTGCGCCAGAATTGCTCATCGAGTGATTCAGGCGCGGGCAACAATTGCTCGGCATGACGCGGAATAAAACCAGTATCCAGTTCCGCCAGAGCGAAGGCGGGGTGGCCTAGAATACGAGTGAGGAACTTCAAGTTGGTCTGCACCCCAACTATTACGGTCTCGCGCAGCATATCCAGCAGGGACAGGCGGGCCTCTTCCCGCGTCTCGCCCCAGGCAATCAGTTTGGCGATCATCGGATCGTAGAAAGGCGAGACCACGTCGCCTTCGGTAACACCGCTGTCGACACGGCGGCCCTTGCCGGCGGGTGGTTCGCGATACAGCTGCAAAGTGCCGCTGGCCGGCAGAAAGTCGTTGTCAGTATCTTCAGCGTACAGGCGCACCTCAATGGCATGCCCCATCAGCGGCACTTGCTCCTGAGTCAGCGGGAGCTTTTCGCCCTGGGCCACCCGCAACTGCCAAGCAACCAGATCCTGCCCGGTGATGGCTTCGGTGACTGGATGCTCAACCTGTAGGCGGGTGTTCATTTCCATAAAGAAGAATTCGCCGCGTACGTCCAGAAGAAACTCCACCGTCCCGGCACCGACGTAGCCGATAGCCTGAGCCGCTTTCACTGCCGCATCGCCCATGGCCTTGCGCAGCTCGGGCGAAAGACCAGGCGCAGGTGCTTCTTCAACCACCTTCTGGTGACGGCGCTGGATCGAACAGTCACGTTCGTTCAGGTAAATACAGTTGCCGTGCTGGTCGGCAAACACCTGGATTTCCACGTGGCGGGGCTGCAACACGTACTTTTCCACCAGCATGCGTGCATCGCCAAACGAGGACAGGGCCTCCCGTTGCGCCGACGCCAAGGCTTCAGCCATATCCGCTTCGCGCTCGACCACCTTCATGCCCTTACCGCCGCCACCGGCGGTGGCCTTGAGCAACACCGGGTAGCCGATGCGCTCAGCAGCCGTTACGAAGGTCTGCAGATCCTGTTCGTCGCCATGGTAGCCAGGCACCAGCGGCACGCCGGCCTTTTCCATCAACGTCTTGGCCGCTGACTTGCTGCCCATGGCATCGATGGCCGAGGCGGGTGGCCCGACGAAGATCAGGCCCTGTTCTGCGCAGGCACGGGCAAAACCGGCATTCTCGGACAGAAAGCCGTAGCCGGGGTGAATCGCCTGGGCACCGCTGGCGTGGGCGGCGGCGAGAATCTTGTCAACCAGCAGATAGCTGTCCGCTGGTTTCGCACCACCAAGCCCGATGGCTATGTCGGCTTGCAGGACGTGCTGCGCCTGACGGTCAACGTCACTGTATACGGCTACACTGGTAATGCCCATCTCTTTGGCCGTGCGCATGATCCGGCAGGCAATTTCGCCGCGGTTTGCGATAAGCAGGGTATTGATCATTTTTGTTCGTCCCACATCATGGCGAAATTTATGTTGGTCTGTGTTCATTGTCTTATTCGGGCAGCTATCAGCCTGGCTGCCATGCCGGTTTGCGCTTTTCCAGAAAGGCGCTCAGGCCTTCCTGGCCCTCAGCGCTGACCCGGATGCCGGCAATGGCCGCTTCGGTATAACTACGGACATCGCCGGTTAGTTCACCGTGCTTGACGGTCTGCATCAGTGCCTTGGTCGCGCTCATGGCCTGGGGGCTGTTCAGCAGCAGGTTATCGACCCACTCCTGCAGCGCTACGTCCAGCTTCTCGGCTGGGTAGCATTCGGCGAGCAATCCCAGTTCCTGCGCCCGTTCACCGCTGAAACGCTCGGCGGTCAGGGCGTAGCGGCGCGCCGCCCGTTGCCCGATGGCCTGCACCACGTAAGGACTGATAACCGCGGGAAGAAGGCCGATACGCACCTCGGACAGACTGTACAGGCTGTCATTGGTGCCGATGGCGATATCGCAACAACTGATCAAACCCAGCGCACCACCAAAGGCTGCCCCATGTACCACGGCCAAGGTCGGCAGACTGAGCTGCGCCAGACTGGCCATCAGTTGCCCCAGTTCTTTGGCGTCAAGCAGGTTGGCTTGATAATCGAGCCTGGCGCATTCCTGCATCCAGGCCAGATCGGCTCCGGCAGAAAAGTGCTTGCCGCGCCCGCGCAGCAGGAGAAACCGCAGTCCTTCAACGGCCTGAACCTCGTCCATCGCCGTCAGCAGCTCGCTGATCATCTCGGCATTGAACGCGTTGTTGCGTTCGGGCCGGTTCAGCCACAGGGTCGCTACGCCGTTGTCGCTGTATTCGAGCTCGATTGTCGTGAAGCTGGTCATGGCTTTCTCAATCCGTGTTGTGGCAGTCAGCCGCCTGGGTTAAGCGGCGGCTGAAGCAATCACATTCTGAACACCCCGAAGCGGGTCGGTACAATAGGCGCATTTAGCGCGGCGGATATCGCCAGCCCCAATACGTCGCGGGTTTGCGCCGGATCAATTACCCCGTCGTCCCACAACCGTGCGCTGGAATAGTAGGGATGACCCTGCCGCTCGTACTGTTCGAGAATCGGCTTGCGCAGCGTCTGTTCCTGCTCGGCGCTGAAGATCTCGCCGGCGCGCTCAGCCTGCTCACGCTTGACCTGCACCAGCACGCCTGCAGCCTGTTCGCCGCCCATCACCGAAATGCGTGCATTGGGCCACATCCATAGGAAACGAGGATCATAGGCGCGACCACACATGCCGTAGTTGCCAGCGCCGAAGCTGCCGCCGATGATCACGGTAAATTTGGGCACCTGGGCGCAGGCCACGGCGGTGACCAGTTTAGCGCCGTGCTTGGCGATACCGCCCGCCTCGTATTTCTGGCCGACCATGAAGCCGGTGATGTTCTGCAGGAATAGCAGCGGAATGCCGCGCTGGCAGGCCAGTTCGATAAAATGCGCGCCCTTCTGCGCGGACTCGGCGAAGAGGATGCCATTGTTCGCCAGGATCGCTACCGGATGCCCGTGCAGATGGGCAAAGCCGCACACCAGCGTGGTGCCATACAGCGCCTTGAATTCATCGAACTGGCTGTCATCGACCAAGCGGGCAATTACTTCGCGCACGTCAAAAGGTTGCTTGGGATCGGCCGGGATGATGCCGTATAGCTCGTCGCTGGCGTAGCGCGGGTTGATTGGTGCGCGGCAGTTCAGTTCACCCTGCTTGCGCCAGTTCAGATTGGCGATGCAGCGGCGGGCCAAGGCCAAGGCGTGTTCGTCGTTCTCGGCATAGTGATCGGCCACGCCGGAGGTCTTGCAGTGCACATCGGCGCCGCCCAGATCCTCGGCGCTGACCACCTCTCCGGTGGCAGCTTTGACCAACGGTGGGCCGGCGAGAAAAATGGTGGCCTGGTTGCGCACCATGATGGCTTCGTCCGCCATGGCCGGCACATAAGCGCCGCCCGCGGTGCAGGAGCCCATCACCACGGCAATCTGCGGAATGCCCTGGGCGCTCATGTTGGCCTGGTTGAAGAAGATGCGACCGAAATGTTCGCGGTCGGGAAAGACCTCATCCTGGCGAGGCAGGTTGGCGCCGCCGGAATCCACCAGATAGATGCATGGCAGACGGTTCTGCTGGGCAATGGTCTGCGCGCGCAGATGCTTCTTCACCGTCAGCGGATAATAGGAGCCGCCTTTGACCGTTGCGTCGTTGGCCACGATCATGCACTCGACGCCTTCCACGCGCCCGATGCCAGTGATCAGGCCAGCCGCCGGCACGTCTTCGCCGTAGACTTCATGGGCGGCCAGCTGACCGATTTCGAGAAACGGCGAGCCGGGGTCCAGTAGGGCATCGATGCGCTGGCGCGGCAGCAGTTTGCCACGCGACAGGTGGCGCTCCTGGGCCTTGGCCCCGCCGCCTTCGGCAACGCGCACCAGCAGCTCGCGCAGTTCCGTCACCAACGCCTGCATCGCCGAGCAGTTAATTGCATATTCCGGCGCATTGCGGTTGATTTGACTGTTGAGAATACTCATGGATGCATCTCTTTTTATAGGTGCGCTTCAACGGGTCTCGTTGAACAGTTCACGACCGATCAACATGCGCCGAATTTCGCTGGTGCCTGCGCCGATCTCGTACAGTTTTGCGTCGCGCCAGATGCGGCCGGTAGGGTAGTCGTTGATATAACCATTGCCCCCGAGGATCTGAATCGCTTCGCCGGCCATCCAGGTAGCTTTCTCTGCGGTATAGAGAATCACACCCGCACAATCCTTGCGCACCTGACGAACGTGTCCGCTACCCATCGCATCAAGATACTTGCCGACGCTGTAAAGATAGGCGCGACATGCCTGCAGCGTGCTGTACATATCAGCGACCTTGCCCTGGATGAGCTGGAACTCGCCGATGCTCTGGCCGAACTGCTTGCGGTCATGAATGTAGGGCGTGATGATATCCATCGACGCCTGCATCAGGCCCACGGGGCCACCGCTCAGGACAGCACGTTCGTAATCCAGGCCGCTCATCAGCACCTTGGTGCCTTCACCGAGGCCGCCGAGAATGTTTTCCTCCGGGATTTCAACGTTGTTGAATATCAGCTCGCCGGTGTGCGAGCCACGCATGCCGAGCTTGTCGAGCTTCTGCGAAACGGAGAAGCCTGGGGTATTGGTATCCAGAATAAAGGCAGTCATGCCCTTGGCGCCGGCGGCGAGATCGGTCTTGGCGTAGACCACCAACACGTGGCAATCAGGACCGTTGGTGATCCACATCTTGGTGCCGTTCAATACGTAGCGGTCGCCTTTCTTGTCGGCGCGCAGTTTCATGGAAACCACATCAGAGCCGGCATTCGGTTCACTCATTGCCAGGGCGCCGATGTGCTCGCCGGAGATCAGCTTGGGCAGGAATTTCTGCTTCTGTGCTTCGGTGCCGTTGCGGTGAATCTGGTTCACGCACAGGTTCGAGTGGGCACCGTAGGACAAGCCTATGCCGCCGGCTGCACGGGAAATTTCTTCCATGGCGATCATGTGTGCCAGATAGCCCATGCCCGAGCCGCCGTATTCTTCGGCGACGGTAAGGCCAAGCAGGCCCATGTCGCCGAATTTGCGCCACAGATCCATCGGAAACTCGTCGGTGCGGTCGGCTTCGGCAGCACGTGGTGCGATTTCTTTGGCGGCAAAGCCGGCAACCGAATCACGCAGCATGTCGATGTCTTCGCCGAGGAAGAAGTCCAGTCCGGGTATAGCGCTCATATTATGTTATCTCCTGTTCTTATGTTTATAGCTGCGTGGCCTGGATGCGCGCATCCTTGGCGGTGGCGTCATGAAACTCCGTTTTGCGCTCGTTACGCCATGCCGATAGCAGCCTGGCATGCTGAATGTGGGCCTGTTTCAGGAAACGTTCCTTGACCGGGCCATAGCCACGGACGATGTCCGGCAAGTTTGCAAGCTCTATGGCTGTCTGCATTTTTTCTGCGGTCAGCCTGCCCAGCACCTCGTCAAGAATGCCTTCGTAGGTTGCCAGCCATTCGCGTTCTGTCTTGCGCTCGGCGGTATAGCCAAAGGGATCAATGACCGAATTACGCAGGAACTTCATCCGTGCCAACAACTTGAAGCTGCGCATCATCCAGGGGCCGAAACTGCGCTTTTTGGGCTCTTCGCCTGGCTTGGCATTGTTCATTATGGGCGGAGCCAGGTGGAAGTTGAGCTTATAGTTGCCCTCGAACTGGGATTCGATCTTCTTCATGAAATCGCCGTTGGTAAATAGCCGTGCCACTTCGTACTCGTCTTTTGTAGCCAGCACCTTGAAGTAGTTACGTGCGACGGTCTCGGTCAGCTTGCCCGGCTCGCCAGCGATCCGCGTTTCAGCGTCGCGGAATTGCTGCACGCGGGCGCGGTATTTTTCAGCCAGTTTGGCGTTCTGATACTCGGTCAGAGTGGCGATACGGCGCTGAATGACCTCATCCAGATTTTGTGACAGCGGTTGCGCTGCGGCTTTGCTGCTATTGCTGTCGATCAGGCTGCGCAGGCGTGGCAAATCAGCGGCGGCGCGGCGGCCCCAATCGAATGCTTTAAGGTTGAACTCGACGGCCGTCCCGTTCAGTTCGATGGCCTGCACCAGCGATTCTTGGGCCACCGGCAGCCAGCCCCTCTGATAGGCGAAGCCGAGCATAAAGGTGTTGGTGGCAATCGAGTCGCCCATCAGCACCGTGGCGATACGACTGGCATCCAGGAAACTGGACTGGCCCTCGCCAACCGCTTCGGCAATCTGTGCCAACATGGCCTGGGTGCGGAACTTGGGATCGGGATAGGCTTCGAGATTACCGCTCTCGGCCTGCATGGCAAAGGTGCGCACGAACTCGCTGGTGATGCTTTCATCCGAATTCACCACGGCATGGGTAACGCCGTGGCGGAGCTTCTCCAGGGTCTCGTTGTTGGCGCTGACCACCAGATCGCAACCCAGTAACAGACTGGCTTCGCCAGCGGCAATGCGCGGTGCATGCAGCTGTGATTGCTCGGCGGCGATGCGGATATGCGACCACACGGCGCCGCCTTTCTGCGCCATGCCGGCCATATCCAGGGTCAGCACGCCTTTTCCCTCGATGTACGCGGCCATCCCCAGCAGCGCGCCGATGGTCACCACGCCGGTTCCGCCTACGCCGGTGACCAGAATGTTGTAGGGCTGATCCAGTGCGGCCAGGGGGGGCGTTGGCAGATGCCAATCATCGGCGCCGGTGTTGCCCAGCCCCTTGGCCTTGCGCAATGCGCCGCCTTCCACGGTTACGAAGCTCGGGCAAAAGCCGGACAGGCAGGAGAAATCCTTGTTGCAGGATGACTGGTCGATGCTGCGCTTCTGGCCGAATTCGGTATCGACGGTTACCACTGACATGCAGTTGGATTTGCTGCTGCAATCACCGCAACCTTCGCAAACCGCTTGGTTGATCACCACTCGGCGCGCCGGATCAGGGAACTTGCCGCGCTTGCGGCGGCGGCGCTTTTCGGCAGCGCAGGTCTGGTCGTAGACGATGGCGGACACGCCGTCGAATTCGCGCAGTTCCTTCTGCAGCTTTTCCATCTCGTCGCGGTGCAGCACTGGTACGCCGTCGGCCAGACTCTTCACCGATTCGTATTTTTCCGGCTCGTCGGTCACTACGGCAATACGCTTGACTCCCTCGGCGGCCAGTTGCTGGGTGATCTGCGGCACTGTCAGAGTGCCGTCGACCGGCTGCCCGCCGGTCATGGCTACGGCATCGTTGTACAGGATCTTGTAGGTAATCCGCACCTTGGCAGCGACCGCTGCGCGTATTGCCAGGATGCCGGAATGGAAGTAGGTGCCGTCGCCCAGATTGGCGAAAACGTGCTTGGTAGTGGTAAATGGTGCTTGGCCGATCCAGGCTACGCCTTCGCCGCCCATTTGGCTGAATGTCTGGGTTTGCGGATAGATCCATGCGGCCATGTAGTGACAGCCGATACCCGCCAGCGCCCGGCTGCCTTCCGGCACCTTGGTAGAGATATTGTGTGGGCAGCCCGAGCAGTAGTGGGGTACCCGGTCCATCAGCGCGCCCAGCACGTTCTTGGTGTTGAGCTGTGCTTCGAGCTCCTCAAGACGGTTTTGCAATCTGTCGTTCGGACGCAGGCGCAGGATCCGCTTGGCCAGGGCGCGGGCGATATGCGCCGGCGTCAGCTCACTGATAGCCGGCAGCAGCCAATCAGTGTGGGGCATGCTCCACTCGCCCTTGTCGTCGAACTTACCGACGATGCGTGGCCGCACGTCCTCACGCCAGTTATACAGCTCTTCCTTCATCTGGTATTCGATCATGTGGCGTTTTTCTTCCACCACAATGATCTCTTCCAGGCCTTCGGCGAAATGGCGCACGCCTTCGGCTTCGAGGGGCCAGACCATGCCCACTTTATAAACGCGCAGACCCATCTGCTGAACCTGCTCTGCATCGATGCCGAGCATCTCCAGCGCCTGGCATACGTCCAGGTAGGATTTGCCTGCGGTGATGATGCCGATCCGGGCGTTGGATGAGTCCATGACCACGCGGTCGATACGGTTGGCGCGGGCATAGGCCAGGGCGGCATACAGCTTGTGTTCGAGCAGGCGCTGTTCCTGGGCCAGCGGCGGATCGGGCCAGCGGATGTTCAGGCCGCCTTCGGGAATCTGGAAGTCGGGAATGATCGACTCGACGCGGAACGGATCGATATCGACAATCGCTGCGCTCTCAACGGTATCGGCGACGGCTTTCAGCGCCACCCAGCAACCGGAGTAACGGGACATCGCCCAGCCGTGGATACCGTAATCCAGATATTCTTGCACGCCGGAAGGTGCCAGCACCGGCATCATCACAGCTTTGAATATATGTTCTGTCTGGTGGGGCAATGAAGAGGAACGGGCACCGTGGTCGTCACCGGCAACGGCCAATACACCACCGAACTTCGACGTGCCGGCCGCATTGGCATGCCGGAAGACGTCTCCAGAGCGATCAACGCCTGGCCCCTTGCCGTACCACATGCCGAATACGCCGTCATAGGTGGCGCCTTCAAATATGTTGACCTGCTGGGTGCCCCAGATGGACGTGGCGGCCAGCTCTTCGTTAACGCCTGGCTGGAAATGGGTGTGGCTCGCTTTCAGGTATTCCCGTGCGCGCCACAGATGCTGATCGAAACCGCCCAGAGGCGAGCCACGATAGCCGGATATAAAGCCCGCGGTATTCAGTCCCGCAGCCAGGTCCCGCTGGCGTTGCATAAGCGGCAACCGGACCAGTGCCTGGACTCCGGTCATCAATTGGTAGCCGCTTATCTGCGTATACTTGTCGTCAAGCGAGAGGGACGTTCCCATGGCTGATCATTACCTATCTTGTTCTGTTTATGGCTACTGCAATGCACGGTAGTGCGGATTGACTGGAGTATATGAAGATCGTCTGATATCGTAAAATTATAAAAACTAGACGAAGGTATTGGGAAAACAGATGACAAAGAATGATGTTTCGATGCGCCAGTTGCGATACTTCGTTGCGGCGGCGAAGACCGGCCAATTCTCCCAAGCGGCTAGCAAGGTGCATGTGTCGCAGTCTGCGATCACTGCCGCGGTCATGCAGTTGGAAGAGCGCCTGGGCGTGAAGCTGTTCGAACGGATGCCCTACGGCGTTAGCCTCACGGCGGAGGGCAACAAGTTTTTGCAGCATGCAAGTCATATTCTTGATACGTTGCAGGATGCTCTTAGCGAGCCGTTCTTTCTCAGTCATGCAACCAGCGGGGTGGTGAGGGTAGGGGCCTCTTACACTGTGTTGGGTTACTTCCTGCCGAACCTGCTGGCGCGGTTCAAGCGTAATTATCCGGATGTCGAGATTGATCTGATTGATATGGAGCGGAGTAGCATCGAGGCCGCCGTCACTTCGGATGAGCTGGACGTGGGTCTGACGGTAATATCCAACGCCAGCGATCTCAGCGGCCTGGAGCACAGCGTGCTGATCAGATCGCGTCGGCAATTGTGGTTGGCTTCCACCCATCCGTTGATGCAATCGAACTCCATCACTTTGAAAGATGTCGCTGAGCACGCCTATATCATGCCCACGGTCGATGAAGGCGAAATATCGGCTCTGCGCTATTGGCATAGCCAGAACCTGAAGCCGCAAGTGGCCTTTCGCACCTCTTCCATGGAGTCGCTCCGTGGGCTGGTGGCCCACGGTTTTGGGGTTACGATTCTATCGGACATGCTTTATCGTGCCTGGTCATTGGAGGGCAAGAAGATTGAAATCCGCCCGCTTACCGACGCCGTGCCACCCATGGAGCTGGGCCTGCTGTGGCGTGAAGGCGCAAGCCTGAACGAAGCTGCCAGCGCCTTTCAGCAATTCCTCATTCATGCTTGCGGATCCTGAGAAGGCAGTGTCCCGCCAGCGACACCTTATTCGATCAAGTGCTCACTCCGTTCGCGAGAAGTTTTCCCTTCGCTGCCGAATGGATTCGGCGAAATCGCGCTTTAATGTAGGGAAGTAGGCAATCTGCCCACCCATACCGCCGGCAATATCGATAGAGGCACCGCTGATAAAACTCGCGTAATCACTGGCGAGAAACAGCGCCATGCCGGCCACGTCTTCAGGTCGGCCGTAGCGCCCGAGCGGGACTACCTTCATGACCATCTCGTCGAATTCCTCTCGGGTTACCCCCGGCCCCATCTCCCTGAAGTGTCGATCCCACTGACCGGTATCAATCCAGCCCATATTCAACGAGTTGACCAGTATGTTGTCTTTGGGCAGCGACATGCCGAGCGACTTTGACAGGGCTACACAGGAGGCTCGATTGATCACTGATGGAATGCCTTCTGGCGTGGGGATCACGCCCGCCAGCGCATTGATCTCGATGATCCTGCCCCAGCGCTGCTTGCGCATGAAGGGTACAACAGCCTGAACAAAACGAAAGTGACCCATCTGCAGTACGTTGGCATGCTCAAGAATGGCCTCGGCCGTCAGCGTGTCCAGGTTGCCACCCTTGCCCTGGCCAGCATTGTTGACCAATACATCTACCCCGCCCCAGGCTTCCGTGACCTCAGCAACGAAAGCGTTCACCGAAGTGGTATCTGTCACATCCACCGAGCGGGCAATGACGGCGCTCGCGCTAGCTTCCAGTTCCTGCCCTGTAGCAGTGACTGCCTGCAGATTTCTGGCGCAGATCGCGACGCGGGCACCCTCCGCTGCAAAGGCGGTGGCAATTGCCTTGCCGATCCCGCGCGATGCGCCAGTGACAATCACGCGTTTGTCGCTAAGATCAATATTCATACATTCTCCTTGATGATGCATGTAAGCCGGAAATGGCAGCTGAATTGCTTATAAGCCCCGCTTCTGAGGCTTCTATCGGCTGAGATGACTCTCGTTCGATTGTGATAAACCAAAAAAGTAAGACATAAATTGAACAGAACTCTATGTTATGTTTACTTAAAGGCGGTTGGCAAACCAGCAGCCGAGGTTTGTGCACCCGCTTCGAGTGATTCAGCGAGTAGGGGTGAGGTTCTGGAAGCAAAGAAACCGGTCACCTGTCAGTCTGTATAGAGAATTGAAATCTTGATGTGGAATCATGAAGGTTCTTAGGTTAGGATAAAAAGCGCTGAACAGGACGCAACGGATTTAAGCCGATGGACACATGATGGAGAGATCGGGAAGCGGCACTGCAGCAAACGCAGAAGGTTTCATAAGCCATTGAAAATAAAAACAAAGGAAGACCGATGAACGTTAAAAACAAACTTGGGCGAAGCACCCTGGCTCGCAGCGCTCTGGCTCTTGCTGTCGTGGCAGCAACAGGAAATGTATCTGCCATGCAGATAGATCTGGGTAATCCTGACATCCGTTTGCGCTGGGATAACACCGTTCGCTACAACCTGGGCATCCGCACAGACAAACCAGACAGTGATATTCTCAACAACCCGAATTTTGACGAGTCCAGCGGAAAATTTGACCGGGGCGATATCGTTACAAATCGTCTTGATGTGTTGACTGAAGTCGATCTGGCTTATAAATGGCATTTCGGTGCGCGGGTCAGTGCTGCTGGCTGGTATGACGACGCATACAGCGACCGCTCCGTCGAAAGCAATGTTCCGGGCTATCCGACCAGCTACCGCGGGGACCGCTATAGCTCTGAAGTCGAGCGCTACGTCTACGGCCCCTCCGGTGAAATTCTCGACGCTTTTGTATGGGCCAACTTCCACATCGGTAATGCGCCGGTCAACGTTAAGGTCGGTAAGCACACGAATTACTGGGGGGAAGGTCTGCTATTCGGTGCTCACGCCATCGCTTATTCGCAAGCCCCTACGGATGCAGTTAAAGCGGTAACCAGTCCGGGCATCGAGACCAAAGAGGTCTTTCTGCCAATTGGACAAGTTTCCGCAAAAGTGCAGCTGACAGACGCCCTTTCCGTCTCGGGCCAATATTTTTACGAATGGGATCATACGCGCATGCCGTATGGGGGGACCTTTTTTGGCGCTGCCGACCCTTTCTTCGAAGGACCTGACCGGATGGCAGTAGGCGGCGGTGCATTGATGGATCGTGCCGACTCCAAGTTCGGCCGGGATTCGGCCAACTGGGGTGTAATGGCCCGTTACGATATTCAGAGTACAGGCACCACCATTGGTGCTTATTACCGGGAATTTGATGATTACCAGGCTTGGTTGGCACCACAGATCGATATGGCCAATATGCAGTACCGCTTGGTATACCCGCGCAACGTTAAGCTCTATGGCCTGAGCTACGCCACCAACTACCGATCGGCAGCGATTGGTGCCGAGCTCTCCTACCGCAAAAATGGTGCGTTGAACGCGACTGGAGTGAGCTCGTTAGATGATCAGGGGCCGCGCGGTGATTCCTTTCATATGGTGCTCAATGCGGTCTATGGCGTACCGCGCTACTGGTTGGCTGATAACTCCACGCTTGTGGCTGAAGTGGCATTCAGTCATCTGGACAAGGTCACCAAGCATGAAGAGCTCTACAAGGGAAGGGGATATGATGCCTGTACGGATTTACGTGATTCGGACGCTCCCGGCGGCAAGAGAGATGGTTGTTCCACGCGCAACTATTCGGCGGTGGCTGTCAATTATACACCTCAGTACCTGTCGATCTTCCCATCGTGGGATCTGGATGTTCCCTTTACCGTAAACTATGGCCTGTATGGTAATGCTGCCACTGCCGGCGGCGGATCGGAAGGTGCGCTGTCGTGGTCGGTGGGCGCAAAAATGACCTACCAGCAACGTCATGAGTTCACACTGCGTTATGCGGACACATCCGCGGATGAAAAACACACTCTGAATGCCAACGGCGATAGAATGACCAGCGCAGGGGGTACCGACCGGGGTTGGGTCTCTTTTACTTACCGAACCTCGTTTTAATAAACATAAGAACGGAGAACGTCTATGAAATTCCAACTCGCTTTCGGCTTGGTTCTCAGTGGAATGTCAGCCTTTGCAATGGCTGCCG
>Ga0209075_1001556_pt1 | contig 21504 bp, 15 predicted proteins | sample Stecom2011_FD_187523 | JGI IMG/M metagenome (GOLD analysis project Ga0209075, IMG submission 187523) | Agricultural soil microbial communities from Utah to study Nitrogen management - Steer compost 2011 (SPAdes) (version 2) | ecosystem: Environmental > Terrestrial > Soil > Agricultural land...
GAGTCCAAATTCAGGCATGATTTCTTTTCTTATACGTTTGATACCAATCTAAGCTCATCACAATGACAAACCCCAAAAAGATGAATACGATGGCGGTAAAGGTTTCCCACCCAAAACTATCTGGGAAATACCGCGAATAACCCAAGAGTATTTCGTCGCCGTGAACGTCTCTTTGGATTACGCCATAAGCGTCCACTTCCAAGATCTTTTCCTTCCAAGGCCACACAACGCCTAACGAGCCGGCTATAAATCCGATAATCACAGCATAAGTAGCCTTCTTAAATCGTTTGAGGACATACGCCAACAGGTGCGATAGGGAAACAAGGCCGACCACCGAGCCTATTGAGAATGCACTTAGGATTTTTAGTAGTTCGATGCGGCTCGGATTCGATGTCCAGCTAAAATCCCATAAGAAGAGATCTGCAATCGTATCGTATAGCGCATTGACGGAATCTACCAAAAGCAAGACGTAGTTGCCTAAGAGGATAAGGATAAACGATCCCGAGAGGCCCGGCAGCGTCATGCCGGAAACGCTGATGATGCCACAGAGAAAAACAAAAATGAGGTTGCTGTTTTCTTTTGCCGGCTCTAAAAAACTAATGCCGATGCCTACAACAACTCCAGAAAGCAGGTAAAGCACATACTTCCGATTCCACTTTCCAAAGTCCTTAGCGAGATAGAAAATAGAGCCGATGATCATTCCGAAGAAGGCACTCCAGACAAAGAGTTCGTATTGTGTGATTAGGAAGTCTAGCAGTTTCGAAACACTGAAGTAGCTAAAGATCATTCCCAAGATCAATACGCCTAGAAACTGCCCGTTGATGTATTGGTAAAAACTTTTAAACCGTCCGTTTATAAGAAGCAGAAATGCTTTTTTATTTACTTTTTGAAGTGAGTATATAAATTCTTCATAAAACCCTGCAACAAAAGCGACTACCCCGCCCGATACGCCCGGTACTTTATTGGCGGCGCCCATGCCTACTCCTTTTAGGAATAGCCAAACTTTATCTGAAAATGTACGGTTTTCGTGCATGTTGGTTTGAAACTCATTTTATGAATTTACGATGTACTAACTTTTTTTACAGCAATCCGTTCCAATAGAAAAATGGTTAAAAATCCTAAAACGGCAAAGATAATTGCATGTATAACTTGCGGATCGCCATTAAAATTGTTCGGTAAAACACTTTGTTCCAAGAACGGAATTTCTTCACCAGACGAATTGATGCGGTATTCCAATACTTTTTTCCAAGGCCAAATCTTATTCAGCGCGCCAATCATAAAACCTGTGAGAATGGCAAGAATGAGATTTTTTTTATGTGTGAACATCCAGTTCAATACTTTCGAAAAGACTTTTAACCCCGCTACCGCGCCTAGCGCAAAGATGAGTAGTTTCAACGAAGCCTCAAATAGGAGGTCTGTATTTGCGCCGATAATTCCGTCGCCCAATTGGGTAACGATGCTCATTACGTTAGTATATGCACCGAGGAGGAGCAAGATAAATGCGCCCGATATTCCCGGCAGAATCATTGCGATAATGGCTATAAAACCAGCGAAAAACAAAAACCAGTTGTTATCTGGAGTGGTGATGGGTTCGCCAATAGTGATTAGATAAGACACTGCGGATGCTGCTACCAAGGCTAATATCGTAATCCATCGCCATCGCGTTACTTGAACGCCGACATACAGGATGCTTGCCACAACCAATCCAAAGAAGAATGCCCAAACCGCAATGGGATGGTGTTCTAACAACCAAATAATCAACCTTGCGAGCGAGAGAATGCTAATGACAACTCCGGCACCAAGGGCTAATAAAAAGGAAAGGTTGTATTGGTTCCACGCTTTTCTAAACCCGTTGGTTTTCCAAGACCTAAAGAAACCAAAGTCGAGCTTGTTAATGGTTCCGATGAGTTCTTCATAAATTCCGGAAATAAAAGCGATGGTTCCGCCAGAGACGCCAGGGACGACATCGGCAGCTCCCATTGCCATTCCTTTTGCAGTAATCAATAAGTATTGGAGTATGTTTCTTTGTGGCATTTATTTTTCGTTGATGCCCCCAAAAATACACAAATTATAGAGAAGGATTTTTGTGCTCCGTCACAATTTGTTTTACTTTCTTCATCTTGAGAACCAACGGGAAAATCTCTTTCATTATCGTTAGAAGTTTTGGAGTGGTTCGCAGGGCATTGCGCAAATAATACGCACCTTTTTCCGACTCGCGAAGCGAAAAGTAAAGACCCGATAAGCGGTATTCGATTTCGGGATGTTCCGGATAAAACTCAAGCGCTTGGTTAAAATTGTTTACACCGGCTTCATATTCGCCGAGTTCGGTGAGTATATCGCCACGTGTAAGCCAAGAATCCAATTCGTAATTGCCCAATTCCAAAGCTTTTCGATAGCCCACTTCGGCTTCTTCATAGAGTTTTAACTGCTTGTTTATTCGACCATAACGCTTCCAGAATTTCGGGTTTTCAGTGTCTATAGTCAGTGCTTTTTCAATGTAGTATAGCGCCTTGTGGTATTGTTTGTCTTTGTAAAGCAAATCAGTAATCGCAAGCCATCCTTTGTCTAAAAGCGAATCTTCTTTGATGCATTTCAAGTAATACTGAAGCGCCAAGTCATCGTGGCCTAGTTTTTCGTGACATTTTCCAATGCGAAGTAGGGCATACGATGTTGGATCGTCTAAACCTAAGGTGATGAGATAGCATTGAATGGCTTTTCCGTAGCGTTTCATCTTTTCTAAAACGCGCCCTTTTTCTAAGTAAGCACCGATAAACGTGTCGTCGCTAATAATGGCAAATTCAAAAGCATCCAACGCTTTTTGATACTCTTTTGTTTTAATGAATTCCTTCCCTAACTGATGCCATGCAACATCGCTGTAAGGATTTTTATCTAAGTAGTTTTTCAAAAACGCGATGGCCTCTTCTTGTTGGTCGAGGAAGTCGTAGCAATAGATAATATTGTACAACGCCGAATGGTCTGATGGGTCTTCTTCTAAACACCGAATGAAAAAGTGCATGCCATTTTCATAGTCTTCCATAAACAAGTACTCCATCCCGATTAAAGACAGAACATCTGTAGCATTGTTAGTGACTTCTAAAGCTCTTTCCAAGAACTTAATCGCCATTTTATGGTTGTTGCGACGCGAATAGATATTTGCTTTTTGAATGTGTACTTCTTCGTTGCCCTGCTCAAACACGTAAAGATCGTTTAGTAACTCCTCGGCCAAATCTAATTTGTTTTCGAAAATATACATTTCGATTTGATACAATTTTAGATTCGTACTCGATGGGTGTTGTTGCAACCCGAGTTTGGTGGCTTTTTTTGCAAGTGCAATTTTGCCATTCTCGAGATAGTGGGTTACAATGTCTTCAAACTCATCCGAATCAAAAAAAAGAATGTGATTCGTCTTAAGCATCGACTCGAATTTTTTAATGGGATACTTATTATACTCATCTGAACCAAAGGCCATAAGCAAGAATTGTTTGTTTCTTAATTTTAAAGATACTAATGTTAACGGGGTAACAAAAGTCGAACCGCAATTGTTGTTAACGGACTTATTAACAGCAGCGCGTCGGCTTTCGGGTTGATTCTTAGTGTGTTACGCGGGTAGTTGCGGGTTAAATAGTTTCCAAAACCTTTAAAATAATCTCGCAGCCTTCGATAATCTCGTCTTCCGAAATTGTCAGTGGTGGCGTAATTCGCATGGCACGATCTTCGAAAAGTAGCCAGAAGAGTATGAGTCCGTGGTCTTTACAGCCCAAAATCACTTTCGAGGCAATTTCCGCACTTTCAAAGATGGGAGCGAGCATCAGACCGCGTCCACGTATTTCTTTAATCTTGGGATGCTTAAGCTGTTTTCGAAAGAGTTTTTCCTTCTGAAGGGTTTGCGCCATTAGGTCAGTCTCTGTCAATTCGCGAAGTGTTTCCAAAGCTGCAGTCGCGATTACTGGATTTCCGCCAAAGGTGGTAATGTGACCCAATTTTGGATTGTCTTGAAGCAATGCCATTACTTGGTTCGAAGCAGTAAATGCACCGATCGGAAGACCGCTTGCCATACCTTTCCCCATCACGAGAATGTCGGGTGCGATGCCGTAATGTTGAAAGCCAAAAAGTTTTCCGGTTCGTCCGAATCCGGGTTGGATTTCATCTAAAATCAGCATGCTGCCCGTTTCATCGCAACGCTGTCGGACTTTCTTGAGGTAGTCGTTTGTGGGTTCGATAAATCCGGCGCCACCTTGAATGGTTTCCAAAATGACAGCAGCTGTTTTTTCTGTTATTTTCTGAAGGTCTTCCTCACTATTAAAAGTAATGGGGTGGCAATCGGGGATTAGTGGTTTGAATGCATTTTTTCGTTCTTCAAAACCCATCACGCTCATCGAGCCCATGGTGTTTCCGTGATAGGCGTGGTGCGCATAGATAAGTTGGCTGCGTCCGGTGGCGCGTCGGGCGAGTTTTAAAGAGCCCTCTATGGCTTCCGTGCCGCTATTGACTAAATAAGTCGTGTTTAAGTTTTCGGGTAATTGTTCTGCCAATAATTTCGCTAACGACACGGCGGGCGCTTGAATGTATTCGCCATAGACCATCACGTGCATATAGCTGTCGATCTGCTTTTTTAAGGCAGAGGTAATCCGCGGATGGCTGTGGCCCAAGGTGCACGCCGAAACACCAGCGACAAAATCTAAATGTTTATTGCCAGCGCTGTCAAAAATATAACTTCCTTGCGCGTGGGATATTTCCATCGCCAAAGGATGGGGCGTAGTTTGGGCTTGAAACTTAAAAAAATCTTTCTTCATCATGCAATCGCGAATTATTGGTCACCTTCAGAAGCATTGTCTTCTTCATCAATAAACATGGCGGGCTCGTCGGCTCGGTGCTTGAAGCTGTCGGGCGTTAACTTAGACGCTTTTGGCAGTTCGGTTTCCGAAGCATCGGAATCGTCAGACGGTTCAAAAAACCTTCCTTGGTCTTCAGGAAGCGGAATGCCTTGTATTTTGGGCAGTTCCGGCGGAGGCTTCCCTCGAAAAAGATCTTCTATCGCATAGAGTCGTTCCTCTCCGCGCCAGTTAAAACCGGGTAGGAGACGGGCATTCATAGGAAATTGCGATGGCGGATACAGTTTGCCTGGCACTCTATTGATAAATCGTATGCCGGTGATTTCCTGTTTTTCTAAATACATCTGTATCGAACTCGCCAAGGTGTGGTCGATCCCTATTAGTTCCTCGTTTTCATTTCGAGAGTAATAGATAACTTGAGTGTTTTTATCGATGTTTATCGTATCGATTTCATTGTTGGTAAATAATCCAATCAAACGCTCACCGCTCACTTGGTTGTAGCCCATGCTGTCTTTTTGGATCAAAAATGCGTTGTTGAATACTTTTAGGGTATCGAGCTGTTCGGTTTCGGTATTGGATAAAATATGGATGGTGTCGCCCGTCATTTGGTTGTCGACACTCCAAAGCACAGGTTCGCGAAGCAGTTTTGTGATGCCTATTTTTTCGTCCATATAAATCGAGTCGCATTTTCCGCTCATCGGGTCTTCGTCTAACGTACCTGGTTTGAAAAGTCGGGCTTTATAAAATCCTTTTACAATCCGGTGATCGGGTTTTCCTGTCACTTGCAATGTGTCGGCGTGGACATAGATCGAATCGCCATCGCGAACGGTGATTGCCAGCGCGCGTTTGGTGATAAAAACGGAATCTTTTTCGCGAAATACTTCAGCATAATGCCCTCGGATAACACTTTGGTTTGCAGTGTCTATAACTCTGATGTTGTTTGTAGCCGACGCAAAACTCTTGTTTTGATCAAAGTAAATGCTGTCGCCATAGAGTGTTCTGCTATCATAATCCACTCGTGAGTTTTTGACAAAATACCCCTTGTCATTTCGAGTGTCGTAATACCCGCGTTCGCAATAAACCGTACTGGATTCACTTTCAATAGTCGAAGGGCCGTACAGATAGGCGTGTCCCGATTCTGAATAGAAATCCAAACGTTCGCTGTTTACGGTGTATTCCGGATTTACAATTTTCACTCGGGTAGAAAATTGATACTTTTTATCGTCCATAAAATACCTGCCGTAGGTACTGGTGAGCACACTCGACGAATCTCGAACTTTTCCGCCAGAGCGATAATACGCCTGTTGTTTGTTTCGATTGAAGTAAAGCGTGTCGGTTTCAAGCTGGGTTTTTGGCTCCGTCAACACCACGTTTCCGCTTGCAAAAGCAAATTGGGTGTCGCCGTTGTATTCAGCATAGTTGCTTTTCATGGATACCGTGTCGCCTTGCGAAATGCGCACATCGCCATACGCAATTACGAAGTTGTTTTTGAGATAGACAAAAGCCTGATCGCACCACATTTCTACACCGTCGTGGACGATATAGACCTGTCCGGTATCGTCTTTTGTGTAGATTGCAGCATTTGGAAATTCAGGGCGAATCTCGAGATAACCCGATTGGATATCGACTTTCTGCTTCTCCTGAGCAGTAAGAAGAAACGTTCCGAAGCATAGTAGCACAGAAAGAATATGTCGGAAAATCAGTTTCACAATAGTTTTATCGATTTTCTACGGTTGAACTTCAGGCCTGGGTTTTCAGCTTTTCCTCTCCTAATCATAACCGATGGGAGCGAGCATTTACCGGTGAATGGTTTGTGTCCTGTCTGGCCCTACCGAAACTATTTTAATCGGTATTTCCAATTCTTTTTCAAGGAAAAGGATGTAGTCATTCAGTTCTTTTGGAAGCGAATCGGCGTCGGTCATTCCGGTTAAGTCAGCTTTCCAACCTGGCATTTCAGTATAGATTGGCGTGATGTTTTCGGCATCGATATTATAAGGCAAGTGATGAATTATTTCGCCTTTGTAATTATAGGCCGTACATATTTTAAGCGATTCAAAACCGCTTAAAACATCTGCTTTCATCATAATGAGTTGGGTAACACCATTGACTTGTGCTGCATATCGCAGCGCCACCAAGTCGAGCCAGCCACATCGTCTTGCGCGTCCGGTGACAGCACCAAATTCGTTGCCAATTTTTGCCATCTTCATCCCGATGTCATCGAAGAGTTCTGTAGGAAACGGACCGCTTCCAACACGGGTGGTATAGGCTTTGAAAATGCCAAAGACCTCTTTGACTTGGTTAGGTGGAATGCCTAAGCCAGTACAAGCACCTGCCGCCGTAGTGTTTGATGAAGTTACGAACGGATACGTTCCAAAGTCGATATCCAACAACGACCCTTGAGCGCCTTCGGCTAAGATGGTTTTGTTCTTTTTTTGGGCTTGGTGTAGGTATTCTTCACTGTCGATAAACGTCAGCGTTTTCAATTCTTCTATGGCTTCGAAAAACTCAGCTTCAAGATCGGCTAAGTCGTATTGAATATCTACGTCGTAGAAATCCAACATGCCTTCGTGTTTATCGGCAAGCGCACGATATTTATCCTGCCATCCCTCTAATTCCAGGTCGCCTACGCGGATTCCGTTCCGTCCAGTTTTGTCCATGTACGTCGGACCAATGCCTTTGAGTGTCGAACCGATTTTTGCTTTTCCTTTGGAGGCTTCCGATGCTGCGTCGAGCAATCGGTGGGTGGGTAGGATTAAATGGGCTTTCCGCGATAGGAAGAGGTTCTTTTTATAGCCAAGGTTGAATTGGTCTAACCCCTGAAGTTCTTTGACAAAAACAACTGGATCGATGACCACGCCATTTCCAACTAAGTTGATGGAGTTTTTGTGAAAAATTCCAGATGGAATCGTTCTCAAAACGTGTTTGATGCCATCGAATTCCAACGTGTGCCCTGCGTTAGGACCGCCTTGAAAGCGCGCAATAATGTCATAATTCTTTGTGAGGACGTCGACAATTTTTCCTTTGCCTTCATCACCCCATTGCAATCCAAGTAGTAGATCTACTGCCATAATATTTTACTGATTGTTTTCTTCGGAATTAGTGGAGGAAGTTTTCCTGTTTCCGTAAAAGTATAATGAGTGGTTGGTAATTTCAATATCAAATATTTCCTCTATGGTTTTTTTGATGGTAAAAATGCGTGGGTCGCAAAACTCAATGACCTCGCCATCGCCAAGAATAATGTGGTCGTGGTTTCTGTCGAAATACGACTTTTCATAATGTGCTTGACTTTGCCCAAATTGATGTTTTCGGACCAAGTCGCACTCTAATAAAAGTTCGATGGTATTGTAGAGCGTGGCGCGACTGACACGGTAGTTTTTATTCTTCATGCTGATATAGAGCGACTCTATATCGAAATGGTCGTCGTGACCGTAAATTTCTTGTAGAATAGCAAACCGCTCGGGTGTCTTCCGATGGCCATTTTCTTCTAAAAAATCCGTAAAGACTTTCTTTACGATTTCCTGATGATGTATGTCAGTATTTGAACCCATAATTGAAAGGCCAAAGTTACTTAATATTTTACAGTCTTGTAACTTTATCGATACCGTTTATTTTCTTAAGTTTTTCCATCAGGGTTTTAAGAATACTGATGTTTTTTACAATCACCTTGATCTTCCCCGAAAAGACCCCGTCGTTGCTTTCAAAATTCACACTTTTCATGTCGATGTTGTGGTTGTTTGAAATAACTTTAGTGACTTCGTTCACCAAGCCAAGGGTGTCGATTCCGCTAATAGCGATGTTGACTGTAAAGTCGCGCTGGGTAGAGTCGATCCACCGAGCAGGAATGATTCGGTAGCTGTAGTTGCTGCGCAGTTGAAGGGCGTTAGGGCAGTTGTTTTTGTGGATTTTAATGCCTTCGTTTATGGTGACGAATCCGAATACTCCATCGCCGGGTATGGGGTTACAACAATTCGCCATTTTATACTCCAATTTCTCCTCGTCTTTTCCAAAGACAAGTTGGTCGAATTTTTCGGTGATTTCATCTTGGTCAATTTGTTCCGGACTGTCGGGTTTTCTAATCCGATTCTTAAAGAAATTGACAAATGTGCTGCTGCGCGAATTGGCATACTCCTTAAGATTTCGGTTGTCGATGATTCCCGCGCCAACGCGATAGAACAGGTCAAGACTGGTTTTTAGCTTAAAGAAAACCACCATCTCATTGATGGATTTGTCGTTTAGAGTGATTTTCAGCGATTTCAGCTTTCGCGCCAAAATGACTTTTCCTTCTTCTGCAATTTGTTTTTTCTCGGTTTTAAGCGAAGATTTAATCTTTGATCGCGCACGGGCCGTCGTGGCATAATTGAGCCAGTTGGCAGTAGGTTTGGATTTTTCGGAAGTGATAACTTCCACCTGGTCGCCACTTTTTAGCTCGTGGCTCAATGGAACTAATTTCCCGTTTACACGGGTACCACGTGTGTGCAGTCCGATTTCAGTATGCACGTGAAAGGCAAAATCCAATCCTGTGGCGCCTTTGGGCAACGAATATAAGTCACCTTTCGGTGAAAAGACAAAGATTTCCTTGGCGTAAAGATTCAGCTTGAACTCTTCCACAAAATCTACCGCACTGATTTCGGAGTTTTCTAAAGACTCTTGAAGTTTGTCGAGCCAGCCTTCTAATCCCGTGTCTTCTTTTTCGTTGTGCTTGTATTTGTAGTGGGCTGCAAACCCTTTTTCGGCAATTTCGTTCATGCGTTCACTGCGAATCTGCACTTCAACCCAGCGACCTTTGGGACCCATAACCGTAATGTGCAAAGCTTCATATCCGGTAGACTTTGGGGAGGAAATCCAATCGCGCAAACGGGTTGGGTTCGGTCTGAAGTGATCGGTGACAATGGAGTAAATTTTCCAAGCTAAAAACTTTTCCTCACTCGGTGTGCTGCTATATACAATTCGAACCGCAAACTTGTCGTAAACTTCGTCGAACGTTACGTTCTGTGCCAGCATCTTTTTTCGGATGGAGTAGATAGATTTCGAACGGCCTCTTATCGTGTACTCTAGGTTTTCAGCATCCAATGAATTTTTAATCACTTTATTGAAATCTTCAATGTAGGCATCTTGTTCTTCTTTACTGTCTTTGATGCGACTAAGGATATCGGAATACACTTCGGGTTCGGTATATTTCAAGCCTAAGTCTTCCAATTCTGTCTTGATGTTGTAAAGCCCAATTCTGTGTGCCAGCGGCGCATAGATATACAGGGTTTCTGAAGCTATTTTTCGCTGTTTGTAAGCGGGCATGGAATCCATGGTCTGCATGTTGTGCAACCGATCGGCAATTTTGATGATGATAACGCGAATGTCCTCGTTTAATGTGAGCAACATTTTTCGGAAATTCTCTGCCTGCATCGAGACATCCTCGGTCATTTCTATATTAGCGATCTTGGTGAGGCCATCTACAATGCGCGCAACGGTCGGACCAAAAATTCGATCGATATCGTTTAATGTGTATTCGGTGTCCTCTACCACATCGTGCAAAAGGGCTGCAGCGATGGACGTGGCATCTAATCCAATTTCAGAAGCCACAATTTTTGCCACCGCGATGGGGTGGAAAATATACGCCTCGCCACTTTTACGGCGTTGTTCGCTGTGGGCGTCAACAGCAACGTCGAACGCGTTTCGAATCAGCTTTTTATCTTCATCAGAAAGCGTGCGATAGCTGATGCGAAGCAGTTCTTTATACTGCTTGGCAATTTCCTTGTTCTCTTGTTTAATAGCGGCTTCAGTCATAAGGATAAAATTAGCGATAAGAATTTAGATTGACAAGAAAATAAATAGAAGGTAACAGCTCATTGCACTTTGATGATAATGTGTCAAAAACTCAATTGCATTTTTGAAGATGTATTATAAAAAAGCTAACTTTCGCGTCTTGTAATTAAAAATACGCAATACCCATGATAAAAAATATAGCTGTTTTAGGCCTTGGAAAAGTCGGTAGTCTTGTCGCGACCTTACTGAGTACAAAGTATAATGTCATCGGAATGGACCGATTTAAGATTGAAGAAGAACTTCCGTTTCAGGTGGCTGTAGGTGATGTATTAGACGAAAAAGCCATGCGCGAATTCTTGAAAGACAAAGATGCCGTGGTTTCATGTTTGCCCTATTTCCTCAATATCGATCTTGCTAAGATAGCAGTAAGTATGGGCGTGCACTATTTCGATTTGACCGAGGATGTTCCAACCCTCAATGCCATCCAAGAAATGGCGGCGGATAGCAAATCGGTACTCGCCCCGCAATGTGGATTGGCACCAGGATTTATCGGTATTCTCGGTGCGGGATTATACAGTCAGTTTTCCGAAATTCGTGCTGTGAAATTAAGAGTAGGTGCGTTGCCATTACACCCTATGGGCCAATTGGGCTATAGTTTTACGTGGAGTGCCGAAGGGGTGATTAACGAATATTTAAACGACGCAGAAGTGATTCACAATGGCGATCGAAAAATGCGGAGCTCGCTCGACGATGTGGAGGAAATCAACATCAACGGTCGGAGGTATGAGGCTTTTCTAACCTCCGGTGGGTTAGGGACGATGTGCGCTACTTTAGATGGGAAGGTAGATACATTGAATTATAAAACCATGCGCTATCCCGGACATCGCGATGCTATGAAACTGTTATTGTATGATTTGTTATTGAAAAACGACAGAAAGATGGCGAAGGATATTTTAGAAAAAGCACTTCCTTTGGTCGATGACGATATTGTCTTGGTCTATGCCGCCGTTGAAGGTGTGATGGATGGGGAGTTGCGAAGAAAGGAATTTAGCGAATCTTATCGGAAAATTACATTGGACAATAAGGAGTGGCGTGCCATTAGCTGGACAACAGCGTGCAGTATTTCAGCCGTGGTCGATATGGTTTCCGAAGGGAAGCTGAAAGAAAAAGGCTTTGTAAAACAAGAAGAAATTCCGTTCGATATGTTTATCAATTCCCGCTTCGGTTCGATGTACGAAACCTATAAAGATTCGAAGTAATCTGTAATCCATTAAAACATTAAGTGCGACGCCGTGCAGCAATTCCTGCGCCGCATTTTTTTATGGTGTAAACTTTTTTTGAAATGTGTTTTTGGGCGATATCCAATTTACTTCAGAACTTAGGGTGTCGCATTGCGCGGTATATTTCAAAAGTTATGGTCCGAAAAAACAACACCTATTGCTGAACCGTTATCTTCTCTCGGAGTTTCTGAACAAATGCATCACGCGCATCGCAACTCACTAAGTATTTTTTGTCGGCTGTAATGATGTGGACCATATTCTTTCGGTTTTTCACATAGCTTATTGAGCCGTCCATGGTTTTTCCTAAAAATCCAAAAACACCTTTGCTTCCAATGACCATCGGAATATCGGCATACTTCAACTTCACGACCGATTCAATATTTTCAAAATCTATTATTATCTTACCGAGATTCTTTTTAAGGATAAGTTGGGTGTCGGTTATAATCAGGCGCTTTAAAGATTGTGCGTAGAAATAAAAGGCAGACCCCATCACTACAACGAGAAATAGTATTCCCGAAGCCGCACCCAGTCGTCCTTCCACGAAAATAAGAACAAAAGCCACCAAGATGAGTAGCGTAAAAGTGCTAATCGTTATGAGTTTTACAAGGCGTGAACTGTTACAGCTGAAGTTTTCCATACCTGTGATTTAAGAAATGTAATTCCATATATTTCTGTACTTCACAAGTTGGGCGAATGTATTTCGGATGGGGATGTTTTCTTTGGAAGTCAGATTAGGATCTTCTTTTAAAACTTGGAAGGCATAGTTTCGCGCCACGCCCAAGATTTTCGAGTCTTTAATAATATCGGCTATGCGAAGGTTGAGGACACCACTTTGCTGGGTGCCCATCAAATCGCCTGGACCTCGAAGTTTAAGGTCAACTTCGGCAATTTCGAACCCATCATTTGTGCGCACCATAGTTTCCAAACGCGTTTTGGCTTCGGCCGAAAGCTTGTGTCCGGTCATTAAAATACAATAACTCTGCTCGGCACCACGACCCACCCGGCCGCGTAATTGATGCAGCTGCGACAGCCCGAATCGCTCTGCGCTTTCAATAATCATCACGCTGGCGTTGGGTACGTTGACCCCCACTTCAATGACCGTTGTGGCGACCATAATATGTGTTTCGCCTTTTACAAATCGCTCCATTTCGTAATCCTTGTCGGTAGGTTTCATCTGTCCGTGCACGATAGAAACCTGATATTTTGGCATCGGAAATTCACGAACGATACTCTGATAACCGTCTTCCAAATCTTTGTAGTCCATCGCCTCGCTCTCTTGAATGAGCGGATAGACGATATAGATTTGCCGTCCCTTTTCGATTTCATCCCTGATGAATTTAAACACCCGCAATCGGTTGGCATCATAGCGGTGGACCGTTTTGATGCTTTTTCGCCCCGGCGGAAGTTCATCGATTATACTGATATCCAAATCGCCATACACACTCATTGCGAGGGTTCTCGGGATAGGCGTAGCTGTCATAACAAGGATGTGGGGCGGAAACTCATTTTTGTGCCATAATTTACTGCGTTGTTCTACGCCAAATCGATGTTGTTCGTCGACAATGGCCAGACCAAGATTTTTAAATTTCACCTTGTCCTCAAGCAGCGCGTGGGTGCCGATGAGGATGTGCAAACTGCCATCTTCAAGGCTTTCGTGAATAGTGCGTCGCTTGGCAGTTTTGGTCGAACCCGATAATAATTCAATTGTGATTCCTATTTTATCTGCCCACGCTTTCAACCCTTGGTAGTGTTGTGTGGCGAGAATTTCTGTGGGCGCCATCAAACACGCCTGAAAATTGTTGTCGAGCGCAATTAGCATGGACAGAAACGCCACAATGGTTTTTCCGCTTCCAACATCGCCTTGTAGCAATCGGTTCATCTGCGCCTTGCTGCCCAGATCGCTTCGGATTTCCTTTACAACGCGTTTTTGTGCTCCGGTGAGATCAAAAGGGAGGTGCTCGGTGTAAAACGAATTGAAGTACGTACCTACTTTTTCAAAAGGATACCCCTTTATTTTGGATTTATGCATGTGGTTTTTCCGCACCAATTGTAGTTGGATGTAGAACAGTTCTTCAAACTTTAATCGGTGTTGCGCTTTGGCAAGGAGTTCTTGACTCTTCGGAAAATGAATGTTGAATAGGGCATCGCGTTTCGAAATCAGTTGCAGGGATGCCAACATACTATTGGGTAAAGTTTCGACAAAGGCGCCCTTGCTTTCCGTAAATAATTGCTGCATCCACGTGTTCATCACCCTGTTGGTAATCCCTCTGTTGGCAAGTTTCTCTGTCGATGGATACACGGGTTGCATGGCCGAACGGATTTTTGCTTCGTGGTCTTTCAATAATTCCATCTCTGGATGCGGCATCGAAAAATTCCCTTGGTAGGAATTGGTCTTTCCAAAAACCACATAGGGCGTGTTGAGTTTCAGGTTGTCGCGAATCCATTTTGTACCTCGAAACCACACCAGCTCCATAGTGCCTGTTTCGTCCCGAAAGGTTGCAACCAATCGACTGCCTCGTTTTTGAGCAACGGTTTTTATGTGTGTGATTTTACCAAGAATCTGCACTTCGGCATTGGTGGGTTGCAACTGCGCGATTTTGTAATAATGCGTACGGTCTAAATAACGGTTCGGAAAGAGGTTCAGTAAATCTTGAAACGTGTGGATGTCCAATTCATTCTTAAGCAAATCGGCACGATTAGGGCCAACTCCTTTCAGATAATCAATGGGGGTTTGTAGAAAATTACTGTTCATGAATTCCGTTTGTTGTAATCGAGAAAAATAGCGCTAGTATTCCTTCCTATGGATATCAATATGTGATATATTTGTTAGATGAAATGCTAATTTAAACAATCTACCCCATGAAAAAAAGATACTTTTTATTTGCTTTGGTGACCTTTTTGCAGGTGTCGCTTTTTGCAAAAGAAATGCACTTCGCCGGACCTGAGATTACAACCAGGTTAACGGAGGATTATCCCGTTGAAATGCCTCAGCTTCGTGCGTATCCGATTTATATAAATGCAACGGCAGACGAGCCAGCCACCATTACAGGAGTGACCATTGAAATTAATGGTGAACTTTATGATGCGGTCGAAGATGAAGGATTTTACTATTATTTGTGGCGTCCAGAAGCGTATGGAACCTATGAAATTGAAATGACTGCGAAAGATTCCGATGGAATAGAAGTGAGCCTTACTCGAAATATCGAAGTGGTTCAGGAAGTAGCGTCACAGACTGTTCGAAGTCTGGAAGATGTGGTTATTGAGTTCACCGGACAAAACGACCGATGGTTTTACGGCACGTTTACCTTTCCACAATTTGTAGGCGCCTACAATTCCATCGATGCATTTTTAGATGTCGAATGTCCTGCCATTCCTGGTGGATGTGACGATTGGGACCGATGGGCTTTTATCGATGTGAAAGCGCCAGACGGCAATTGGATTCAACTAATTCGCTATATCACCCCTTACGGAGTGGGCTGTAGCCACGAGTTGGAGGTAACCGACTATGCGTCTTTGCTTCAAGGTGAGGTGGAAATGCGTGTGTTTATCGATACGTGGGGAACTGGAGGATGGCAGTTGACCTTAGATACCCACTACACCGAAGGTGCGCCAAATTACCTTTACAGCGAAGTTGTTGAGGTTTGGGACGATTCCTATTGGTTTGGAAATCCCGACGACTTGCAGCCTGTGCCGACAGCACAAGTAGAAATTCCAGCATTGATCGAGGCTTCTCATTTGCGGGTATCCAATACAGGGCACAACTGGGGAGAAAACAATACCGGAAATGCGGCAGAGTTCTTCTATGCCATACATTATTTAGATATCGACGGTGAAGAAACTTTTGAACAAGAACTGTGGAACCGATGCAATCCAAACCCTGATAACTGTACAGGACAACAAGGAACTTGGAGGTTTAGCCGTGCAGGTTGGTGTCCAGGAGCTATTTCGCCACCGGATATCTATGATTTAGATGGCTATATCGGAAGCACTTTCGATCTCGATTATCGTTTCCATCCTACCTATGTAGACCTTTGCCATCCCAATCATCCCGATTGTGTTTCAGGGCAAACGTGCCCCGATTGTAACGACGGTGCAAACCCAATTTACTATGTCGACGTTCACGTTATCAACTTCAGCAACAACCCGATTGTGTACGGAGGTACGCTAGGAACGGCAACACCCATTGATAATGTAGCCAACTACGACATCACGCTTTACCCTAACCCCGCAAAGGATGTGTTTCAGATTCAGACAAGTTTTCCAGACAGCAGTACTACGATGACCATCCACACGGTAGACGGACAAGTATTGAAGACGTATAGCTTTAACGGATCTGCAGAAATGAATGCGTATCAGTTTGATGTGTCTAACCTTTCTAGTGGCGTTTACTACATCAATATCTCAAATTCATACGGCACAGGAACAAAAACCTTGTTGTTGAAGTAGAAAGATATCATTTAAGAGTTTTAAAAAGGTTATTTTTGATTGTCAGAAATAACCTTTTTTTATTTTCAATGCCGTCAATAATCACCCAGTTTTCCTTTTCATATCGCCTTGTAATCTTCGTGTTGTCGCTCTGTTTTTCGTGGGCGACAAGTACGGCCCAGCAAAGTGATGTTGTCGATTTTCTTCGCGTTCAAGCTACGATAACTCCAGACGCTATAACCAAATCGCTTCGGGGTGAGGTGTCTTATGAGTTTCACATGCTCCAAGATGCCGATTCCGTTTTTTTGGATGCGCACCAAATGTCGGTTTCTAATTTCGATGGAATTCAAAAAGTAAAGGCACGAGCCGATAAAATCTGGTTTGTCGATACCTTTAAAAAAGATGAAACATATGCGGTTTCGTTTTCTTATGAAGTAAAACCAAAACAAACGTTTTATTTTATGGTGAATAACGAGGAAATGTGGACTCAAGGTCAGGGAAAATACACCTCGCATTGGCTGCCGAGTTTAGACGACACCAACGACAAGATCGAATTCGATTTGAGTTTTGTTGTGCCAAGCAATTTAACCGTTATTGCCAACGGAAGATTAGTTACGGTTATCGATGAAGGTGAAACCAAAAAATGGCAGTTTGATATGGAAAATCCCATGTCCAGCTATTTGGCTGCGGTGGCTATTGGAGATTATTCCAAGACCGAATTGCCTTCTGAATCGGACGTGCCCATTGAGCTGTATTACAAACCCGAAGATTCCAGTAGGGTAGAGCCAACTTATCGATACAGTAAAGAGATTTTCGATTTTTTGGAATCGGAAATCGGAGTTGCCTATCCTTGGGAAGTTTACAAACAGGTTCCAGTGCGCGATTTTCTTTACGCGGGAATGGAAAATACTTCTGCTACTTTTTTCTCAGAAGCTTTTTTAGTCGATTCCATCGGGTTTAACGACAGAAACTACATCAACGTAAATGCCCACGAATTGGCACATCAATGGTTTGGGAATATGGTGACGGCAAAATCGGATGAGCACCATTGGTTGCAGGAAGGATTTGCCACCTATTATGCCCTACTTGTAGAAAAGGAAATCTTTGGATCGGATTACTTTTATTGGCAACTGCTTCAATATGCAGAACAATTGCACACCATGAGCGATGACGGAAAGGGTGAATCGCTTTTGAACCCAAAGGCCAGCTCGCTCACTTTTTATCAAAAGGGCGCTTGGGCGCTTCACGTATTACGAGAGCTTGTTGGCGACGACGCTTTTAGATTGGCTGTAAAAAATTATCTCAACACCTATAAATTCAAAGTGGCGACTTCCGATGATTTCTTAAACGAAGTGAAAGCGGTCTCTAATGTTGATATTTCAGAATTCGAAAAGAATTGGTTGCACCAGAGCGCATTTCGTGTGGAGGAAGCGTATCAATCCTTATCACAGTCGACGTTTATTCAAACGTATTTTGAAATTTCCTCGCTGCGAAGCACTTCACTTAAGGATAAAGAATCCCTATTCAAAACTGCTTTAAAAGCAGGAGATGATTTTATCGGTCAAGAAGTGGTCTATCAATTGGCTTTCGAACCTATTTCCGAAAGTGTTGCCCTTTATAAATCCGCCTTAGAAAGTGATAACCTTTACATCCGACAAGCGGTTGTCTTTTCGTTAGAACGTATTCCCGAAAGTCTTTTGCCACAGTACGAAAACCTATTAAACGACGATTCTTATGCTACGCAAGAAATGGTGATGCTTCAAGTATGGATGCAATTCCCACAACGAAGGACCGCCATTCTTGACCACATGAAAGGTCGGATTGGATTTCAGAATAAAAACATTAGACAGCTTTGGTTAGCGTTGGCTTTACTGACAGATTCCTACGAAGAATCGCATAAGAATTTGTATTTTCAAGAGTTGAAAGGGTATACAGCGCACTCGTATAGTTTCGAAATTCGGGAGAAAGCTTTTGACTATATAGATGAACTTGAGTTGTGGGATCAGGAATCTCTTCGGAATCTCGTGAATGCTACTACCCATCCGGCTTGGCGTTTTGCAAAGTCGTCTAAAACGCTGTTGTCGAAAGTTATTGCAAAGTCGGATTATGCAGAAGTTCTAAAATCCTTGGAAGGGCAATTAGAGGAAGCTGAGATACGAGTTATAAAATCAATACAACAATAAATGAGAGCATTAGTCATTTCGGGTGGAGGAAGCAAAGGCGCTTTTGGAGGAGGCGTTGCCCAATATCTTATCGATGAAATGAAATACGAATACGATCTTTTTGTAGGCACTTCTACAGGAAGTTTGCTCATTTCGCATTTGGCGCTCGGAAAGGTTGACAAGTTAAAGAAGATTTATACCCATGTAAACCAACGGAGTATTTTCAACAGTTGTCCTTTTGTGATTAAGCATGATAAATTGGGTGGAACGCAAATTGGAATCAACCACTTCGTTGTGCTTAAAAACTTATTGAAAGGCAAGAAAACTTTTGGAGAGAGTTTGAATCTTCGAAAGTTGATAAAAAAAACCTTGACACAAAAAGAATTTGAACAGCTAAAAGCTTCAGGAAAAGACGTAGTGGTTACGGTTTCTAATCTGTCGCTGAATCAGGTGGAATACAAGTCGATTAGGGATTTTAATTACGCAGATTATTGCGATTGGATTTGGATGTCTTCCAACTTTACACCCTTTATGAGTTTGGCGCGTAAAAATGGCTGCGAATATGCCGATGGCGGATTTGGGAGCATGGTGCCGATAGAAGAGGCAATAAACAGAGGCGCAACGGTAGTAGACGTGATTGTGTTGAAAACAGAGGTGACCTATTACAATTCGCTGCCGCCTAAAAATGTTTTTGCGCTGCTTACTCACATTCATTCATATATGGCCGATAGGATTGAAAAACAGAATATTCGCATCGGAAAGTTTGTTGCCACCAATAAAGAGACGCTATTAAACTTTTATTATACGCCCACCGTGCTCACGACCAATTCATTGATTTTTGATAAGAAAAAAATGACGCAGTGGTGGAACAACGGTTTCGAATATGCCAAAACTCGGGCTACGGAAAGCCAGGAAGTGAAAATACCACACGAGGGGTAGCCTTTATTTAAATAGCTCCGAAACTTCAGATTTTACATAGGCAATGGCTTTTGACGAGGGGGTAATTTCGTCCATATATTTTTCGAGAATGATTTTGCGAAGGTTGTCGACATTGCTATCTTTCTGCTGCATTGCGGCTTGCCGGATAATCTGAATGGTCGTGTTTTTTGCGGTCGAAATCATCGTCCAACATTCTGGACTGATATAAATCTGTTGGGTCAAGTTATGATCGAATTCTTGTTCGATGCTATTGATTAATAGGTTTTCGTAATCAGCAATGTCATCTGAAAATGGTTTGACCCGAATCAATAGTTTTTTAGGGTCGATTCGTTCTAAAAACAATACCAGTCTTTCGTAGGCTTGTAGCCGAAGGGGCAAGGTTTCTTTTTGAGCTTCTTTGTGGATGAGGTATCTTCTGCGTCCCTCTTCGTTTCTGGTGTGACCTTTAAAAAAGTAATACGCTACAATTCCTACTACGATTGCCGGTAGTAGATAGGCGGCATAATTGATAACTTGCATGGCTTCTCTCATAGATACGATTTTAGAAAGGGCAAATTTAAACTCTTTGCAGTCGTTGTACAAGTTTTCCTAATATGCTTTGAGGTGTTTGGCTTAAGCTTGCTGTAGTTTTGAGAGAAATCATATTCGATATAAGATTGTTTTAAATAAGAAAGATCGCCATTGGGCGACCTTTCGAATAAAAAAACAAATAGTACTTCAGATTAATTCTTAAGTATTTTATAGGATCCAACCTGTCCGTCTATTGAAACTCTCATAACGTAAGGGCCTGGTTGCAGTGCAGTAAGATCTAATTCTTTTGTAGTAGCTTCCACTTGGGTGTAGCGTACGCGTTGTCCTAAGATATTATACAGCGCAACAGACTCAATGTTGTTGATTGATTGCAGTGTAATTTTTTCGGCCGTTGGGTTTGGATAGAACGTAAATCCTTCCAATTTACTGTCCTCAATTTTCACAATACCATCTTGCACAGGTGAAGACCAACCAACTTGATCATTTCCACCATTGAAAAGACCAACTATGGTAGATGATCCTGTAGCAATGTCTAATCTTCTCCACTCAGAGCTAAAAGAGCCATTGTTAAAAGCGGATAAGTAAACATATCCAGGATCTTCAGCTATCCAGCTACCACCTTGTCCGAAGTTGGCGTCAAAACCAAGACTTCCAATAACGGTGCTTCCACCTGTAGTCAAATCAATTTCGAAAAACTGGTCGCTAACAATATCATGGCTATATCCTTTCCCCATATCATCGATCATAAGGGAAATTGCGCCTTCTAGTCCTGTAAGACCAATAGTGGTTCTCGACACGGCATCAATATCGATTAGCGATAATGTTGACTGGGTGATGTCGGTAGAAATTGCATAAAGTTCACCAGAAACAGGGTCGAACTCGGCACCTGCCCATGTTTCAGCTCCTGGTGCTGCAATATTACCAAGTAGCGTGTATGCACCAGAATCTAGATCAATTTCGAAGAAACTTCCAGCATTATCCAAAGCATAAGCTGTACCATTATTGTTGGGATCTATGGCTCCCGCATTTTCAAAATCTACAGCGGATGAAGGCCCAATAACAGTGAATGCATCAGGATCGTTTAAATCAAAAGTAATTAAGTTTTCTGTGGAATTGTTAATGCCGTAAACTTCTCCGGCAGCTCCACCTCCACCACCAACTTCGTCGTCTCCAAGAACGTTCCAAACTAGGGCAACACTCAAACCGAGGTCGCTAAAAGGGGTAGGAGATAATGCACCACAATCTTCAGCTTCGATATAACTCGGGCCAGTTTCACCAGCCGAATTTACACCCATAGTCATATAGTTGGTTCCAGTACCATCATCAACAAGAACTAGTTCCATAACCATAGACTCTCCTGCTGGGATAGTAGCTGAGATTGGTACGTTGACAATAGATAATGCATCGTCATTTGTCGCAGTATATACCTCTGTGCCTTGCAGGGTTAACGTTCCATTTGGAAATGTGTTGGGAGTGGCGGAATAAATATTCACCGTAATCGGGAAACCTGAAGGCGTGGAGATCGCATCAATGGCAAACTCAACGGAGTTGACTTCAAAGCCGTCTGTAATACCA
>Ga0209075_1001557_pt1 | contig 21499 bp, 26 predicted proteins | sample Stecom2011_FD_187523 | JGI IMG/M metagenome (GOLD analysis project Ga0209075, IMG submission 187523) | Agricultural soil microbial communities from Utah to study Nitrogen management - Steer compost 2011 (SPAdes) (version 2) | ecosystem: Environmental > Terrestrial > Soil > Agricultural land...
TACGTTATACCACCCAGTCCGTCAGTGAGATCGCCTATGAACTGGGCTATGCCGACCTGTCCAACTTCAGTCGGGCGTTTCGCAAGTGGACTGGCAAGTCTGCCTCTGAATTCCGGGAAGGTGGGGTTGATCCGGCGCCTGATGTTGGGCCCTGAAAGTGGGTTGTCTTTCCCAGACTATGCCCCGATATTGTGACGGACGGGGAGGTTGGATTATTTTTCCCGCCAGAAAAAAGATGTCTGAGCGAAGCGAGTTGTTTTTTCCAAGGGAAAAATAATCCAACCTCCCCAGTCCCGCCCCCAAACCCGAAGGCTGGGGCCCAAGCCAGAACCCAAGCATCAACCCAGAAGGAAACGAAACCAGATGGAAACCAAACCAGACACCCACAGCAAAGTCATAGGCTACCTGCTCTGGATCTTCGGATTCCTGGGCTCGCACCGGTTTTACTACGGCAAACCGATCACCGGCACCATCTGGTTCTTCACGTTAGGGCTGTTCTTCATCGGCTGGATCATCGACCTGTTTCTGATCCCCAGCATGGACCGACAGGCAGACCGGCGTTTTCAGGAAGGCGAGGTCAGCTACAACATCAGCTGGATTCTGCTCACCTTCCTGGGGGTGTTCGGCGTGCATCGCATGTACATGGGCAAGTGGATTACCGGGCTGATCTACCTGCTGACCGGCGGTTTGTTCTTTATCGGCGTGCTGTACGACTTCTGGACCCTGAATACCCAGGTTTCCGAGCGTAACCACGAAGTCCGTTTCGGCTGATTACAGGCTGGCGGCGGCTTCCAGTTCGGCCAGGCCTTCTTCCAGGTGGTCGAGCATTCGCTGCATGCTGGGCAATGTCCGGCGGCAGCCGATGAGGCCGAATTCTACCTGGCCGTTGTAACTGGTCAGGGTCATGTTCAGGGCCAGGCGGTCCATGGCGATGGACACCGGGTACATGCCTTCGAGCCTGGCGCCGTTCCAGTAGCGGGGCTCCGAAGGGCCGGGCACGTTGGAGATCACTACGTTGAAGGTCTGCCAGTTTGGCGCCATGCCGGTGAGCAGGTGGAAGGCCGCCGGGGCCAGGGTCAGGGCGGTGTAGTTGACGATTTCCTCTGACGACATGTGCCGGTAGCGGTCCTTGGCTTGCTCCATACTCTGGTGGATTTTCATCAGGCGCTGGCCGGCATTGTTTTCATCGGTGTGCAGGTTGGCCAGGATCACGCCTACCTGGTTGCCTTCGGAACTGTCGTCCCGGCGCAGGGAAACCGGCACGAAAGCGATCAGCGGTTTTGCGGGCAGGGCATCCTGGTTCATCAGGTAGGTGCGCAGGGCTGAGGCACACATGGCGGTGACCACGTCGTTTACCGTGGTGCCATAGGCTTCACACACCGCCTTGATGCGTTTCAGGCAGTAAGACTGGGCGGCGAAACGGCGGGAGCCGGTGATTTTCTGGTTCAACACGCTGCGTGGGGCGTGGAAGATGGAGTGGTAGGCCGGGTCTTTGCGGGCCTGGTGGATGGTTTTCAGCAACTCCTTTGCCACCGTGGGAATGGTGCCCAGCTGCTTGCCGGAGCTGCCCAGCAGGTGGGCCACGCTGCGCCAGAGCGACAGGCTGCCCTCGTCGCCACCGGAACGCGCCCTGGGTGTCATATCCCAGATCGGCGGCATGCCGGTTTCATCCGGGTTTTCGCTCAGCATCCGGGTGGCCAGGCGCATCGCAGAAACGCCGTCGATCAGCGAGTGATGCACCTTGGTGTACAGGGCAAACTGTCGGTCTTTCAGCCCTTCAATCAGGTGCACTTCCCACATGGGCCGCTCCCGGTCCATCAGGTGTGAGTGCTCGGCGGAGACAAACGACAACAGCTCCCGGATACGCCCCGGCGTAGGCAGCGCCTCAAAACGGAAGTGGTGCTCCAGGTCCAGCTGATCGTCTTCCACCCACACCGGCTGGCCCAGCCGGTAGCTCAGCCGCCGGTTGAACGGCGCGGTTACCTGATGCTGCTGCCGCAACTGCTCCGCCAGCCGGGCAACGTAATCGTCCGGGGCGTTTTCGGGAAAGGAAAACAGCTGAAGCCCGCCCACGTGCATGGGTTGTTGGCGCTTTTCCAGCCAGAGGAACAATTGATCGGTAGGGCTGAGAGGCTTCACGGTGCATCCCTTGTTATTGATGTCTGGGGTGATACTACCGTAACTTGGTGGCTACTGGATTGACTTGATTAACCTCGGGTTGCGCTCGTTCAGCGACCTGTCACAGGAGAATGCAAAGATGGACGTTGAACAGGCCGTAAAATCCCGCCGCTCGGTGCGGGACTTCCTCGACACCCCGGTACCCGAGGCCACCCTTCGCAAAGTGATCGAAACCGCCACCAGAGCCCCCTCCGGCGGCAACCTGCAACCCTGGCACCTGCACGTAGTCACCGGCGATGCCCTGAACCGCCTGAAAGAACAGATGAAGGCGAAGGTCAGCAAAGGCTTCAACGAAGTCCCGGAATACCAAATCTACCCACCCAAACTGCAATCGCCCTACCGCGACCGCCGCTTCGAAATCGGCGAGCTCATGTATGGCCAGCTTGGCATCCCCCGAGAAGACAAAGCCGCCCGCTTCGAATGGTTCAAACGCAACTTCGAATTCTTCGGCGCCCCGGTCGGCCTGTTCTGCACCGTCGACGACAACATGGGCCCGCCCCAGTGGTCGGATCTTGGCATGATCCTGCAAACCATCATGCTGTTGCTACGAGCCGAAGGCCTCGACAGCTGCGCCCAGGAATCCTGGTCCGTTTACCCGAAAACCATCAGCGAATTCCTGGGCTTGCCCGAAGGCCGAAAAGTCTTCACCGGCATGGCCATCGGCTACGCCAACCCCGACAGCCCGGTGAACCAGATCACCAGCCCCCGGGCACCGCTGGACGAAGTCGTCGAATTCATCCGCTGACGCCTACCGAACTCAGGCCGCCTCCGCAGCCGCCTGCTCAACCGGCACCTCCAACCGTATCCGGTTGCCATCCAACAGCACCGGATACGTTTTCACCTGCACACCCGCATCCTCCAGACACCGCCCGGTCCGCAAACTGAAATGCTGCTTATACAACGGCGAAGCCACCACCGGCTCCCCGTTCACATCCCCGGTAATCCCCCGGGCCAGCACATTCGAGCCGCTGAACGGATCGGTATGGCTGATCGCAAACAACGCAGGCAACCGATGCGGCAGATAAAACACCGCCACCGGTCCGTCCTCGGTCCAAACCGCAATGCCGGAATCCGCCACCAGATCGTCCACCGTACATACCGCTTCCCAACAAGTTCGAGCTTTCATAAAACGTTCTCCTGAATCCCAATGTCGTTAACTTGCCTATCCCACTTATGTCTGCGAGCGCGGGGGCCGGGGTAATTTTCTGGCAGGAAAAAAGATGTCTGAGCAAAGCGAGTTATTTTTTCCAGAAGAAAATTACCCCGGCCCCCGTGCTCCGCCCCCAAAACCAGAAGGCTAGGAGGAAACGAGCTCCGGCCGCCGCTGCCCCCGCTCCGAAGTCCACTGCTGCACCGGATCCTTCTGCTCTGGAGCATTCACAAACTCCCGGAACCGCTTACGCTTCTCCGGATCCTCCACCGCGGTCTTCCACTCACACTGATAGGTGTCGACAATATCCGCCATATGCTGCTCCAGCTCCTCGCCAATGCCGAGGCTGTCCTCCAACACCACCTGCTTCAGATACTCCAGGCCACCCTCCAGATTCTCCATCCACACCGACGTCCGCTGCAGCCGGTCCGCCGTGCGCACATAGAACATCACCACCCGGTCAATGGTCCGAATCAGCTCCTCATCCGACAGATCTGTGGCAAATAGATCCGCATGCCGCGGCCGCATACCACCGTTGCCGCACACATACAGGTTCCAGCCCTTCTCCGTGGCAATCACCCCGAAGTCCTTGCTCTGGGCCTCCGCGCATTCCCGGGTACAGCCAGACACCGCCATCTTCACCTTGTGCGGCGCCCGCAGGCCCTTGTAGCGATTCTCCAGGGTGATCGCCATGCCCACGCTGTCCTGCACGCCATAGCGGCACCAGGTGCTGCCCACACAGGACTTCACCGTGCGCAGGGACTTGCCGTAGGCGTGGCCGGTCTCGAAGCCGGCGGCGATCAGCTTCTCCCAGATCTCCGGCAGCTCGCTCAGGGTGGCGCCGAACAGATCCACCCGCTGCCCGCCGGTAATCTTGGTGTACAGGTTGTATTGCTTGGCCACCTCGCCCAGCACGATCAGCTTGTCCGGGGTGATCTCGCCGCCGGGAATGCGCGGCACGATGGAATAGGTGCCGTTCTTCTGCATGTTGGCCATGAAGGTGTCGTTGGTGTCCTGCAGCGGCACGTGGTCGGTAGCCAGAATGTGCTCGTTCCAGCAGGTGGCCAGAATCGAACCCACCGTTGGTTTGCAGATATCACAGCCCTGACCCTTGCCGTATTGCTTGAGCAGGCCCCGGAAGGTGCGGATACCGTTCACCTTCACCAGATGGAACAGCTCCTGACGGGTGTAGGGGAAGTGCTCGCACAGGTCGGTGCACACCTCCACACCGCGTTTTTCCAGCTCGCTGTCCACCACCTTCTTGAGCAGGGCTGCACAACCACCGCAGCCGGTGCTGGCCTTGGTTTCCGCCTTCACACCGCCCAGGTCGGTGCAGCCGGCGTCAATGGCGCCGCAGATATCGCCCTTGGTGACGTTGTGGCAGGAACAGATCGAGGCCGTGTCTGGCAGGGCGTCGGCCCCCAGCGCCGGGGCACCGCCTTCGCTCTCTGGAAGAATCAGCGCTTCCGGGTTGGCAGGAAGCTCAATGCCGTTGAGGGCATACTGCAGCAGGGTGTCGTAAGGGCCGTTGTCGCCCACCAGGATGGCACCCAGCAGGGTCTTGCCGTCCTGGCTCACCACCATGCGCCGGTAGTGGCCGGCCTGCTCGTCGTGGTAGCGGATATTGCGGGCGCCGGGGGTCTTGGCGTGGGCGTCGCCGATGGAGCCCACATCCACTCCCAGCAGTTTGAGCTTGGTGCTCATATCTGCGCCGGTAAAGGCCGCACTGGCGTCGTTATTCAGCGCGGCGGACAGGGTGCGGGCCATGGTGTAACCCGGTGCCACCAGCCCGAAAACGAAGTTGTTCCAGAGCGCGCATTCGCCGATGGCATGGATGTGCGGGTCGGAGGTGGTGCACTGGTTGTTGATCACAATGCCGCCGCGCTCGCCCACTTCCAGACCACAGGCCCGGGCCAGGGTGTCCTGGGGCCGGATGCCGGCGGAGAACACGATCAGGTCGGTTTCCAGATGGCTGTCGTCGGCGAAGTTCATCCGTAGCCGCGCGGCGCTGCCCGGCACAATGGCGGTGGTAGCTTTCTCGGTGTGCGCCTGCACACCCAGGTTTTCAATTTTCTGACGTAACAGGGCGCCACCCTGGTCGTCCAGCTGCACCGGCATCAGGCGCGGGGCGAATTCCACCACACTGGCCTGCAGGCCCAGGCTCTTCAACGCGTTTGCCGCTTCCAGCCCCAGCAGGCCGCCGCCCACCACCACGCCGGTTTTGGCGCCTTTGGCGCTGGCCTGAATGGCATCCAGATCGTCCAGGGTGCGGTATACGAAGCAGCCGTCCTGATCGTTACCTTCAATCGGCGGCACGAACGGATAGGAGCCCGTCGCCAACACCAGCTGGTCGTAGGCATAGGCGCCTTCTGGGGTAGTGACCACCCGATTGTCCCGGTCGATAGCTGTGACAGGTTCGTTCAAGTGCAGGTCAATGCCCTGCTCCTCGTACCAGTCCGCCGTGCCCATGGCGAGGTCTGCATGGCTGGAGCCGCTGAAATACTCGGACAGGTGCACCCGGTCGTAGGCCAGTTGCTTCTCTTCACCGAACACCAGAATGTTAAAACGCCCGGCAGCCGGTGACTGGGTGAATTGCTCCAGGAAGTGATGACCCACCATGCCGTTGCCGATCACAATCAGGGTTTGTTTGCTCATGGGCTGCCTCTTCTCCAAACGAAAAAAGCCGGAGCATCATGCCCTCGAAAGAGAACAGATGGTCCGGCACCAATGCCAACAACAATGATCTGATGGTCCGGCCTGATTCCTTGGCCGGGACAGTCGTCCTTGGTTAACTCAAAGCGATCTCCGTGCCAACTTTTTAAATCTATTTAATTCAATGAGTTGGCATTTTTGGCTGTTTGGTCGACCTTGTAACAGGCAAAAAGGTGCCCCGGGATGGGGCGACATGCCCGATGTTGAGGCTGGCGGTTCTGGCCTGTTAATTGCTGCATACCCGTCAGACAGAAATTAGCTGTGTGCTGACACAAGGAGCTGCACCATGAACACCCAACGCCACCCCCATGTGACCGCCGCGGCGACTGCCGCGGATTTCCTGATCGCCTCCCGGCAGTGCGAGATTCGTAACCTGGAGCACTTTCTGCAGATGGGCCGGCTGGTTCAGAGCGTAGGCAATCTGGTGCACGGACTGCAGCGGGAGCGGGGAGCCACCAGTCTGTTTCTCGGTTCCGGGTGTCAGCGCTTCACCAGGGAGCGGGCCCTGGTGCTGAAACAGAACGACCAGCTGGCCTCAATCTTCCGGCAGGCGCTGGCGGATATCCAGCATGACCTGACCGACCACCCGGTCAGCAGCCCGTTGCTTGGGCACATTGCCAGCGCCCTGCATTGCCTGGATCAGCTGCCAGGCCTGCGGCGCCGAGTGGCTGACCAGTCTGTCAGCGTGGACGAGGCCACTGACTGGTTTTGCGACACCATCCACCGGTTGATCACGGTGGTATTCGAGGCCGCCGAAACCGTCGCTGAACCCTCGATCGCCGGACTGTTGGTGGCCCTGGTGCACGTGATGAATGGTAAGGAGTATTGTGGCCAGGAGCGGGCCGCGGGCTCGGCCGGGTTCTCCAGCGGCCAGTTCGACAGTGCACTGTCACGGCGCATGATGCACCTGGTTGAGGCGCAGGAACGGTGTTTTGACGTGTTTGTAAACTTCGCTCACGAAGAAAGCCTGGGGCTCTGGCAAGCCCTTCGCGCCCACCCTCGGGAGCTGGAAATTGAACGCATGCGGCAGAAGGCGGTGTCGGTCGGGCGCTACAAAGCGCTGGATGAAGGACTGGCGGACCAATGGTTCAGTCTGATGACTGAGCGTATGGATGATCTCAAGAACATTGAAGATGCCATCGAAAGCGCGTTTCACCATCGCTGTGTCGAGCGCTACACCGAAGCCCGCCACTCGCTGGCTCACCAGGAAACCCTGCTGGCCTCTCTGGAACAACGGCACGCTTCGAGCACTCCGGTCCTGGTGGTGTGCAATGACGGCTCGGACGCCGGTGCGGTGGATGCCTGGGCCGGCGATGGCGTCGGGCAACAGGCAGGCCGGTCGATCTTCGACCTGGTTCAGGCGCAAACCCGACGACTGCGCCAGATGTCCGAAGAGCTGCAGAGCGCAAAGGATGCGCTGGAAGAGCGGCGCACCCAGGAAAAAGCCGTGTTGCTGCTGATGGAGCATCGCAACATCAGCAACGACGAAGCCCACCGGTTACTGAGGAAACTGGCGATGGATCAGGGTAAGCGTTTGCCCGACGTGGCCCGGGCGTTGATATCCATGTCCGCAGTGATTGGCAATCAAGCTGCCGGGCTCAACAGCTGCAGCGGCACGCGATAGCGCAACAGGCGGGATTGCTGGCTGACCAGAACGGTGCAGGTTTTGCGGTTAACCCGGATGACCTCGCCTTTCTTCTCACCGCGGCCATCACCGAAACGCACGGTATCCCCAACCTGCCACTGTTGCCGGGCTTGCTTCGGGCTCGGCAGTTCAAAGGCTACGCCCGAAAGCTCGATGCCGGCCAACGTTGCCTGCTTACTCAGATATTGTCGGGTAGCCCCAGCGGCACCGCTGTTATGCAGCTCGTCCAGCGCTTCATAGAAGTGCCGGTTATGAACGGAGCCGTAATGCCGTTGCCCGGCGCTGTGCTGCAGCAAATGGGCGAACTCATGGCAGCAGGTGTGCGCCAGCAGGTTCAGCACACTCACTTCACCGTCAAAATAGCCGCGGCTCCGGATTTCCCGGGTGGATAACCAGCCCTGGGCGGTTTCCGGTTGGTGCTTGGCGGCAATCATCCTGGCACCGTAGGTGATCAGATGTTGCTTCTTGCGAGGATCATAACGGTGGTAAGTGGCTTGCCCGGAGCCTACGCGCAACACCAGTCCTGCACACTGGTTCTGTTCTCGAATCCAGTCTTTGGCGGGGTCCCAGAGGACGTCTCGGGTAGCCTGGCACATGAGGGTGCCGATGGCATGTACGTACGAAGATCGTTGGGGCATGAGTCGTGATGGTGCCAAAAAACAGTCACTTGATTGTATGGATGAATAGACTAACCAGCGAATTTACAAATTGCTATGGCCCGTGTTGGCAGAGTTGTTTAGAGTCTCTCCATATTTTGTGTAGTGGTCGTTTCAGGAGGTACCTTTCCACCATGAACGCTGAACAGCTAAAACGGCTTTAAGATGACCCCTGGTCTGCCGCCGATAACCTGCGGGCCAACTCCGACCTCAGTCCAGTGAATACGCCACGCCGGTACTCGGCCTGATTTTCCCGAAATTCGCCGACAACAAGTACAAGCGTGCCGGGCCGGACATCACCAGCGAGTTCACGGAGCTCAGAGGCACCCGGCGGGAAAAACCAATCTCAGAATCGCCATCCAGAAATGCGGCTTCTATCTCCCGGACCATGCCCGCTACCACTATCTTCTAAGCCTGCCGGAGCAGGAAGACCTGGCCAGGAGAATCAAACAGGTCATGGAAGCCATCGAGGAATACAAAACCGAGCTGGATGGCATCCTGCCCAGAGACGAATACTTTGCGCTTACCCGCATTAGCAACACACTGCTGGCGGAACTACTGAAAAACTTCTCCAACATCCCGGCTGATGCCAATGGCGATATTTTCGGCAAGATCTACGAGTTCTTCCTGGGCAAGTTTGCCCTGATAGAAGGCCAGAAAGGTGGTGAGTTCTTTACGCCCACCTCGGTGGTTAAGCTGATGGTGGAAATTATCGAACCACACCACGGCACGGTATACGATCCGGCCTGTGGGTCGGCCGGGATGTTCGTGCAGTCCCAGCAATTCGTGGAGCGCCACCGCAAGAAGCTGGACGAACTGGGCGAAGCCCACGACGAAGGCCAACTCTACGTCTACGGACAGGAAAAGACCCTGGATACCGTCAAGCTGGCCAAGATGAACCTAGCTGGTAACGGCCTGAGAGGCGAAATCCGCCAGGCCAACAGCTACACTGAAAACCCCTTCGACGGCTTCGGAAAATTCGACTTCGTGATGGCCAATCCGTCGTTCAACGTGGACGACGTGCCCCTGACCTCGGTGGAAGACGATCCCCGTTTCAACACCTACTGCCTGCCCCGCAAGAAAACCAAGGCCAAAGCCAGCGAGAAGGGCAAGGAAACCGCCCCCAACGCCAACTACCTGTGGATCAACCTGTTTGCCACCTCCCTGAAGAACAACACCCCGGAAAGCGGTCGGGCGGCGCTGGTGATGGCCAATTCTGCTTCCGACGCTCGCCACAGCGAGGCGGATATTCGCCAGACCCTGATCGAGAACAACCTGATCTACGGCATGCTCACCCTGCCGTCCAACATATTCTACACGTTCTACACGGTTACCCTGCCCGCCACCCTCTGGTTCTTCGACAAGAACAAGCAGGACGACCGCATCCTGTTCATCGATGCCCGCAATATCGGCATTTTCCTGGCCTGATCTTTTTACCTACGTCCACCTGCGCTATTCCGGAATATCTGAAGCGTTGAAGGAGCTTGCCAATGGTGCGAATGTTCTGCACTTGAAGCCCGATCTCATCGGAAAACAGAAATATCTTGTTCCCGATACGCTGACAGTAGAAAAGTTCGTGAAGCTGGTTGAACCGTTTTATGAACAAATAGAGAAACTAGAACAGCAAATTGATATGTTGGAGTGTACGAAAAACCAACTCCTTCCCCGCCTGATCTCGGGCAAACTCTCCGTGGAAAACCTGGATATCCAGTTTCCACCCTCCGTGCAGAGTGATTCGTCAGGTGGTGCCGGCGAAGCTGCCTCTTGAACCTCTAACGGTAATCAGACAAACTGTCACCAGATATCGATAAATGGTGACATTTTGTCTGATTCCGGCTCTGCCCGATCATCCCGGGCACAACTCCAAACCCTGTTCCGACAGCGCGGCGGCCAGCTTCGCCTGAGCGAAGCGCTGGCTCGGGGCTATAGTCGGTACCAGTTCTATCAGCTTCGGGATGAAGGGCTGATAGAGCCGGTCAGCCGTGGTCTATACCGGCTGGTGGATCTTCCCCCGATAGAAAACCCGGACCTGGTGGCCGCTGCTACCCGTTTTCCCAATGCGGTGCTTTGCCTGATTTCTGCGCTGGACTGGCACGGCATTACCACGCAGATTCCCCATCAGGTGCACCTGGCGGTGGCGCGGGGTGCCCGCCTGCCGATGCTCGATTATCCGCCGGTGGCCGGGTACCGGTTCTCCGGGCAGTCCTTCAGTGCAGGCATTGAGCGGGTCGACGTAGACGGCATTACCCTGAACGTCTACAACCCGGAGAAAACCCTGGCGGACTGCTTCAAGTTCCGGAATCGTATCGGCATGGATGTGGTGCTGGAGGCGCTGGAGCTATATCGCACTCGGAAAACCTTCCTGCCGGGCAAGCTGATGGAATACGCCAGAATCTGCCGGGTTGCCAACGTGATGGCACCCTACGTGGAAGCCCGGCTGTGAATGGAATCAGTTAATCAACGGAATAACCAAAGTGAAAGGAGATCACGGTGGCCAAAAACATCGCCGCGTCTGTTCGCCAAAAACTGCTCAATAAGTCCCGGGAAGAAAAACGTCCCTTTCAGGAGTTACTTCAGTACTACGCCATGGAGCGGTTTCTGTATCGGCTCAGTCAATCGCCCCACAACGGCTGTTTTACCCTGAAAGGAGCTTTAATGCTGTGGGCCATGCAGAGGCCGACCAGCCGACCGACCCGGGATATCGATATGCTGGGGCAGACCAGCAACGAGCCAGAGGCGATTCTTGGCCAGGTGCGGGACATTATTGAGACTGAGGTGACGGATGATGGCTTGCGCTTTGATGCGGATACCCTGAAAGCAGAGGCCATCACTGAAGATGCTGACTACCAGGGGCTGAGGGTGACCTTCACTGGTTTTCTCGAAAACGCCAGAATTTCGATGCAACTGGATATTGGCTTTGGTGATCCCGTCTTTCCGTTCCCTTCCTGGCTGGAGTTTCCGGCCTTACTGGATTTTCCCGCTGCACGTATCAAGTGTTACACCCCGGAATCGTCCATTGCCGAGAAGTTCCAGGCGATGGTGAACCTGGGTGAGCTGAACAGCCGGATGAAGGACTTTTACGATATCTGGCTGTTGTCTCGCCAGCACAGCTTCCGGTTGGAAAACCTGAAGGGTGCCGTTGACGGCACCTTCCAGAAACGCGGGACCGAAATCCCTGAAACCAATCCGTTTTCTGACGCTTTTGTGGACAGCAAGCAGCCACAGTGGCAGGCTTTCCGTAAACGCCTTGGCCAGGATCATGTGCCGGAGGAATTTTCGGAAGTTGTAGAGGTGGTGGTTGAGTTTCTTGGGCCGGTGATGGACGGTAACGTCTCGGATGCCCCCGAGGAAATCTGGCATCCACCTGGTCCGTGGAGTCGGCAGGCCGATGGCTAGCTTTATTTCGGAAGACAATATCGAACAGGCGCTGTTGCAGCGCCTTCAGCACATTCATGGTTTCAATGTGCTGGATTGTTATACCGCAAGCCGGAAGAACTGAACGAGGGCTCTCACCGTGCCGATAAGCGGGATTTGATTTTCCCGGTCGAGTTAAAAACCGCCTGCCTCGAATTGAACCCTGGCATTCCTGAAAGCAAAATCGATGAAGCTATTGAACGGGTGACGAACCGGCGCGCAGCCATGTCTCCGATTGCGGCCAACCGTGAGCTTTATGGCCTGATCCGGGATGGCGTCCCGGTGCAGTTTGAGGATGAGCGCTGCATCAAGCCGCACGGGAAAGTCCGGCTGGTCCATTTCGACGACCCGAAACAGAACCGCTGGCTGGCGGTTTCCCAGCTTTGGATCAAGTCGGTGGGCCAGCCAGGCCCCGAAGGCCGCTTACCGTCGCCCGGATGTAATCCTGTAAGTTAACGGGTTGCCACTGGTCTTTATCGAGCTGAAGAACTCCAATGTGCGGCTTCGCAATGCCTTCGAGGATAACCTGCGCAGTTATCGCCACGACATTCCCCAATTGTTTCACTGTAGCGCATTCTGTGTGCTGTCTAATGCCATGGAAACCCGTGTGGGAAGCTTCTCTGCTGGCTGGGAGCACTTCTTTAACTGGGTCCGGGTGGAGAGAGAATGAGGCGGTAAATCGTAAGGAAATCACTGAGCAGGCCACCAGCCTGGAGCATGCTGCCGATGGCCTGTGCGAAAAGTCTCGCCTGCTCGATTGCGTCGAGAACTTCATCCTGTTCCACAAGGGTGAGACCAAGATTATTGCCCAGAACCACCAATTCCTTGGTGTGAACAACGCCTATGAGCGTTTCTGTAAACGCAGCGAATACGATGGCAAGCTGGGGGTGTTCTGGCAGACGCAGGGCTCGGGCAAAAGCTTTTCAATGATTTTCTACGCTCGCAAGATTTTCCGGAAGGCCACGGGCAATTTCAGTTTTGTGGTGGTGACCGATCGCCAGGATCTGGATGGGCAGATTTACCGCAATTTCCTGAATGCGGAGACGGTTCGCAAAGAGGATGCTGCGCAACCGGCTAATGCCGAAGAAATGCGCAAATTTCTGGGGCAGAACAAGAAGGTAGTGTTCACCCTGATTCAGAAGTTCCGGCATGTCAAAGGGCGGAAGTACCCTCGGCTGTTTGACCCCGAAAAGGAAAATCGGGAAATCATCGTGATGGTGGATGAGGCCCACCGCACCCAGTAAAAGAACCTGGCGGAAAACATGCGGGCAGGACTGAAGGGTGCGCACTTCCTGGCCTTTACGGGTACGCCGTTGCTGGGGCGTGATCGCAAGAGCAACAGCTGGTTTGGCGATTATGTGTCTGAGTACAACTTCCAGCAGGCGATGGAAGATAACGCCACTGTGCCGTTGTTCTATGAGAAATGAGTGCCGAAGGTCCTGATTCAGAACGACGATCTCGGTGATGAGTTCTACGAGTTACTGGAAGACGAAGACCTGGACGAAGCCCAGCAGGAAAAGCTGGAGAAAAAGTGCGCCCGTGAACTGGAAGTTATCAAGCGGGACGACCGGTTGGATACCATTGCCCGGGACGTCGTGTATCACTTTCCCCGCCGTGGTTACCTTGGTAAGGGCATGGTGATCACGCTGGACAAGGTCACCGCCGTGCGCATGTACGACAAGGTGCAACAGCACTGGAAAGACGAACAGAAACGCCTGCTGAAGCTGGTTAAAGAGTCAACCAACGAGGTTGAGAAGGCCCGCTACAAGAAGATCCGGGATTACATGAAAACGGTCGAGATGGCCGTGGTGATCGGTGATCCGAAAGCGGACGAAGAAAAGTTCGAGAAGCAGGGCCTGGATATCAAGCGCCTGGAGCAGCTTGATGAACACATGCACGACGTGGAATACAACTTCAAAGACCCGGAGCACCCCCTGCAGTTGGTGTTCGTCTGCGCTATGTGGTTGACCGGGTTTGATGCGCCCACCGTATCCACGCTTTATCTCGACAAGCCCATGAAGGGCCACGCTCTGATGCAGACCATTGCCCGGGCAAACCGGGTCGCGTCATATCGAATTGCATTCAGTGTTTGAGAAACAGGATACCTTCAAGAATATCGGCTTCTTTAACCAGGCAGCCGATACCCTCCTGAGCAACGAAGACTGGCGCAAGCAGATATTGATGAAGTCAGTCAGAAGTTCTCTGAGTTGCGAGCTTTTATCGAAGACAAGCTGCAGCAGCTTTTGGAGCAGAATCACACCCGCACAGACTTTGCCTAACGGTTACAGGAGATCATCGACAAGTACAATTCCGAGAGTTCGTCTGCGGATGCGTACTATGAAGATCTGGTTCAGTACGTTGGTAACATTCGGGAAGAATCAGAGCGGCATATTCGTGAAGGTCTCAGCGAGGATGAGCTTGAAATATATGACCTTTTGAAGAAGGACAAGCTCACCAAAGCCGAGGAACAGAGGGTAAAGCTGGCTGCAAAGGACTTGATCATTCGGTTGATGGAAGGACATCCAAAAGTGTTGGTTCAGGATTGGTGGAAGGATGGCCAGACCCAGCGTGCGGTGAAGGCAGCCATTAAGGAAGTTCTGGATAAAAATCTACCGGAGAGCTACGACCGTGTGGCTTTCAAGGAGAAGTGTGACAACGTTTTCGAGCTGGTAGTAGAGTTTGCGGCTAGTGGTCGAAAGTGGGTGGCGTAGCGGCGGGCAACCTTTTTAAAGTCACCACCCACAACAAGAAATTACAAAGAAATCGTTAGATACCGGGTGAAATCGATCCAGCAATTTTGTCAAATTCTTCTTCTGGGAAGCTGAAAATAAGGATGGAATCGGGGTCCTCTTCATTGACCAAATAGCCGGTCAGATAATTACGGTACTTCGTAGAAAACCCTTTGAAACCTGAGGAAAAGTGAAGCGAGTTTGTGTCAACCGTCTCTGATTGCGAGTCGGATCTGAGCTTGTTCAGAAAGTCTGGGACTGAAGATATTTCTGCGGGCACGGGCTCTACTCGAATGAATCCGATGAACTTCCCGTCGCTAAAAAGGGTTGTTTCGTTGCTATCAATGCGCAAAGTATCAAACAAGGATGACTGCACTGACACCGCGTAATCTTGGCTGGGTGACAATGATATCGACTTGGTAGATGCGCAGCCAGAGAGGGCGAAAATGAGTAGCGCTATTGCAATGAACTTCATTGGTTTTATGTGTCCTTGTCTTATTTCAGTGAAGCTTCCAGCGGGCTCCTAAATTGCAGCCCACGAGCCAACTTGCAGGTAAGGCTTAGCTTAACCGAGCCTCGTGTAAAAGGCTCTCCGGCCGAACGGATTACTCTGATTGCCCAGTTTCGGATACCGTTTGCTGGTGAGAGCAGGTCTTCAGGGTTTGGCACAGAATCTATCCAACGACTGCATTCATCGCTCTCAGTGATCAGTTGCGCGATGAGCTCAAGTGTCTGCGTCGTTATACTGCCAGCATGAAACCGACTTGCGACGCGCTCGCTGTAAAAGGCAGTGATGATAGCCTGAACCGCAGTAACTTCTTCCTCAGTTAAATTAGTATTGCTCACTATCAATGTCCTTTTGATAGATTAAATGACAAAAGAGGGGCAAACGCCCCTCTTTTTGGTGCCAAAGCGTGAATTACGCTTCGATTGGCGAGCGCCAGTCGTCTGCACCGGAAGTACCGGCAACGGCATGCTCCCAGGTTACCTTGCGGTAGGACAGGGACACGGTCACCAACTGGGTGAAGTCAGCATTGGCGGCGTCCTGGCAGTGGGGCATGTTGCAGTCGATGTCGATGATGGTGGCATCTTCCAGGATGGTGGAGAAGAAGTGCTCCTGCTTGCCTTCTACGGAAGTGCGGTACCACTTGAGCTCTACCTTCGGCAGCATTTCACCGGAAGCCAGGGCGTTGTACATCAGCGGGGTAGCTTTGTTCAGGGCAGAAGTGAACTTGAACGGCTTGTGTACACGCTGGCCGGAAGGCTGACCGGACTGCGGGTCAGTCGGAACGGTGACAACGTGGCTGAATTCCTGAACCAGCACTTCGTCTTCGTGACCTTCAACGTAGATGTTGCCTACGGAGTCGGAAGTGAATGCGCCAGCGGTGATGTTACCCTGAGTTTTACCTTCGATGCTGATATAACAAGGAGTTGGCATAGTCTGCTCCATGACGTTTGAGTGAATGTGTGTCCCCGGGGTCTTCCCTGGACGGGGGTGTTATTAACAAGCACTGTGCCAGTTTCCGAAAGATCAACTAAAACATACAGATAGGATTCTGTTCGGACGGGTTGGGAAGCGTCGTGGCAAGGTGTTGCCTGGGGGCTGGGCGAGGAATTGCTACCCGGGCAATAAATTGCCCGGGTAGCGGTGTGTCAGGCTGATTGCAGAACTTGGCTCTCTTTCATGGCAGGTTTTGCCGGGCAGCGCTTGGGAGCAGTGCGTATATGGGTGGCATAGAGGGTCAGGCCGGTGAACGACAAGCCACCTACCAGGTTACCCAGCACGGTCGGGATCTCATTCCAGATGAAGTAATCCATGATGCCGAATTCGCCGCCCATCATCAGGGCAAACGGGAACAGGAACATGTTGACGATGGAGTGCTCGAAGCCCATGTAGAAGAACAGCATGATCGGCATCCACATGGCCAGTACCTTGCCTTGCACCGTGGTGGAGATCATCGCACCGACCACGCCCATGGACACCATCCAGTTACACAGCACGCCGCGCAGAAAAATGGTAAACCAGCCTGCAGCGCCATGCTCGGCGTAACCCAGGGTGCGGGCTTTGCCGATGGACGCGATCTTGTCGCCCACTACGCCGGGCTCGGTATTGAAACCGTAGGTAAAGACGAAGGCCATGATCGCAGCCACGGTGAGGGCGCCGCCGAAGTTGCCGAGAAACACCCAGCCCCAGTTGCGCAGAATACCCCGGGTATCCACCCCCGGGCGCCGGTCCAGCAGGGCCAGGGGCGTGAGCATGAACACGCCGGTGAGCAGGTCGAAGCCCATCAGGTAGAGCATGCAGAAACCGACCGGGAACAGCATGGCGCCGGCCAGGGGGCTGCCGGTCTGGACAGTGACGGTGATGGCAAAGACCGCGGCCAGGGCCAGGATGGCACCGGCCATGAAGGCCCGGATCAGGACATCCCGGGTGGCCATGGAGACTTTTGATTCTCCGGCGTCGACCATCTTGGTGACGAACTCGGAAGGTAGAATGTAAGACATAAGGGATTCCTCCTGGTTTTCTGACGCGCTTGCCGCGCCAAAAAAAAGGCGCCGCTCACGGTTCGCTCTGGAAGCGAAGGTGAGCAGACGCCGTCGTCTGAAGTCATGCATTTTCGGTGTGGCAGAGTGCTGGTCTGCTGAATAGATGTCAGCAGGGTTCGTGCCAGCTTTCAGGGTTTTATGGAAAGTGCTTTGGTTTCAGCAACAAAGCTAACGAAGGTGCAGATTTGGTCAGTGCGTCCTGAGGTGGCGGGCGGCACTGATGCGGTGCAGACTGCGTGGTACGGGTGCATTTTCAGCGCAAGCTGAAACGAACCGGCAGCGCGTAGGCAAAGGTTCGCCCGCGCATTTCCGGCGGAACGGCAGGCAGTGGTGCGGCCTGCTCCAGCATTTGCAAGGCGGCATCGTCAAGCAGGCTGTGGCCGGAGCTGTCACGGAGCGCGTGGGACAGCAACTCGCCGTCGCGGGAGAACTCGAACACGATCACCGGCGTGCCCTGCTGGCCCAACCGGCGGGCCCGGCGCGGGTAGTCGTAATAGCGGGCCAGGTGGCGGCTGAGCTTGCTCAGATAGCTGTCGACATCGGCGGAGTTGCCGGCGGTCTGCAGGGGCACGGCATCCTGGCTTTCCGAGGCGTCACCCTCTTCCCCGGATGTCTCCGTGGCTTCCGGAACATCGGCCGCAGGGGCCGGCTCTGCCGGCGCGGGTGCCGGGGCAGGCTCCGGTGTTGGCTCGGGGTCAGGTTCTGGTTGAGGCTCTGGCTCTGGCTCTGGCTCCGGAACCGGCTCGGGCTTGGGCTCCGGCTTTGGCTCGGGTTTCGGTTCCGGTGCGGGCTCTGGCTCTGGCTTAGCAACGGGGGCGGAGGGCTTTTCCGCTGGCGCAGGGGTTTTGCGTCCGGCCAGGCTGATCTTGATAGCCGGTGCGGTGTTCACCGCGCTGTCGCCCAGAGTTGCCAGTTGTATGGGTTTGTCGGGTGCCGCCAGCGCCAGCCCGACGGCCGTGGCGGCTATGGCCAGCACCAGAAACAGCAACTTGGGGCCCTTGTGTTCCGGCATCATTGACCGGGCTCCGTCAGCAGCAGCACCTCGGTGTAGCCGCCCTGCTCCAGAACGGACAGCAGTGCTTCCAGGTCGGACATGCTGAGGGACTGGTCTGCGGCAATTCTCAGGGGATGGTTGTCATCGGGTTTCGGCAGGGCGGCCAGTAACTGTTCTTCAGCGAGCACCTTGCCCTGCACTGTCCACTGGCCACCGGCTGTGACCATCAGGTCAGCCTCCGGTGAACGCTGCTGTTCCAGCCGGGCGGCCCCGGGCAGCTCCGGCAGGGGCTCGTTGGCCAGCTGGCCGGCTACGATAAAGAAGATCAGCAGCAGGAATACCAGGTTGATCAACGGCAGGAGTGCGTCTTCAACCCGGTCGAGCAAGCCTTTTCCCGAGGTGGAGGGAGGTGGAACCAGTTCTGTCATAGGTCGTTGGTGCTTTGGCGATTCCAGTGAGCTTCCACGCCGGCGTTGTCCAGCGCGCTCAGGGTACGGGTAAAGTCTGCCAGGCGGGTGTCTGCGCTGGTGCCCAGGTTGGCTTCCCGGATGCCGGCGTTCTGCAGGGCTTCCAGCAAGTCTGCGAGATGGTACCGGGTATCCTGCCAAAGAACCTGGCCGCTGGCGGTTACCTGCAGCTCAGGCAGTGGCTCACCGGTCACGCTGCTGCGGCTTTCGGTGTTATTACCCAGCTCCAGATAGTCCACCGGCAGCAAACGTGTAGTGAGCATGAAAAACACCAGCAGAATAAACACCACATCAATCAGCGGTGTAATCCGGATCGGCAGGGGCCGGTTGGGCCGGGGTTCAACCAGCTGCATGGGCGAAGCGCGGGCTGTCGTTGCCGGAATAGTTTCGGGTATCGGCTGCCGCCTTGGCGGGTTCATCCGCTGTGATGTTCCGGGGCGCTCCCGCCGCCTCGCCTGAAGGCACCACATTGAACACACTGACCAGTGCACTGTTGATGGTCTTGTGAATCCGGCGCAGGCGGAATTCGATCCAGGCGGCCAGGGCGGCAAAGGGAATGGCGACAATCAGGCCCGCTGCGGTGGTCATCAGGGCCTCGTAAATACCGCCACTAAGCTGACTGGCGTTGGCCCGGCCTTCGGTAGCGGCCATGGCGCTGAACGCTTCCATCATCCCCATAACGGTACCCAGAAGGCCCAGCAGTGGAGCCAGTGCGGCAATCACCTCGATGATTTTCAGCGGCGCCTCAAAGGGCTCCAGGGCTCCCTGGGCATCCCGCACGGCGGTCTCGCGCACGGCCGGGGTGTTGGGGTTGGTCTGGCAGGCGCTCATGGTGTTCACCAGCAGGTGCATCAGCGGATTGCCGCGGCCAAAAAAGCCCGCTTGCTGGCGCACCTGTTCCGGGCGGGTGTCCGACGGGGCAGATTGCCACTGGTCTACCAGGGTGCGCAGTTTGCGGGTGTATCGCGGGGCATAGAAGCTGCCGTACAGCATCAGGTAGACAAAGGTAACGGCACCGATCATCGCCAGGACAATGAGTACGATCATGATCGGGCCGCCCATGTCGACCAGCTGGTTTAACGGGCTGAGTTCGGTCAGGGTCTCGGGTACGGCGCTGATGGGGTCCATGAAGCAACACTCGGAAGAATGAAAATAGAACTAAATAATAACGATTATCACTAGAATTACAAGTGGGAATGCGAATGTGTTGCAACGGGCAGGCTTCTTTTTCGTGACAGTACGGAGGTGTGTCAGCCGAACCAGCCGGCTGACTGCGCCGCCTGCCATAACAGCCGCAGCGCCAACAGGGTCAGCACCACGTTGAACGCCAGGCTGAACCAGCGGTTGGTCATGGTGTTCAGCAGGCGCAGCCCCAGCCAGGTGCCGGCAAAGCCGCAGGCGATCATGGCGAGAATGAACAGCAGCCATTCCGAGAACACAAAGCCGGCAACGCCGAACACCAGGGCCTTGGGGGCGTGTTGCAGGGTCATGGCGGCGGCAAAGGTGGACACGGTTTTGAAGCGGTCGGTGTGGATCTGCTTGATGAATGCGGCTACCAAAGGACCGGTGGCACCGACAAACAGGCTGATAAAGCTGGTGATGGCCGAGGCCAGGAAAATACCGGCCGGCCCGAACGACGCCTTGGGCAGTTTCGGGCCCCAGCACAGGTAGAGCACGAAAGCGGCAATGCTCAGTTGCCAGAGGTGCGCGGGCAGGTTGACCAGCAACCAGGCCCCCAGGGCGGCCCCCGCCACAACACCCGGCGCAAAGGCGAGAATCACCCGCCAGTCGATATGGCGAAAGGTCAGTACGGCCCTGCCGGTATTGGAGCCCAGCTGGATCATGCCGTGGACAGGAATAATGGCCGCTGGCGGAATCCAGGTGGCCATCAGTACCAGTAAAAGAACGCCGCCACCGGCGCCCAGCACGGCAGTCAGCATGGAGGTAACGGCGGAGGCCGCCAGCAGGAATAATCCCACGCCCGTGCTCAGGGCTTCCGGGAACAGCAGATCCATGGCACTCACCCAACGATTGTCGTAAGCTCCGGAGTTTCCGGATTACACCCGAAATGTCCAGCCGGATTGCACCACAAAACAATAAGCAGGGTTGCCGATGAAACAGTCTGAATATCTGAGCTTTGATGCCACCGCACTGGCCGACCTGATTCGCCGGGGCGACGTCAGCGCCCGGGAAGTGGCCGAAGCGGCCATCGACCGGGCCAACCGGGTGAATGGCAAACTCAACGCGATATGCCATCCGCAGTTCACCGAAGCCATGGAACAGGGCTTCCCTGAGGACGGGCCCTTTGCCGGCGTGCCGATACTGCTGAAAGACCTGGCCCAGGAGCAGGCCGGCCACCCCTGCAGTTATGGCAGTCGGGCCCTGCGCGCCAATGTGCCGACCCGGGATTCGGAATTCGTGTGCCGTGCCCGCAACGCCGGGCTGGTGTTTCTGGGGCGCACGGCCACGCCGGAATTCGGCCTGAAGGCGGTGACGGAATCCGAGCTTTGGGGCCCCAGCCGCAATCCCTGGAACCCCGACCTCACCCCCGGCGGCTCCAGCGGTGGTTCTGGTGCCGCAGTGGCAGCCGGCATTGTGCCCATGGCCGGCGCCAATGATGGCGGTGGTTCCATCCGTATTCCGGCTGCCTACAACGGCCTGTTCGGCCTGAAACCGTCCCGGGGCCGCATTTCGGTAGGCCCGCACATGGGGGAGGCCTGGACCGGTGCGTCCACTGATCACGTGGTGTCCCGCACCGTGCGAGACAGCGCGGCCATGCTGGATGTGCTGGCCGGCCCCGCCAGCGGTGACCCGTTCCGCATTCCTGCGCCCGAATCGTCGTTTCTCGAACAGATGCAGCAATCCCCCGGCAAGCTGAAAATCGGTGTGTTCACCTCCTCACCCTACGACACCGAAGTGGCCCCGGAATGCGTGGCGGCGGTGGAAGAAACCGCGAGAATGCTGGAGGGGCTCGGGCATGAGGTGGAATACGCCCGTCCGGACTTTG